>Ga0307516_10005479_pt1 | contig 15154 bp, 17 predicted proteins | sample 19_EM_MG_FD_203310 | JGI IMG/M metagenome (GOLD analysis project Ga0307516, IMG submission 203310) | Populus trichocarpa ectomycorrhiza microbial communities from riparian zone in the Pacific Northwest, United States - 19_EM | ecosystem: Host-associated > Plants > Roots > Unclassified | place...
GGCGTTGCGTTCGCTGCGCACCGCGCCAGCGCAGGCCGCGCTGGCCCGTGCCCGCGAGGCAGCCGAACGCGCGCGCGTGCCGGCCTTGCTGGCCGAGGTGCTCGAAGCGCGCGCGGCGTTCGAGCGCCCCGCGGCGCGTGGCTTGCAGGCCGGGCAGGAACAGCTGCTGCGCCTGGGCGAGGTCGAAGCCTTGCTTGCCTCGGGCGCGCTGGTGGCCGATGCCTGCCGCCACGGCCTGCGGGCCGGCGACACGTGGCTGTCGCTGGCACGCCGGCCGGTGCTCTTTGCGCTGGCGCGCGCGCTGGCCGAGGCATGGCCCGGCGATGTGGACCGCGATGCCCTGATCGCGCATGCGTTCCGCACCCGCCACCCCGACGAGACGCACCGTGCGCGGCTTCGCGTGGAGATCGGTCGCCTGCGCAAGCTCGCGTTGCCGCTGGCGCGCATCGAGGCGAGTGCGCGCGGCTTTGCGCTCACGCCGCTGGGCGAGCGCAGCGTGGTGGTGCTGTTGCCGCCCATCGATGGCGAGGGCGCCTCGCTGCTGGCGCTGCTGGCCGATGGTGCGGCGTGGTCGACCTCGGCCTTGTCGTTGGCGCTCGGGGCGAGCCAGCGCACGGTGCAGCGTGCGCTCGTCGAGCTGGAGGCGGCCGGCCGCGCGCGTGCCATCGGGCGGGCGCGGGCGCAGCGCTGGCTCGCGCCGCCGCTGGCCGGATTCGCGACGAACTTGTTACTCCCCACGGCGCTGGCACTCACGTAAATTGGTTTCCACGGCGCCGGTGTGCAGTGCGCTGAAAGGAAACCAAGCATGAGCCCAGCTCTCGACAAATCAGACAAGCCTCCGAAGGCAAACGCCGCCACGGCGCGTGTGCGCCCGGCCGAGATCGTGCGCGAGTACGGCCCCTTCGATGGTGCCGACACCATCCACGGCGTCACCCACGATGGCCACCAGGTGTGGGTGGCCACCGGCGCGAAGCTGGTGGCCTTCGACCCTGCTAGCGGCAAGCCCGCGCGCTCGCTGGCCTGTGCCGGCGATGCCGGCACCGCGTTCGACGGCACGCACCTCTACCAGATCGCCGAGGCGCGCATCGACAAGATCGACCCGGCCACCGGCAAGGTGGTGGCCTCGATCCCCGCGCCTGGCTCGGGCAGCGACTCGGGCCTGGCATGGGCCGAGGGCAGCCTGTGGGTGGGGCAGTACCGCGATCGCAAGATCCACCAGGTGGACCCGAAGACGGGCGCGGTGCTGCGCAGCATCGAGTCCAACCGTTTCGTCACCGGCGTGACCTGGGTCGATGGCGAGTTGTGGCACGGCACCTGGGAAGGCGACGAGAGCGACGTGCGCCGCATCGATCCCGCCAGTGGCGCCGTGATCGAGCGCCTGGAGTTGCCGCCCGGCGTGGGCGTCAGCGGCATGGAGTCCGACGGAGCCGATCTTTTTTATTGCGGCGGGGGAGCGAGCGGAAAGGTCCGCGCCGTACGACGTTCAAAAGGAGCAACAGCATGAACCACCACGACACCACCACCATGAGCACCCAGAACCACCCCGTCGTCTCGAAGGACCGATGGGTCGCCGAGCGCAAGGCGCTGCTGGCGCGCGAGAAAGAACTGACGCATCTGCAAGACCAGATCGCGGAAGAGCGCCGTGCGCTGCCCTGGGAGCGCGTCGACAAGAACTACGTGTTCGACACGGCCGAGGGCCGTCGCTCGCTGACCGATCTGTTCGAAGGTCGGCGGCAGCTGATGGTGCAGCACTTCATGCTCGGCCCGGGTTGGGAGCAGGGCTGCCCGAGCTGCTCGTTCATGGCCGACCACGTGGACGGCATGAACGTGCACCTGGCACACCGCGACATCAGCTTCGTGGCCGTCTCGCGGGCGCCGCTGGCGGAGATCGAGCGCTTTCGCGAGCGCATGGACTGGCAGTTCAAGTGGGTGTCGTCGAATGCGAACGACTTCAACTTCGACTTTGCCGTCAGCTTCAAGGCGGAAGAGATGGCGCGAGGCGAGGTGTTCTACAACTACGGCCCGGTTCCGTCGCGCGGTGAAGAGGCGCCGGGCGTCAGCGTGTTCTACAAGAACGACGCAGGCGAGGTGTTCCACACCTACTCGACGTTTGGTCGCGGCGTGGAAGTGATGATGGGCACCTACGACCTGCTAGACCTCACGCCCAAGGGCCGCGACGAGCGCGAGGTGGACTACAAGATGGAGTGGGTGCGCCACCACGACCGCTACGAGCCGCAGCCGGCTGCGAAGGCGGCGCCGACGGTGGGCTCGTGCTGCTCGGCTCGTGCCTGAGCGTCACGGCTGAGCCTGTCGCACTTCAACGGCGGATGCCATGTCGAACCTCGGTCCCTGGCTGGCCATCGCAGGACTCGGCGCCTTGCATGGGGCGATGCCGGCCAATGGCTGGATGTTTGCCGCCGCGCGGGGCGTCCGTGCGGGCAGCGCGGCAGAAGCCCGGCATGCCTTGCTGCCCATCGGCCTCGGGCATGCCGCGTCGGTGGCGGTGGTGGCCTGCGTGATGGCGCTGGGGCTGTCGATGGACCGCAGCTTGTACCAAGGCGTGGCCGGGGCGCTGCTGGTCGGCATGGCCTTGGCCCGCGTGTTGCGAGGACCATGTGTGCCTGTCGGCGCCATGGCGGGCTCTGCCGGCATGGCGCTGTGGTCGTTCCTGATGGGCAGCACGCACGGGGCCGGGATGATGCTGGTGCCCGCGCTCGTGCCGTTGTGCTTGGCGGACAACCCGGCGCGTGAGATCACCGCGTCGGGTTCGCTGCTGCTGGCACTGGCGGCCGTGGGCGTGCACACGGCGGCGATGCTGGTGACGACCGGTGCCATCGCCACCGGCGTGTGCCGCGGCGTCGCGCTGCACGCGAAGGTGTTGAGGAGCAGAGCGCCGCGCTATGCGTGGACGGCCACGCTGGCTGTCACCGGTGTCCTGCTGATGGCGCTGCGGTAGCTGTGGCCAGCGGGTGGACGGCTACTTGACCGGGATCGCGGTACCGCGGTCGACCGGCACGGCCGTTACCGAGTTCTGCGGCGAGCCCTCGACCAGGCGGTCGGAATATGTCAGGTAGACCAGCGTGTTGCGCTTGGGGTCGACCATGCGCACGATGCGCAGCTTCTTGAAGACGAGGCTGATGCGTTCGTTGAAGATTTCTTCCTGGCGCGGCAGCGGCTTGGCAATCGCAATCGGCCCGACCTGGCGGCAGGCGATGGCAGCTTCGGCCTTGTCTTCGGCGAGGCCCAATGCGCCGGTGACGCCGCCCGTCTTGGCGCGCGAGACGTAGCAGGTCACCCCGCTCACGCCAGGATCGTCATAGGCGTCGACGATGATCTTGTGGTCCGGGCCCACGAACTTGAACACGGTGTCGACCGAGCCGATGCTCTCGGCGTGGGCAACGCTGGTGGCCGCGAGCAGACAGAAGGTGAGCGGGGGTGCGAGGCGTCGCATGTCAGGCCCTTTCGGCAAATGAAGTTGGAGCCTGCACGGTAGCAGGCCGTTCATCAGCGGTTCACTGCACGCCCATCTGCCTCAGGTAGTCGAGCTTGGCGGCATAGAGCTGCTTCTCGCTGCGCCGCGTGCTGTTCTGCAGCGCGACCGAGAGGTGCTTGCGCGCCTCTTCGACGAGGCCGAGGCGGAAGTCGGCCACCGCCAGCCAGAAATGAAATTCGGAGTGGTACGGCGCGCGGCTCACTTCCTTGGCGAACCAGTCGCGCGCGGCCAGGGCGTCGCCGGCTTTCATCGCGGCCTGGCCCAGCTCGAAGAAGTGATACGGCGGCTCGGGGTCGATCTTCGCGAGCTGGCGGTCCAGTGCGCGAGACTCATCGAGCCGGCCCTGCATCTGCAGCAGGCGGGAGAGGTTCGACATGGCCACCGTGCTGGTGGGGTCGCGTTGCAGCAGGTGCTTCAGCGTGGCCTCGGCGAGTGCCGGCTGGCCGCGCCGCATGTAGATCACTCCCAGCGTGTTGTAGCTGTTCAGGAAGCCGGGCGTGCGCTGCAGGGCGGCGCGAGCCCACCAGTAGGCGGCGTCGAGCTGGCCGGCGGCCATGGTTTCGGCGGCGCGGTTGTTCATGAACATCGCGACGATGGTGTCTTCGCTCACCTGGCGTGAGCGCTGGCCAGCCAAGTCTTCGGGCGGCAGGAAGTCGATGGTCCAGCTGAGCTGGGTGCCTCTGTTGGTGGTCTCGAGCCAACGCCTCCCGAGCGTCAGGTTGACGTGGCCACTTGCGAAATAGGTGTCGTGGCTGCGGGTCCAGACTTCGTCGGTGTAGACGCTTTGGTACGAAACCTGGAGGTCCAGGTGCTTGGCGAGCGCCGCGGTCATGATCACCAGCGACAGGCAGTTGCCGGCGCGTGCCTCGAAGGCCTCTGCCGCATTGCGTGTGCGCTCGGAGTCGTATTCGAGCTTCAGCTGCTGCTTGCTGTAGAGCGCGTCGAGCAGACCTTTTTGCGGGCCCTTGCTGCGCAGCTGTTGAGAAATCTCGACGTCGACATAGCGCTTCATCTCGTCGGTGAGGGCGAAGATGTCGTCGGCGCGAATGGGTTGTGCGGGTGCGCTGAACAGGTCGTCGCGAAACAGCTGGTCCGGCACGGCCGGCGGGGGAGTGCTCGCGCAGGCGGCGAGCAGCGTGCAGAACAACAGTACAGCCCAGCGCATCATGAGAGCCTCCGCCAGCGTAGAACGCCATGCGGCATCGTATGCCTGTGGCGGCCGCAGCGCATCGGGATGGTCCCGGTGGCAGCGGGCATCATGGTCAACATGAGGAAAATGTCACCCATGACTGCACCTCGAACTACACCTAAAAGAATCGCCATCGTCGGCGCCATGCAGCAGGAGCTGCGCAGCCTGCTGGCGCAGATGCCAGACGAGAAGCGCGTGCTGCGCGCCGGCCGAGAGTTCTGGGTGGGCCACCTGGAAGGTTGCGAGGTGGTGGCGGTGCTGTCGCGCATCGGCAAGGTGGCGGCGGCGACCACGGCGACCCTGCTGCTGTCGGAGTTCGACGTCGACCGCATCCTCTTCACCGGCACCGCAGGCGGGCTTGCTCCTGGGGTGCAGGTGGGCGACGTGGTGGTCGCCGATGCGCTGCTGCAGCACGACATGGACGCCTCGCCGCTGTTTCCGCGCCACGAGGTGCCGCTGTATGGCCGCTCGCGGTTTGCGGCGGACCCGAGCCTGTCGGATGCGCTGGCCGATGCGGCGCAGCGCACGCTGGACGAGCATGGCGCGCCCGGCGCCCGGGTCCACCGCGGCTTGATCGTCAGCGGCGACCGCTTCGTGTCGCAGCGGGCGGAGAACGACGCCTTGCGAAGCAGCCTGCCGGATGCGCTGGCCGTGGAGATGGAAGGCGCGGCGCTGGCGCAGGTCTGCCACGACTTCGGTGTGCCGTTTGCCGTGGTTCGCACGGTCTCCGACCGCGCTGACGACGCGGCGCATGTGGATTTCAATCACTTCGTCACCGAGGTGGCCAGCCGCTACACGCTGTCCATCGTTCAGCACCATCTGCGCGCTCTCGGCGCGGCATCGAGGAGTACCACATGAGCAAGCAGGACGAAGCGCCTGGACCGGGAGAAGCGCAACGCCGCCGGGTGATGGGCGATGCCTTCGTGGACCGTGCGCTGGCCGGTGCCACCGCCTTTACTCAGCCGCTTCAAGACCTCACCAACGACCACGCCTGGGGCTCGACCTGGCTGCGTGACGACCTGGCGCTGAAGCAGCGCAGCTTGTGCACCGTTGCCATGCTGGCAGCGCTAGGCCACACGCAGGAATTGAAGGGCCATCTGCGCGGCGCGCTGAACAACGGTGCCACCTTGCTCGAGCTGCGCGAGGTGTTGCTGCACGTGGCGCCGTACGCCGGTGTGCCGGCGGCGGCCGCGGCGTTTCGGGCCGCGACCGAATGGCTGTCGGCCGAAGGGTTGAGCTTCGATTCGCCGAGCGAATGAAGAAGGTCTGGCGTAAGCTCGGACGGTCACCCTCCAGGAGCGGGAAATGACCCTCAACCTTGCGCGCAGCGCGTTCGTGATCGTGGTGCTGGCAGCAGTCGGTGCAAGCGTGTTTCGCGTGTCCACGGCGCCCGAGCGCGTGAGAGACCGGCGCGACACGGCTCGCTCTGTGTGCATCGGTTCCGGTGGGCAGTGGCTCCAGGTGGGCAACGACGAGATCTGTCAAAAAGACGAGCTGCTCGACGGGCAGGTCAAGAAAATCTGAGTGGGCATTTGTGAAGGACACGATGAGTTCGATATCCCGTTTCGTCTTGCTGCCCACGCGGGGCTTCACCACCGATGAGCCCCACAACTCCACCGCCACCGAGATTTTCCTGAGCACCATGCGCGCGCCCGGCGTGAAGCGCCTGGCGAACTCAAGCGACCGGGGCATGGCGCGATTCACGGTGCTTGATTCGATCCAGTCGAACGGCGCCAAGCTGGTGTCGATGTCGGGTGCGGCGCTGGTGCAGCTCAAGCGCGAGCAGCCGGGCCTGCGTGTCGTGCCCGAGGTCTTCTACCCGTCGATGCGCGCGCCGCGGCCACCGGTGCTGACGGGCATGCAGGCCTTCTCGGCCCGCGCCACCCTGGCCCAGCCGGTGATCAAGGTGGTGCTGAAGGGCAGCGGCAAGCCTCTGCGCGGTGTCGATGTGATCGCCTTCAGCGACTTCGCCGCCGGCAAGGGTGCCCAGGGCACGACCAACGCAAAGGGAGAAGTGTCTTTGCAGCTGCCCCGGTCGGTGCGGGTGCTGGAGCGTGTGTACCTCTATCCCGCACACAGCGCCTGGCCAGTGTTGCTGAACAACTGGCCGCTGCAGGGCAAAACGATCGAGCTACCCCCCATCGACCTGGCCTTCGTCGATGCACGGGCCAAGGCCTACGCCAAGCGAGAGCTGGCCGATGGGTCGGGCGTGACCGTCGGCGTGATCGACACCGGGATCGGCCCTCACGCCGCGCTCACCGTGGCCGGCGGCATGAACGCGGTGACCGGCGAGGACCCGACCGATTGGTCCGACAGCGACATCCACGGCACCCATGTGGCCGGCATCATCGCCGGCCATGGCAGCGGGTTCCTGGGCGTGTCGCCGGGTATCACGCTGCGGGCGTATCGCGTCTTCGGCAAGAACGCCGAGGGAGCGTCGAGCTTTGCCATTGCCAAGGCCATCGACCGGGCAGTGGCCGACGGCTGCGACCTGCTCAACCTCAGCCTGGGCGGCGGCCCCGATGACCCGACCACCAGCGAAGCCATCAAGGCCGCTCGCGCCAAGGGCGTGGTGTGCGTGATCGCGGCCGGCAACGATGGTGCTGCCGTGGCTTGGCCTGCCCGGCACGCCTTGGCCGTGGCGGTGTCGGCACTCGGCTTCAAGGGGTTGTGGCCCGAGGGCGCCATGCAGAGCCAGACGGTCAAGCTGCCGATGGGCAAGGAGCACAGCTACATCGCCGATTTCTCCAACACTGGCCCGGAAGTCGACCTCGCCGGGCCGGGCGTGGGCATCATCTCGTGCATTCCCCACGACCGCTTCGGCGTGATGGACGGCACGTCGATGGCCTGCCCCGGCGTCACCGGCGCCTTGGCGCGCCGGCTGGCGGCCGATGCCAAGACGCTGGCCATGCCGCGCGATGGTGACCGGGCCGATGCCATCGTCAAACTGGCCTTGGAGAGTGCGCGGGACATGGGTTTGCCACCTTTTACGCAGGGTGCAGGGCTCGCGCAATGACCTGCGGGCTTATCATGAGCACGTAGTTTTTTCTCAAACTGCCCCAATTTCCAGCACCATGAGTCGTTACGTCTTGCGCTACTCCGGAAGCCAACCCCGCCACCACGGTGAGTCGGGGGTGGACACGGCTGCGGTGGCGGCGGGCGCCGGTGCCAGGGTCATCGACGACGCACCCGACATGCTGCTGGTCGAGGCCAACTCCAATGTGGCCCGCAAGCTGACGCATTTGCTGCCCGAATGGCAGGTGTGTGCCGAGACCGTGACACCGCTTCCCCGTGTGCCCCGACCGGCCATTCGCGCTGCGGCGCGTGGCCGCAGCCGCTAACCGGCCTCTCTCAGTCCGGCCGTCTGTTCAGCGGGCAGACCCGCTGCGGATGCGGCGCACCAGGCGCCAGCCCAGCAGCACGGCGATCACCACCGCGTAGACCGCGACCTCGGCGAAATTGTTCTTCGCCGCCTTCATCCAGAAGAAGTGCAGCAGGCCCAGCAGCACGATGCCGTAGACCAGCTTGTGCAAGGTTTGCCAGCGCTTGGCCCCCAATGCCTTGATGGCTCGGTTGAACGAAGTGGCGGCCAGCGGGATCATCAGCAAGAAGGCAAGAAAGCCGACCAGCGCGAACGGGCGCTTGGGGATGTCCTTCGTGATGGCTTCGAGGTCGAAGCCCATGTCCAGCCACGAATAGGCCAGGAAGTGCAGCACGACGTAGAAGAAGGCAAACAGGCCCAGCATGCGGCGAAAGCGAAGCAGGGCGGGTTGGCTGGTGATTACCCGCAGGGGTGTCACGGCCAGCGTGATGCACAGGAAGCGCAGCGTCCAGTCGCCTGTCGAGCGGATCAGGGCCTCCGCCGGGTTGGCACCCAGCGCATCTGCGAAAGCACCGTACAGCAACCAGGCAAAGGGCAGCAGGCACACCACAAACAGCAGCGGCTTGGCAGCGGGATGCAGCCACACAGCCTTGCCGCGCGCAGCGGCTGGCTTAGGCGCCGAAGGGGACAGTACGGCGGCCATGGTCAGAAGTTCTTCTGCAGGTCCATGCCGGCGTAGAGCTGGCCCACTTGCGGCTCGTAGCCGTTGAACATCAGGGTCGGCCGCTTCTTAGCGAACACGCCGCCCTCGCCGATGCGGCGCTCGGTGGCCTGGCTCCAGCGCGGGTGGTCGACCTTCGGGTTGACGTTGGAATAGAAGCCGTACTCGCGCGCTGCAGCGAGGTTCCATGACGTGGCGGGCTGCTTCTCGGTGAAGCGGATCTTGACGATGGACTTGCCGCTCTTGAAGCCGTATTTCCAGGGCACGGTCAGTCGCACCGGCGCGCCATTCTGGTTGGGCAGCACCTCGCCATAGAGGCCGAAGGAGAGCAGGGCCAGCGGGTTCGTGGCTTCGTCCATGCGCAGGCCTTCGACGTAGGGCCAGGCCAGCACGTTCGAACTCAAGGCGGGCATTTGCTTCGGGTCGGCGAGCGTCGTGAACTCGACGAACTTGGCGTTGCCTGTGGGCTCGACGCGCTTGATCAGCTCTGACAGCGAATACCCGACCCACGGGATGACCATCGACCAGCCTTCGACACAGCGCAGGCGGTAGATGCGTTCTTCCATCGGACTCAGCTTGAGCAGCTCGTCGATGTCGTAGACCTTGGGTTTCTTGACTTCGCCTTCGATGGCCACCGTCCAGGGGCGGGTCTTGAGGGAGCCTGCGTTTTGTGCGGGCTCGGCCTTGTCGGTGCCGAACTCGTAGTAGTTGTTGTAGCTCGTGATGTCGGTGTACGAAGTGACCTTGTCCATCGTCACGCCGCCGGCGATCACGCTGCGGGCGCCTGGCAACGCGGCCAGTTTGCCGGGGCGCGCCGCTTGCGCCATGGCGTCGCGCAAGGCCCAGGGGCCGAGTGCCATGCCACCGCCTGCGGCGAGGAGCTTGAGCAGGTCACGGCGACCCTCGTAAACGCCGCGGGGCGTGATTTCAGAGGCAACGCCGTGGTCGAACCCACGGTCTTTGCGGTAGTGCATGGCAACTCCTGAAGCGGGATGTGGGCTGGGCCCTTGAACACTCGGTCGCCTTTGGAGGCGACAACCTTACAGAGGGTTCAGGAGAGTTCGCCGAAATTCGTGTCGTCGATCACGGCGCCGAACTGCGTGTCGGAGAACAGCCGCAGCGGATTGCGCGCCACGCGCTCGCGGAAGCTCTTGCGTGCGAACAGCTTGGCCTGCGCCTCACCCGGGAGATCGGTGATGTTGATGACGTTCTTGACGATCAACGTGTCGATCACGTCCTCGATCACACGCACGAAATCGGCATCCAATCGGCCGAACTCGTTCGGGTTGGCGGCCGTGTGCCCGATGAAGGACATGAGATCGCGGTGCCCTTCGGGCAAGAACTCCAGACCGCCGCTGTCCTGGCGGTGCAGGCTTTCGATCAAACCATCGGGGCCGCGGCGAACGTAGGGCATGGCGCTGGTGAAAGTGGGCGAGCTGCCACTATAGGCCCGGCGCTTCGGCGGCGCCATGAAAAAGAGGCCGGTGGTCGACCGGCCTCTCGTGCAACGCAGGCGAATCTTCAGCGCATGCCGGCGATGTAGTCGGCCACGGCCTTGAGTTCCTTGTCGTTCATCTTCGCGACCACGCCCATCATCTGCGGGCTGTTCTTGCGGCCGCCGTCGCGGAAGGCCTTCAGCTGCGCTTCGGTGTAGTCACCGTGCTGACCGCCCAAGCGCGGGTACTGCGAAGGAATGCCAGCCCCGGTGGGGCCGTGGCAGCCGGCGCAAGCCGGCACGTTGCGGTCAGCCAGGCCACCGCGGTAGATCTTTTCGCCGAGGCTGACCGTGTCTTTGTTCTTCGCGAAGCCCGGCTTGGCGTGCTTGGAAGCGTAGAACGCGGTCACGTTCTTAATGTCGGCCTCGCTGAGCGTGGCAGCGAATCCTTGCATGATGGGATTGACGCGCTTGGCCGCCTTGAATTCGACGAGTTGCTTCGCGAGGTACTCGGGGTGCTGGCCTTGCAGGATCGGGTTGGCCGGGCTGCCACGGGAACCGTCGGCCGTGTGGCAGGCGGCGCAAACGTTGGTTGAAATCTCTTGGCCCTTGGCCAGATCGGGCTTGGCAGCTGCCGGGGGCTCGGCGGCAAAGGCCGGCGCGGCCAGCGAAGCCATGAGCATCAGACTCGACAACAAGGGTGCAAAGGACTTCATGGGCTTGGGTCTTTTTTGGTGCAAAACCCAGCGATTTTACAATGACGGCTTTGGGCGTCTGAATGACCGAGCAAAACAATTCCAATCCTTCGGTCACTGCATCGCCCGTCGATGCCGAGAAAACCGCCTTGGCGTGGACGCACACGGCGCGCTTTCTCACCACCGCCAGCCTGCTCAACCAGTTGCCGCAAATCGAGTTGCCCGAGATTGCCTTCGTCGGCCGCTCGAATGCCGGCAAGTCCACTGCGATCAACACGCTGACGCAGCAAAAGCGCCTGGCGTTTGCCTCCAAGACACCCGGCCGCACGCAGCACATCAACCTGTTCGAGTTGGGGCCGAAGCTGGCGCCCAACTCCTTGTTCGCCGATCTGCCGGGCTACGGCTATGCCGCGGTGGCGAAGGGCGCGAAGCTTCGCTGGCAGCAGGTGATGGCCGACTACCTGGAGTTGCGCCGCAGCCTGACAGGAGTGGTGCTGATGGTCGATTCACGCCTCGGCTTCACCGATCTCGATCGCAAATTGCTCGAGTTCGTGTCGCCACGGGTGGGCAATGGGTCGGTCAAGCTCCTGGTGTTGCTGACCAAGTCGGACAAGCTCAACCGAACCGAGGCCAACGCCGCGCTTGCGACGGCGCAAGAGGTGCTGGGTGAAGTGTCTACCGACGAAGCCGATGTGAGCGTGACGCTGTTTTCCGCGCTGAAGAAATCGGGCGTCGGCGACGCGGCGAGCGTGTTGCATGCCTGGGTGCATCCGTCATGAGCATCGAGAGCATCTATGCCGAGCTTCCTCATGGCATCACGCTGCACTGCCGTGTGGCGGGGCCGGCCAACGCGCCGGCGCTGCTCTTTCTGCATGGATTCCCCGAGGCGGCTTTTGTCTGGGACGAGCTGCTGAAGCACTTCGGCGATCGCTACCGCTGCATCGCGCCGAATCTGCGCGGCTTCGAGCAATCGTCTGCCCCGCTGGAAGTACAGGCCTACCGCGCCAAGCACTTGGTGGGTGACTTGCTGGCGCTCATCAAGCAGCAAGTAGGCGCACCACTGGCTGCCTTGGTGGCGCACGACTGGGGCGGTGCCGTGGCCTGGAACCTGGCCGCGCAGCACCCTGAGGTGTTGCAGCGGCTGGTGATCATCAACTCGCCGCACCCGGCTACCTTCCTGCGCGAATTGCAGACCAGCCCGGAGCAACAGGCTGCGAGCGAGTACATGAACTTTTTGTGCCGCCCCGATGCCGAGGCACTGCTGAGCGAAAACGACTTCGCGCGCATGTGGCCCTTGCTGACGAACATGGGTGCCACCGATGCGGGCCACCCTGGTGGCGGCTGGCTCACCGAGGCGGTGAAAGACCAGTACCGCGCGGTGTGGCGCGCCGGTTTGACTGGGGCGCTGAACTACTACCGCGCTTCACCTTTGCGCCCGCCAACGGCGGCGGATTCACCGGTGATGGCGCTGAGCTTCCCGCCGGCATTCGTGACGGTGAATGTGCCGACCCACGTGATCTGGGCCGAGGCCGATATTGCGCTGCCGCCGGTTTTGCTCGATGGCCTGGACGCTTTCGTTCCCCAGTTGACGGTGACCCGCGTACCGGGCGCGACGCACTGGATCGTCCATGAACGACCTGGATTCGTTGCCCGCGAGATTGAAGCTGCCCTCGCCAGGCATTGAGTTCCAGGTTCTCGGTCAGCCAGGGCGGGCCAGATTGCGCAACATGCCGTCGACGGCACGTTGGATCAGGGAGTGCGCATGCAAGGGTCCGAGAAGCTCCACAGCCCGCAGACGCTCGAGGGCTCGCTGGGTGACCGAGTGGGTGCGCAGCGGGGTTTCGCCAGCGAACAGATAGAAGCGCCTCTGCTCGCTGTGCCATAGCAATTGCACCTGCGTCCATGTGCCTTGCAAGAAGATCCGGTAGCGCTCCCCCACGGCCATGTGCTTGACCCACTCTTGCGGGTTGTCGCTGTGTTGCGCCGCGTCTGCGTTCATCAATTCGGCGGGCACGGTTTCCATCGAGGCCAGGTCGATGAGTGAGTCGCTGAAGGGCGGCGTGTCGATGGGTTCCGGATCCACCTGAACTTCGTCGCGCATGCGCCGCACGATTTCTTCGGGCGACAACTCCTCGGCGGCCGCTGCGGGTGCATTGCGTGCGCCCGGCCGCAGGGCGTCGGAGTGAACTTTCATCAGCTCGTCGAGCACGGCCTGCTGCTCGGCGGCTGGCACATCAATCAATGCCATGCCGCTGCGCAGGCGCTGCAGCAGGTCGGGTAACAAGCTCACCAGGCGCTGACGGCTTTGCGGATGGCTCGGCAGCTTCAGGCTCCACAACAACTCGTCCACTGCCTTGAGGTAGCCGGCGGTCTGCTCGCTCTGGTCGCCGAAACGCTGCACTGACTCGGTCAGCGCGCGTGCCCAGGTGACGGTGACGAAGCGGCGGATCACGCTGCTGGCCGGGACATGCACCATCTGCTCGACCAACCGAGCTGACAGGTTGCGCTGCATCTGCTCCGCCTGCTCGGCGCGCGCCAGTGCGTCGATGGTGGCCTGCGCAGTGCGCTGTTGCTGCTTGAGTTGCTCGGCGGCAAAGGCATCAAGCCTGGCAATGCTGCGGCGATACAGCGCGCTGTCTTGAAGCACCTCGCTGGCCATGTCGCTCACCAGCGTCTCGCAGAAGCCGAGCAGCGCTGTCAGGCGGGGATCATCGGCATGTGGATAGGCCGTCGTGGTGCTGACGATGCGGTCCATCAGCACCCACACCGGGTGGTCATAGGCGTCGAGCATGCTTGGGTCGAGCAAGGCAATGCGCAGCGCCGAGACCTGCAGCCGCGCGATCACGCCGTGCAGGCCGGTCGGCAGCGAACGGTCGGACAAGATGGTTTCGAACAGTCGCGACAGCAGCTCGATGATCTGCCGGTCCACGGTCTCGCCCGTGGTGGACATCAGTGCAGCGCGGTGTTGTGCCAACTGGGGCGTGTCGGTGTCGGGGCCGGACAACGCCGCAGCGGGCATGCGGCGCAGCAGTTCCTCTACACGCAGCAGCGCTTGTTCGAGTTCCGGGCTTGCCATCGGCAAGGGCCGTCGCTTCCCCTCGGCTGTGCCGGCTGCGGCTGGGTCGCCGGTGGGCATGCTGCGCAGAAGCCCATCCAGCGCGCCGGGCCGGGTCACGTCCATCTCGGGTGGTTCTTCGCGCCCGGAGCCGGGGGTGATGACCACCGTGCGGTAGATCCCGGGTGTCACTCCCTGGGACTCGAGCCGCGTGCAGGCCGCTGCAAACGAGAGGCGCAGGAAGCCCGCGATCACCGTGGCCGACACGCGGAGCAAGATCACCTGTTGTGCCGGTGCCGCCGGCAACGCCGTGGCCGCCTGCCACAAGGCCTGCGCGTACGACTGCGGGCGAAGGGGGTTGGACTCAGCCGTTACGTGCGTCTGGCCCCGCAGCGTGGACGTGAAGGTCTGCAGTTCACGCAGCTCCCACTCGGCGCCGGTATCGATCTGCTGGATGGCGCGCGAAATCTCGATGTCGGATTCGACGCGCGTTTCGTCCATCAGCTCCAGCCCGCTCAGGCCAGAAGAGACGGCGGTGGGCTGGCCATGTGCTCCGGGTACCAGGTCGGCCTGCACCAGCTTGCGCAAGGCCTCGACAAAGCTGCGCTGGTACAGCGCCTGGTTCTGCTGAAGCACCTGAACCAGATCGAAGTAGTGCTTGCGTTCGCTCGCGGTGAGCAAGCTGTCGCGCGGCTGGCGTAGCTGCTCCAGCGTGCTGGCCAGGGTCTTCGAGATGAGATCGGCTGACCGATTGAGCTCGTCGTCGACGAAGCGCTGCAGAAGCGGTGCGATGGACATGCGCCATTTTGACCCCGGATGGGCGTTTTCAAACCAGCGGCACGCCCAATGGAACAGGGCATGCCGTCGACTGTTGCGGAGATACCTCCTTTGGACTAGGGGGCCGGCCTTTCAGGAACTTTCAGCTCGCTCAAGGACGCATTCAGGACGTCCGCAGAACACTGCAGTGGCATTGAGTCTCGATTCCTTTTCCGGGGGGCGGGGCCGATGTAACTCAGGAGGTTCGATCATGGCCATCACCATGCAAGGCAACTGGACACTGCGCGTCAAAGGCAGGAACGCGGCGTTTGCCCAGCGTTTCGTCGTCAGCGGGGCGACCACCGGCAACGGCACGTACGACGGCGTCGTGGGCAACGTCATCTTCGTGACCGGCGCGCAGTGGACGGTCAATGTTCAGCACCGCCCCACCGGCAGGGCTTGGCAGGATTCGGCTCAGCGCATCGGTC
>Ga0307516_10005480_pt1 | contig 15151 bp, 17 predicted proteins | sample 19_EM_MG_FD_203310 | JGI IMG/M metagenome (GOLD analysis project Ga0307516, IMG submission 203310) | Populus trichocarpa ectomycorrhiza microbial communities from riparian zone in the Pacific Northwest, United States - 19_EM | ecosystem: Host-associated > Plants > Roots > Unclassified | place...
TGGACCTATAAAGCACAGTATCGGAGGTGCCCAATACTACATCATATACATTGATGACTGCACCCGGTACACTGAGGTATATTTCCTGGTCACCAAGTCGGCGGAAGAGATATCAGCAAAATTTCGCCACTACCAAGCCTGGGTAGAAATACAAGGATTTCGCATCAAACGATTTCGTAGCGATAATGGAACCGGAGAATACAGCAACTCAGTGTTTTTGGGATTGCTCAGAGAAAAGGGGATCACCTTCGAACCCTCCCCCCCATACATCCAACACAAAAATGGAACGGCTGAGCGGATGATCCGTATTCTAAACACCAAAGCTCGGAGTATGATGTGGGATGCCAATGTACCGATAAAGTTTTGGCCCGAAGCCATAAGGACTGCATGCTATCGGCATCGCAGATCCCCCACCTCTAGCCTATCCGGAAATCGAACACCATATGAGGCACTTTACGGAACAGCTCCGCAGATCGAGCACCTGAGAAGATTCAGTTTTCGCGTGTACAAGCACATTCCGCCGGCCCAGAGAACCGAGAAGAAATTCGGAAATCGCTCCAGTGTTTGCATGATGCTCGGATATGTACACAACACCACCAAAGTATGGAGGTTATGGGATTTCAACTCGGGAAGAACCGGACGAGCAATCGAATGCTCCAGTGTAGTATTTCAAGAAAAGGAAAATGCACACTCCAACGAGCAGAAATTGGAAGCGATTGTGTTTCCAAACCCGGATCCAGATGAATTGCAAGAAGAAATCCCTGAAGGGGATGAAATGGATAAAATGGATGAAGCAATTGACACGTCCGGACAAGAATTCAGTAAGTCAAGAAATCCCATTTCCCCGCTGAACAAGTGAATTGGCTTGTGCGAGTTGCGGGGCGATTATACCTGTTTCGAAGAGCCGGACAGAAGATCAAAAAAAAAAAAAAATGGTAAGCGCAGAGACCACGAGATTGCAATGCCAAATAAATTGGCTACGGTGAAGAACTCTGGCTTGACCAGACAAGTGACAGACTCCGAGAGCTCACAATGCCGACAAGTGACAGATTCCGCTAGAATGCAATGCTGTAACTGGCTACGGCGAAAAACTGGCTTAACGCTCAAAAAAAAAAAACCCCCCCACTTTGACTGACTATATGGCCAGATAAGCAAGAATACGTCTCTGCACAGACGCGCAGCAAGGTGCACCTTGAAACGAATAAGGCGATAATGAGCAAGGCTCACGAAGAAGGGGGTAACTTGGTGTCTTCGGAACGCCTTGCATCCGCCTTTATGAGTCTCAGAATCGCTGAGCCTACTGATGAAGCGGAAATAGAACCCGAACCGTCCACGTACAAAGCTGCGCTTCGAAGTCCGCAGGCAAGACAATGGAAGGAAGCCATGCGCCAGGAATGGCAGGCGTTGGTTTATAATCATACCTTTTATATCGTGGCGAAAGGTAATACCGTTCATACGCCTACGACTGACAGGACAGTAGAGGAGCCTATCGGTTGTAAGGGGGTATACAAGAGGAAAATTAATCCGGACGGATCCACTCGGTATAAAGCACGACTGGTTATCAAGGGCTACAAACAAAAGGAAGGAATCGACTACGACGAAACTTACGCACCGGTGTCCAAGATGGCAACGTTTCGATTGATACTGTCGCTAGCCGCTCAGTATGGCTGGGACGTCGATCACATGGACGTGGTGACGGCTTTCCTAAATCCGAAGATTGACCGAGACAACATCTACATGGAAATGCCACATGGAATTGACTGGCTCGTGTCGGACGGCAGCGCGTCGAACGGAAACGCATCGAACGGCAGCGCATCGGATGGAAGCGTATTAATCCTTCGGAAGGCACTCTACGGACTGAAACAGGCACCCAGACTCTGGTATGAGGATATCGACGGATACTTGCAATCCATAGGATTTCGACAATCAGCTGAAGATCCGAATCTGTACCTTCAACAAGGAGTTCTCCTAGTTCTATACGTGGATGACCTGCTCATTGCGCATAAAGGTAAGAAAGGACGAGGACATCGGATCAAGCAGCTACTTCAAAAGAAGTACAAAATGTGCCACTTGGGCGCGGCAAAGCGTGTCCTAGGAATCGAGATCGAGAAGACCAAGGATGGAGGATTCAGCATCTGCCAACGAGGTTATATCAACACGATCATACGACGATTCCGGCTAATGGACGCAAAACCGGCTAAGTCTCCACTTGATCCTCAAACAGACCTGGCTAACACCGTCTGTGAGGACAAGCCAGCTAATCGTAAAGAATATCTCTCCATGGTCGGATCACTCATGTACGCGGCCCTAGGAAGTCGCCCAGACATTGCCTACAGCGTTACCGCCCTCAGCCGGTACAATGTCCAGCCTCTCGAAATGCACACAACGGCAGCAAAGCGAGTGCTACGATACCTTAAGACCACTTCGGACTTTCGAATTCACTATCGCCGACTTCCCCTAAGTTCACACGACACCAACACCTCCATTGTCGGGTTCACTGACTCTGACTGGGCGGGAAACCTCACCACCCGGAAGTCGGTTGGAGGATGTCTGTTCGGGCTTGGGACCAATGGCAGCGACGGGCCTGTGATGTCAGGACTAGTCCATTGGCAAGCAAAGTCGCAAAGCGTGGTGGCACTGTCCACCCTGGAGGCCGAATACATTGCTGCATCACATGCTACCCGGGAGAGTCTTTGGCTCAAGCGAATGCTGAAGGAAGCAGCGGACGGAATGGGAGTAATGGCTTGCAATCGAGCAGTACCGATCGGATGCGACAATCAAGGGGCTATCAAGCTCATTGCGTCAGGAGTTGTACGCTAAAAGTCGAAACATATTGAGGTGAAATACCATCATGTTCACGACGAGCAGATAAGGGGTTTAGTTAAGTTCCATTATGTCACCTCGGAGTCTAATCCTGCAGATCTGCTGACCAAACCTCTTGCTGCCCCCCGCCATGAGCAATTGGTACAACTTATCGAACTCGCCCCACACCATCCGCACTCGGACTCGCACACGGAAATCTCGACTTGAAGGACCGATTCTGCTTGGAAAAAGGGGGTGCGATTCTGTTTGGAAAAAGGGGGTGCTCGTCGAAGTTTGTCTTTTCTTTGATTGCCAAAAAGGGGGCGTGAGCCGACACTCTTTTTCCTACTAGCAAGTGTTTTTCCCACAGGGTTTTCACTACTAAGAGGTTTTAATGAGGTCGGCGAGGACTTAATGGGATATGTTTTGCATTTGGTTGATTTTCTTGAAGCGGGGCGGAGGACGAGAAGAGGGGGTGTGTTGAGAGAGACTTCTCGCCCTCGATATGAGGTGCCTAGAGTGTACGGCACAAGGAGGCCCGGCACGATAAGGTTTGGTGTAACGGGACTCTGTGAAAACTTTTTCTCTTTCTAGTTTTTCCTCTCTTACTTCGATAGATCTCATAGTAACTAGAATTACGTTCATCTCTGAATTCTCCTACTCTTTCGTGATCTTTCTCTCGTGCTCGGCCTGCTTGCCCCACTCGCCCCCTGGCCCTCTACTCAAGACTGCGATCACGATACGATATCTTGTCACAGTGAGAGCGGCACCAGCGCCGGCACCAAGGTGCCTGTCGAGCCAGGTTCGTGACAGATGTTACACCTCAGTCCAAGAACACGAGAAGGGATACCTAGTTAGCTACATAGTCAGGGTACGTGAGACTTTACCTAACACCGCTCGTAGTGAGGATATCGAGCCTGGTCGGCTTCAGAGAGTCTAGGCGGGAGATAAGCCCGGCGTTAGAGTCTTACAGTTCCACCGGTCGAAAGGGATTTATCTCCGGCCGGGCAGCAAATGCAACTATGCAGAGCGAGGAAGCCTGGACCCTTGAGGCCAGATAGCTTGCCAGACTCTGATAGGCCAGTAATCCCTCACTGAGGGAAATATGCGGTGCGGGGATCAGTTGGCTTATTGTTAGACCGACCAGGACCAATGAAGTTGTAAGGACGGAGTACATGGGGTTCCGGGGCCTTGACTAGCAGGCGGATCTCCTGAGAAAGGATAGGAAGTACGGGTTCTCTAGAAGAACCACGTGACGCCGCTGAAAGACTATATAGCTAGGCAAGATCCCACTCGGTGGAAAGAAGAGAGAACAGTACCGAACGCCCACTCAACGAAAAAACCCCACAAACAAGATCTAAGATTATTCCCTTGTGAATTATCGAAAGTAGCCCGATTACCTTTGACTCAACCGCACTCCAGTTACGATACAACCCCAGTGTCACACTATAATCTTCAATCCAAAATCACCCTACCAAAAGATGGGTACAACGAATGAATCACCCTTACAGAATTCACTTTGAAGACCACCTCTACCTACTCAAGCTATCCAACTTGGTGGAGCCAAAGTCACACTACTCTCTCGACTACACCTTTCAGTCAATTGACAGCGAACTCGCCAACTATGAAAAGTGAGAAGAAACGAGCGACGGGCCTAAGCTGACCTGTGAAACAATCGTGTGCGCCCCATATCAGTGGTATACTCAGCAGTGGCGAACTGTGCACTGTTATCCCAGCCAGCCGATTTCGACGAAGACGAACCCTTCGACATATTCAATTACTACTTCGACTACGACTCAACCATCTACAGCGGAGACTTCCTCGACCTGTACTAAGAAACAAAATGTCTGCCTCCTCCGACTTCAACATGCTTCGCTTGGAAGCCCCGCGGGACCTGCTCCAAATCACCGACGGAACTGCTCCGATGGAACAAGTGATTGAGCTAGTGAACCCCGCGGTCTGGGTCCAAACCCTGGCACGACAACAAAAGCAGGCAGAAAGGGACCTGCGGCAGCTCACTGAGCTATACGGTGACACGATCGATAAAATCGATCAATGAAAGATTCAAATCGAGAAGGCCTCTCACACCCTGGCTGAGGGCACCAGGTACGTATATGACCGGTACACGCTAACGAGGAAATCGCAGAAACCTGGGTACGAAACGAGCTGGCGAACGCAGCCAATGCTTAGCAAACATTGTCGCAGAACGTGTGGCAAGCCATCCTGGAACGAACCAACGAAGACAACCAATGACAAATATGCCAGGCCACCCAGCTCATCCGCATAAACGACGCCCTTGCCTTCCTGGCTGAGGCTAACATTGGTCGAAGCCAGCACCTGGCCACCTTCCAAGGTAACGTAGAATTGTGGGCAGCGGACCACCAGAAGAAGATGACCCAGGTAGAGGAAGAGTTACAGCTGGCAAGGAATGAAATTCGGCGGATAGCCACCCGAATACCCCTCCCCGGCTCTCTGAAAACAGGGTGCCCATCTCCGCAGCCCCTACAGCTGTGGCATAGCCCAGTCAGGTCACCAAGCACCAGTGCCACCATAGCACCGGCCATACCCCCGCCAATCCCAGCACGACCAACACTCCAGAGCCCTATCCGGCTCACTCCTGCCTCCCCTGCACACAGGCAAAGACGACCGGCACTCCCACCATCGTGCCCGCCAGAACGACTACTCCCACCATAGCTGGCAGCCGGAGGCTTAGGAGGCAGAGGGGGCAGAATGCCACCAAGGCCGGGACAGCCGTCAAGATCCCGCTTGCCCTCGCCACTGGCCAGTGGAGATGACGACGACCTATATGTACTGAACCTTCCCACGGGAAGACCCCCGCCAGGCACAAGGGAACCATAGAGGACGCAGATCGCCACTATGCTTACGCCCGAAGAAAATGCGAGGCTAGTGGGTGCGGGAATTTCGGCAGCACAAGCTCCCGAAAGGCCGGCAAACGATGCCTGGATAACCACCTGAAGGTTGAAAATGGAGAACCCCGAGAAGTTTGATGGGAAAAGCTCGTCCACTTTTAACCAATGGTGGGAAGCGGTTACGATATATCTGGGATTCAACGCGGAAACAGTTGACCGACAAAATATCGCCTGGGTCGGAACCCTCCTGACTGACACTGCACTGGTATGGCACCTACACCGATACTGCAAGCTACGGGATAACCACACGTGGGCCACCTACACCGCGGCCATACGAGCAGAGTACCGAAACGAGCAGGAAGTAGCGGATGCCCAGCTCAAGTTGGGACAGCTGAGGTATCAGGGCTCCATCTGCGCCTACCTAATGGAATTCCGAGCGCTCAACAACTTCGCGCGAGGCACCAGTAAAGCACTACGAGAAAAAGTCGACCTGGCAATGTCCGACACGGTAATGTATATGCGGTTCGCCCATTATCTGGAGGACTTTGCGGTCGATGAAGGCTTCCTGCAGACCACTTACCAGGCGGGCCTACAGGTGGAAAAGAAAAAGGCTCTGAAGCAGGCCAGGGAACAGGCAAAGAAGACGGTTTCCCGGGGACCCGCCAAACGAGATGACAAATGAAAGAAGGAACGAAGAAAAGAAGAAAAACGATCAGAATCCACCCGCGACGTAAGAGAGAAGGACCCCCAGACCCGAGGCGGCAAGGACGCCAGAAGCAAGTACAGAGGCAGAGAACGCTGGCCCTCCGAGAGTGCAGCCTTCAAAGGAGTCCCGGTCAGCAAAAAAAAAGAGCACACCGAAACCAGGGGATGCCATCGTTGTGGGCGAAATGGCCACCGGGCGGCCCAATGCTACGCCGCCACCACTCTAAAAGGCATGAGCCTTCTGACGGCACCATGAAAGGCATCTGCAGGAACAAAGAGGCACCGGGAGGCGGAAGATGAAGGCAACGGTGAGCTGACCCAGAAGGCCCAGAAAACAGCGGCGGCCGATGTCATTAACACCAAACCTATATGGGAAAGCAAGAAGGATTTTTAGAGGGTCAGAGGGTCCGGCTGACCCCCAGGACCCAATACTCAGTATGTCAAACAGGCCAAAAGAGGAAGAACACGGAAGAAGGGGAGGTAGCGAGCAAGAAGCCCAAAGGAGGAACAAGGCCCATCGTGATGATGGTACTAAAAAGAGAAAGGCAGAACCATCGTGTCCAGGTTCTCTTGGACACCGGGTGCTCGATACCGCTGATTAACCGAAAAACGGTGGTAAGACTCGGAATTCCGCTGCTCCGACATGACTCAGCAATCCCTATTGAAAACTTCACGGGTGAAGCCGTGAAAGGGGCAGGGCAATATTACACCAAACCCCTGACCCTGCAACACCAACGGCACACTATCAGAGAAAGCTTTGAGGTATCCCCTATGGAGGAAGGAACGGACATCTTCCTCCCCTTCTGGTGGATTGCCGAACACCCCCCTCAAGAGACTTGGAAAGACCCAGAAATACGGTTTGACAGTGCCCAATGCTTGGAGAAGTGCACCGTATACGAGCAAGCTGACTTCTCGCTCACCTGGGACGACACCGTCTACACCGATCCCAAGGCCAGGATCGTCGGATATGTCACAACAGGGCAAAACAAACCACGGATACCCGCCGAATTCCGGCAATACCTGGACGTGATGGGGAAAGAAATGGCCAATGTGCTACCCAAGCATGGGCCATACGATTGCAAAATCGACCTCAAGGAAGGAAGCACGGCGCCATGGGGGCCAATCTACCCCTTATCGGAGACCGAGCTGCAAACGTTCTGGGAATGGCTGATGGAAATGGAAAAAACAGGGAAAATTCGTCGATACATGTCACCGGTGGGGTCTCCAATCCTATTCGTACCAAAACCAAACAGCAGAGGTCTGAGGTTGTGCGTGGACGACCGAGCACTCACCAAAATCACCATCCCCAACCGATACCCGCTCCCGCTGATGCAAGAACTCCAGGACCGAGTCCAGGGATCGAGATGGTTCACAAAGTTAGATCTAAAGAATGGGTTCAACTTGATACGAATAAAAGAGGGAGACGAGTGGAAAACTGCCTTCCAAACCCGTTATGGGCTATACCAGTTATAGGTAATGCCTTTCGGTCTCACCAACGCCCCTTCGACCTTCCAGGATACGATGATCCATGTTTTCTCCGATATGCTGGACCTCGGACTGATCGCATACATGGACGATATCCTGATATACACCAAAACCGAGGAAGAGCACGATAAACTAGTCAAGGAAGTCCTACAGAGGCTACGAAACAATCGACTAGCTGTCTCGCCAGAGAAATGCGTAGGGAAAACTCAGGAGGTCGAATTTCTTGGGTACGTAATCGGAAGAGAAGGCATCCGAATGGCCAAAGAAAAGGTGGAAGCAGTGTTATCTTGGAAAGCCTCGTCATCTCTGACGGAAGTCCAATCGTTCCTTGGTGTCACCAACTTCTATCGGCGATTCATCAAGGACTACTCCAAGATAGCATCACCATTGGCGGAGCTAACAAAAAAAGGGCAGAACTGGAACTGGACCACAGAAGCGGAAAGGTCCTTCCAGGAACTGAAAAATCGATTCACCACGGCCCCAATCCTGGCACACTTCGACACCCAGAAGCCGGTAATCATCAAAACCGACACATCAGACTTCGCGATCGGCGCTGTCCTGTCACAATGGGACGAGGATGGAAGACAACACCCGGTAGCCTTCCACTCCCTAAAGTTCCAGCCAGTGGAAATCAACTATGAAATCCACGATAAGGAGATTCTGGCCGTTGTCGACGCATTCAAGCATTGGAAGAGGTACTGCGAAGGTGCAGGTGTTCTCAGACCACCAAAACCTGGAATACTTCACCACGACAAAAGTGCTAAACAGACGACAGGTGAGATGGGCACAGGAACTGGCGGGCGTTGACTTCCGCATTTACTACCGACCGGGAAATGAAAATGGTAAGCCAGACGCACTATCAAGGCGTTCGGAGTACCGCCCAGAAAAGGGGGGGATGGAGAATGAGCCAATCACGACGGCCCTGCAAGAAAGGCAACTGGAACAGGAACGCCTGAGCAGAAGAAGGGGCACGACATTCATCTGTTCCTTGACCCGTTCGACCTCACTCCCAGAAAGGAAATAGGCAGAAAGGTTCCTGGAAGAAATCTGAAGCGAAGCGGAGAAAGACGCGACCTATCGAAAGGCGAAAAAGGAAGCAGAGCCAGAAGAACTGGTTCCAACGGACCGAAAGGCCGGGGAAATCAAAGAAAGAAACGGACTCCAATACCGAGGGAACTTGCTATGGGTCCCAAGTGGCATGGTACAGCATTTGATGGAATCCGAACATGACACAAAAGTAGCAGGACATATGGGACAGGACAAAACCATCGAATTGATCCGATGGAGCTTCTGGTGGCCAAAGATGAACGAAAGAATCATCGACTACATTAGGAGCTGTCTGGAATGCCAGCGGAACAAAGCCGCGCAACACCCACCTTACGGCCTGACATCCCCACTGGAACTTCCATACGCGCCATGGTAGTCAATCGTGATGGATTTCATCACGGAACTCCCCATATCGGAAGGATGCGACCAGCTGTGGGTGGTCATCGACCGATTCACTAAGATGGTACACTTCATCCAGCTCCGAGAAAAAACCGCGGCAGATTTGGCGGTTAGCTTCGCTCGGAAGGTGTGGAAGTACCACGGCCTTCCCGCTAATATCGTGTCTGACATGGACTCGCGATTCACGTCCGAAGTATGAAAAGAGTTCTTACGACTTTCGGGCATACCCTCCCCCATGAGCACGGCGTTTTATCCCCAAACCAACAGACAAATTGAGCGGCTTAACCAGACAATCGAAGCATACCTACGGGCGTTCGTCAGCAAGGAGCAGGAGGATTGGGTATGCCTGTTACCAATGGCTGAGTTCGCTTACAACAACTCAACCACAACAGGGAACGGTATGGCCCCATTCGATACGGACTATGGTTTTCACCCAGTAGCCATGGACCCCACGCTAACGGAACCACTCAACCCAGCCAGTACAGCATATGCCCATTGGATGTGCACAGTGCACGAAGAATCCCGGAAGGGCCTGTGTTACACCCTAAGTGTAACAAGGGAATAAGTCATGTGTTCTCGGGAGAAAAACATAGTCACACCGAAACTTGGCAGGATCCGGAAAAACAGTTCGGCAGACGCCGGCAGTCAAAAGGTAACCTCGGCGGCGGAAAAACAGGCCCGGTGCCGACCCTGCCAGATAAGACCAAGTAGACTGCCGACTTCGGTAGCCGCTGCATCCGGAGCTGACGACGACGGCGCATGCAAGTCGCACGCCATAAGCAAGTCTCATGATATCGAAGTGGGGCTAAGAGAGTCTAGATGGGAGTCTTGGTGCGGGGTCTGAGATCTCTCGCACGAGAAGACTGATCCCGTCTGCCAGGCAAAAGTGAGGCGGCCAGTAACGAAGAAGAAATTGAGAACGTGTTCTCGTATTCCGAAGGATCTACACTGTGCGGACGCTGATCGCTCACCCCACCTCGACGTCATTACCAATCAGGACCAATTAGCTATCAAAGTCTTATCAAGCTCCGGCCAAGAAGATGAAGCAAGAGGCATTCCATGAGGTTCCACTGAGGAGGCGACAAGCGGGCACCCCAAAGGAAGAAAATATCCTGAGGAACTACGTGATCACCCAGCTGACGATATAAATGAGCGTTTGGCACCCGGGCCAGTGACGATCGGCGAAAAAACATCTCCAGAACGAACATAACGAACCTAAGAATATTCCCGTAAGAACCTCTCTAGTTACCCAGAACCCTATACGAGACCTGACTTCATCCGCCTCTACCTACACTGCCGTTGTACCTTGCAACCCTGGTGTCACACTATAATCTTGGTTCAGAAGTCACCCCTCGTACAACAGAATGTCGGGAGAAAACTCCACCCCAGCTCCCCGAGCGGCCTCATCCAACGTCGACATGCTCCGACTCAAATACCCTAGCACGGCTGTGGAAATTTATGCAGACCGTGGACCCTCCCAACCATCGGTGGAAATCCGTCACCCAGCCGCATGGGTCCGGCTGCTAGTTACACAGCAGCGACAGGCCCAGTGGGACGTTGAGCAACTATACATGGCATGCGCAACGATGTTTGACCGAGGTGACCGATGGATCCAACAGATCGAACAGAACTACGCCCTCTTGGCCGGAGCCCTGGAGCACGTATACAACACGGCCCAGAACGAGACGGCGGTCACCTCAGAATGGATGCAAACGGAGCTCATGCGGGTCGCTGGAGCCGCCCAAAAATTCACTAGCAACATATGGGCCCCCATCATCCAAAGGGACCAGGAAAAAGCCAACGAAGACCTCAACCGCAACACTTGGGTGCTCCGCCTGAAGGACGCGATACAGTTCCCCCAAGTCGCCAGCCAGCAAAGGCTGGAGGAATAAGCCTCGTGGAACGCTAACTGCGAAAACTGGGTGTAGGATCAGCAGGATGCCACGGCCAAGCTAGCGGCTCAGCAGCAAACGCTACAGGCCCAGGTGAGTGCCCTCGTAAGCTCGGCTGCTAACGCCCAAAAGGCCAAACCTACCTACCTTCAGTCCACGGTCCCACCACCGGTCCCGCAAGCAACAGGCTCTATCAGCAGCCTCCCTGGAGCCACCCCGCTCTCACCGCTACCGGTGGCTGCAGGAGGACAGGGACCCCCTCCTCCTTGACCACCAAGACGGCGGCTGCGGCCGATCTCCCGGTCGCCTTTGCCCTCGCAATCGCTGCCCCCTTCCCAGCTAGGCCCGCCGCTACCGCCCCCTTCCGGCCGAGGCTATTTACCCTTGCCGCAAGAGCGGCGGACGCCGGGATTGGGGCCCGCACGGCTATACCAGTTCACGCTGGAAGAACTGCGGGACATTATCACCCACACAGTGCAAGCTACGCAAGGCATCCTGCAACCGGCCCCCAATGCCAACGTGGCCAAGTTGAAGCTTAATGACCCCAAACCTTTCGACGGAAAACCCACCATGCCCTTCACCTCGTGGTGGGAATCGGTCGTTGAATTCATCAGCTTCTACCCAGACTCGATTGACACCCAGCGAATAGTGTGGATTGTAACTATTCTCTCAGGAACGGCGCTTGACTGGCACCAACACCGACGACACATCACGGGCGACAGGGACACCTGGGCCCTATACACCACACACTTGCAAGCGGAATACCGTGACCGACAGGAGGGAGCAAATGCCCAGCGAAGACTTGGGGAACTGGAATACAAGGGAGACATCAAGGCCTACCTCACGGAGTTCTGGGCACTTAATATCTACGCACGCTGCACCGGGGAAAGTCTACAAGAAAAAATCAATATGGCAACGCCCCGAGCAATCATCGACATGTGGTTTTCCCACCATATGGCGGACTTCGTGGACGATGAACACCTCCTCACAGCGACCTATGAGGTGGGAGTGCATGTGGAGCAGCGAAAAGCATTAGAGGAACTCCGAGAAAGGAAAAAGGAAGCAGGACAAAAGGACGCCCCGGGAAAGGACTCGGGGAAGGGCCGAAAAGGGCAGGGAGAGAAGGAAGGCCCCAAGCGGTCAGAGAGGACCGACTTGGGGGGCAAGACCGAAAGGTCAGGATTCGGACAGCCATGCCATTGGAAGACCAAGGAAGAAGCCCTGGCGGGAGTACCAACCAAAGAAAGGAAAGAATACGGATCCAGCAAAGAAAACTGCTGGCGGTGTGGCCGGGCCGGTCAGAAGACTTTTGAATGCGACGCAGGAACCACCACGGGGGGCACGACGCTGCCCACAGCCCCCTGGCAAGGAGGCTCCAGCGCGAAGCGCAAACGGGATGACGACAAAAACGCTGAGACCCCGGCCCAAAACAGTCCAAGGTCACAACCATCAAAACCGAGGACGACAACATGAGGGACATCGCCGCGGCCTGGGCCGAGGACCGAGTTGCTGTCTGGGACAACAACTATGAGGACTCGGGTTTTTGAAAGGCAGGGGTTTGCCGCGACCCGAAGCCTGTCGAAACGCATGCGGTGTAGGAAGGAAAAGGGCACCCTCAGAAGAACGAAGCAGCCCCAGGAGAAAAAAACCCCGATGTGGAACATGTCCTCTGGTCACTATGACCCTGCTATGGGAAGGAAGAAAAGAGGCAGTCCGAGTGCTCTTAGATACAGGGTGCTCGGTCCCACTCATCAGCAGGGAAACGGTACGCCGAACGGGCATACCTGTTACACCCGAGGTATCTTGAGTAGGTAGCTAGGCTAAAAAGAGGAGTACGAAGGATGATGGAACGCACTCAGAGAGTCTAGGCGGGAGATAAGGAGCCGGAGTTAGCTTACAGCCGAGAAGATCGGTCGTAAGAAGAGAAACTCCGAGATGAGGGGTCAGAGTGCAAACGAGCAACAGGAAGAAACTTGGCGGGCGCTGGTTGGGCTCCTGATGGAGGGATCTCGTACGAGAGATCCGCGTCCTTACGGAGGAACCACGTACGAAGAGGTCTGGGCACTGCAGGGGAGGCCACGTACGAGTCCGGAGCAAGAAGATTCCCCGCTCGGCTGCATAAAGAGCTCATCTCCCTTATCTACACCCGGTCAGGATCAATGAGTCGCCCACGAGGTCCATGCACCTCGGGGGAATCCCAATCCAAGTCACCCCTTCTCACGCCAAAGTCACTCAGGTATAAGACTGAGGTTTTCCGCCCCGACGGAAGGAAAAACAGCACGAACATCCTCACCTACACTACCGCCAAACCCACACACAAGATCGAAGATTATTCTGTTGTGAATTATCGAAAGTAACCTGATTACCTTTGATTCTGCCTGCACTCCGGTTACGATACAACGCCAGTGTCACACTATAATCTTGATCTCAAAATCACCCTACTTTCATGACTTGCTTCGACGACACCCACTTCGAAGACCACCTCTACCTACTCGAACTATCTACTTTCTTAGAGCCCAAGACGCAATACTCCTTCGACTACACTTTTCAGTCAATCGACAACGAAATCGCAAAATACGAACAGTTGTAGCAGGAGGATTCCGGCCGCTGTGGGTGCTGTGGACGCTACACCCAGTGGGGTGTCTAGAGTTCGGGTGACACTAACAGTGCTACGGGAGTGTGACATAGGGCTACATAGGACAGTCACAGTAGACAGTCACAGGCGGCGCATGGACACTCGTATATAGTGTCCGGCGCTCGCCTCTCTAGAATGGACATGCTTCTTGCCACCCCTCAACTGGTAGCAACACTTTTTTTTTTTTTTTTTTCCTTTTCGTGTTGTGGCATCCCGCGAGACGAGCGACGAGCCACCTCCTCTCCCTCCCACCTCCCACGCAAGAGAGAGGCAAAGGAGGGCACGTGAGAAGCATCGAAACTACCGCCGAGAAGAGCGAAGACAGCGGCTGGAGCACAGGGCCAGCGCCCTAGAGAGAGAAAAGAGAGAAAGATAGAGAGAGGAAAAGGGACCACCTCGCGTGAAAAGTAGCTGCCAGGAGAGCAGTGAGCAGTAAGCGCGGGGGCTGGCATTCGGGGCCCATACCTTACGTCTCACTGAGCTGTTTCTGGTCACATACAGTACGCTGACCTTGAAGAAAAATGTCGACATCAGGAAGCATCGACTGGCTGCTGCCGGAAGCGGTATTTGAATGGATCGGGGAGAGCGAGCTGTCGAGGGATGGACAGTCAAATGCCATTCTCGGAGTATCGGCTACGGCAGTCGAGCAGTGCTACACCCGTTGGTACAACTTCCACAGGGAGATTGTATCCAAGATGGACGTGATGGCAATCGATCTACAGGCCGCGAAAAAGGAGAAGAAGGGTGTTCCGACGCTGAAGACGCGCATCACCACCCTTGAAAAGGAGGTTGCTGTCCTGTGGGATCAATCAACCAAGTATTGAGGACAGGCCGATAAGTGGGCTGAGAGATAAGGAAAGCTCGCCGACGACTACCAGACCTTGCGGACGACCGCAAATGCCACTCCAGGAGTGCAGAACACCATCATCCAAAAGATAAAGCCATTCGAGCTGAAACGGTAAGAAGGTTCACAGGACCTGGAAGTCGTCACAAGGTACCTCGACAAAGTCGAACATTACGTTCGCCAGGGTGCCTCAATGTGCCCAAAGGCCTCTTCGGACAACCAGAATATCGACACCTTTTGGCGTTTCCTCTCGGTGAAGATCTTTAGGTGGTTCGAGAAGGAGATGAAGGAGAGAGAAGTGGACACGATCCCACCGACCGACAGCGACTACAAGATCAAGTGGGTGGATTTCAAGAAGGTCTTCAAGGAGCAGTTTGTACCAGAGGTGGCAGTGTCTGTTGTGAGGAATGAGTGGCGCGCACTCAAGTTCAACAAAAACCAGGTGCTGAAATTCAACCAGAGGGCGTTGGAG
>Ga0307516_10005481_pt1 | contig 15149 bp, 20 predicted proteins | sample 19_EM_MG_FD_203310 | JGI IMG/M metagenome (GOLD analysis project Ga0307516, IMG submission 203310) | Populus trichocarpa ectomycorrhiza microbial communities from riparian zone in the Pacific Northwest, United States - 19_EM | ecosystem: Host-associated > Plants > Roots > Unclassified | place...
GATTCGAAGTGGAAAAGTAGATGGCTGGCTTCGGTTCCCAGCCCTTCTGAGTGTTGTCGCATGTGTACGGAAGTTGAGGTACCGCCGCTCGCCGATCCTCCTGTGAGAGGAGTAGGAACTCCGAGCTGCCCAGCCCAATATCAGAAATGTTTACATGTGAGATAGGCGGGATCCTATTGAGGTCCAACCTCCCGACTGTCGGGCGTAAACACTAGGGAATTAATTCTGCAAGAACGCGCTTCACCTCCGTTTTCGTCGATCTCGACCCGTTCGGCTACTGCTGACTTGGCTAACAGCTGCGGCAATTCTCCTTTGTCCCCCTGAACTTCTGTGAGAGAGGATTTGGGGTGAATACATTGGCATACCTGAAGGAGGTCTTGAATGTCATGATGATGTAGTAACATGGATTTCGCGCCAGATCTCTGTCGCAGAATGTTATTACACACGGGTTATCCTGGGAAACTGTTCTGACCCGAAATATAAATTCCGCCACAACATCAAAGCTATCACGGTTATCCTTGGTCTAGTTTATGAGCAGTGGTAGGTGTATGTGGTATTTTGGACCAACCGTAGGTAGATTGTGGATCACTTCGTCAAAAGTATCCCTGGGTGATCCGGTCTCTGGATGATTGGTTTTCATTGGATCACCGATGGGCAAAGCCTGGAATCTTTCCTCACCTAAACCACGACCCCCATGGTTCCTCCTTGGAAGTTGGTGCGGTCCAGCACCCGCCTCGGTGATCATGGGAATGAAACCCCGCTTGCGAATCGTGTAGTAGCGGATGAAAACGCAGTGATTGTACCCATCTGGGATCTCAGACTCTAAAGCTGCACCCTCATTCGAGCTGCGCCTTCTCCTAGTGGAGAAAAGGTCCGGCCCGCAGTTTGTGTGTACCAAGCCCTTAGTGCGCCACGACCCCCACACAGACGCAGAAGTAGAAGTAATACCGGGAACTGCCACAGAGAACTCGCACTCCATGCGAGTTTGGTTATCTGAGTACGCGACCGTCGCAAACTCCTGAGTCAAGTCGACTCCGGTGACGAGAACGGGTCTGATGTTCTCCCCATCCCCACGTTCCCGTGCGAAGTCAACCCAGGAATCGTAGTGTTGTTTGGTGTAATTTGCAAAAGTGCGCTCTCTTTCGATCTCATCCCGGTAGGTGGGGTGTTTAGTGATCAGGGCAGCCCCTTGCTTGTGGGTGAGTTCAAAGGCCATCTTCGGACCGGGTTCCACAGTACTTGTTTGTTCGATCAATCGCGATGGCAGGCCAAAATGTACGGGCACCCACCAAGCGACAGCAACTGATCCACCAACGTCCACCCCAATCTGTCGAACTGTGTTCGTCCGTAGATAGCCTGGGGGACGGACTTTGCTTGATATGATTGGGCCGATATCCAAAGGTTCAGAGGTGTGAGGAACGTCGGTGCCGAGCTCTCTTGATCCTAGTGGAATCCCCGCGGAGAATAGAAGGTGAAATATCCCCCGACGAGTGTAGCCGACATCACCTGGTCTGACTCGCTTATAGCTGTAGATAGGACCAGGCTCCCTGTGTGCAATCTCAAACTGGGTTTGCGCCGGTTTGAGAGCAAAAACTACCAACCAAAGAGCATCGCCGCACTTGAACGGGAGGAGGGCTCTACGCCGCATGAGCCCCACTGGAGAACGTGAAGCAAGCAATAAGCGTACTGTTTGTAGATATCCCAGGGGTCGGGCTGGGAAGGCATGGGGAGGACACCTCAAGCTTGGGTAGTTGGGTTTCTAGTATCGTTGAGGGGGTCCTGAAGGCCAGAGGCTGTGCCGCCCGACAGACCCCTGGCACCCCGATGTGAGCGGTTAAATAAATGCCGGGCCAGGTAACGACCCCATAGTGGTCCCAATAGCTTCCTTTCTAAGTGGATGGATTCGCGAACAGTGGAAGCCCTAACGAGTGATGTAAGGCACATCCAGTCACGTCTGGCCAGTGGGGGTACCTGACGATACGAGCCGCGCCGATCCCCGCCCTGCACGTTATTGATAGTGTTGGCACGAAACAAAAGTAAACCGGACGCAGCGCGTGACAAGAATCAGGAGGTGAAGAATGGTAGGGGAGCGGGTCACAGGATGCTACGTGCCAAAGAGGGCAACGTTGTCCTTGGATAAACGAGGACGAGGAATGGATGACAGTGGACGGGTGCGAGCTAAACTGGAATCCAGCTTCAAATTCAAAGGGAGAGGGAGGGAGGGATAGTCCCACGCGACGGGCTTATACAGATGCGCGCAAGCGGCACTTGCGTCGGCAGGTGACGACAATTTGTTTCGGAGGCGGACCCGAATGGCCGATCAATTGGCAGCACCCGTGGGAAATTCGTCCGCCACCTCCAGCCATGTCGACGACCTCGACCACCGCAGAGTCTAGCAAGCGCCATGCTGCGACTCCTCTCGATAAGCAGCGAGCCCAGCTCGACAAGCTGCTCAAAGACCCGCTGAAACCCGCATATATCCCTCCACCGCCGAAGGACAAGGCCATCCGGCCTGCGCGAGAGATGATGAAGAACGTTCAAGGTTCCAGCGCTGGAGCTGGCAGCGGCGAGTTTCACGTGTACAAAGCTAGCAGACGGAGGGAGTACGAACGTTTGAAACTCATGGAGGATGAGTCGAAGAAGGTGCGTTGGTGTGGCTGATCGGTTTGAGGACTGGAATTCACCCCACGTCAGGAAGTCGATCAGCGAGAATTCGAGCAGCGGAAGCAAGAGCGAGAGGAGGTCCTTGAAGCGAAGACGGCGAAAAACCGCGCCAAGAGGCAAAAGAAGAAGGAAAAGGCTAAAGCTGTGTCCAAGGAGACCGCGAGAGCTGACGGACAGCAGGACGACGGGCCAATTAAGAAGCGCAGGCTGGTCAACGGGAAAGAACTCGTCTTCAAGAAGAGAGATGACCGGGAAAGTGACGATGAGGAGGTCGGGCCTGCTCCGAACGAACCACCCTCCGCGGCTAACGAGGAAGACGGCTTATCCATGGCGATGCCTGCTTCGGATGTGGCCAGGATCACCGTGCACGAGGACGATTGATCTCGAGGACGGATCGCTTTGGTCGCGGATGGCTTTTTGGGCCTTTTGAAGTTGATTTACTGCCCTTGGCCATATCAAGCCGTGTCGTCCCCGAGAGGACTTGGTTCCGTCACGAAGGGAGTCTGTTTTCGTGCGGGACTCTCCTCTTCTTGTTTGCCCCCAATTCCGTTAAATCCTTGTATACACAGGCACGCTGTTCCATCGTAGAACGAGGTTGTATTTTTGGCATCTCAATCGCACATCGCTCCCACATTCCGGTGCCTATTGGGCCAGGTCTTATCATTGAACATGTCCTATCCCGGTTGCAAACCACAGAGACGAATGAAGCTCGCTTGACCTCTGAGTGTTTAATGATAATGGGAGGAGCGTTGGTTTGCGAATAGGGGTCCTCCGCAACTCTATACTGGGGTCTCCCACCCCTATCTCGTGAGAGTGACTTGCGAAAAGCCTTGCCACACTGTTCCCACCGCAGCAGCGTTACAAAATGGCGGCTCGGCTACCCTGAAACATCCGCGATGCCCCGGAGATTGACCAGGAGAGCTGGCGAGTTTCGGTCGATCGTGGCTCGATCGTGTCTTGTTTCGTGGGGAATGGAGATTTTAGCACTCCGCAAAAACGCCTCGTGCCCAGGGCGCTCGTGTCTGGTGTTGTCCTCCACCTGTATCCTCGCGTACACCCATGAGAAGCCACAGGCGAGATGCGTAGCGAGTGTGAGAAAGTGCTCTTCTGGCAGGGAGTGAGTTGTTTGTTCGTGTTTACGCGTGGTTGGGGCTGAAGTCATCCGTCCGCTCCTCTTCCTGGCCGTCTGCTATTCACCCACCCCGCACTTCGTATTCGCCAACGTTCGTCAGGAACCCCGGCAGATAATCCTTTTATTCCGCTTTTGTTCTGAGCTTTTTGTCTCCTCTTGCTTTATCTTTATCTCCTTCTCCAACTCAAACATTCGACTCCACAACTCAAGCGATTAGAAAGACAAATGTCCGGTCTCGGCAGTCCCTCTTTGCGCGTTGGCTCTCCGGAGGTTATGAACAAGATCCTTCTGAGGTCAAGCACCCCTGGTACGTGGCATCTTATGTCGCTCGAACCTCCCCATGGCACTGATGAACCCCCCCAGCTTCCAACGAAAAAGGTCAATACTCGACCCGCACCCGTCTCACGGCACTCTGAAACTAACGGCATCTCGTCATGTAGTGCTGTTGTACCTCGAAGGAATGCAGAGCGACCCACCAGAGTCAGACGCCAAAGATACCGATCCCCCCACATCGCCGCGCAGCCAGACGGTACCTGCTCGAATCACCTCGCCAATGCTGAGAGGAAGCAACTCCGGAGGCAGCGGCGCCCGCCGTTCTGGACGTTCCGAGCTCAGCTACGTCACGGACAAACGCCAGAATGGGCTCGGTCTCAACGGCGTGCCACCTGCCGAATGTGACAATGACATCAGGTCAGACATACAAGTGGGAAGAGAATCTGAAGTCAGGACTATAGGCCATGTAAGTATGGTTCCGTCTTTTATTTCTTGCGTCCGGCAATCGGGTTCTCGGTTTTAACTGTTTCCGTCTGTATCTCCTCAGGTGGAGCCTGGCCATGAAGGTGGTCTCGGTCTCCCACACGAATCTCTCGATTCCTCCTTTGGAAACATGGGCCAACCCTCTTGGGACCAGCAAGTGAGTAGCGATGCTGGTGATCATCGGATGCGTTGGGCCTGACGTTGCCGTTTCCCCTTCCGTGCGTTATCAAGACACCACCAAACAAGGCCGTTGGGGTTCCTCTCCCTTCTTCCGCGCCCACTTCCACCCCTCCAACGGATTACAATCCGTTCCAGGTACACCACTTCTACCTGCCTCGAGTGCGGCTAACCGATGACCCTACTTTGACCAGCCCTTCGGCATGACCCCCGCGATGAAAACAGGAGTAGCGAACGGGAACGGACGTGTCCAGTCTCCGCCCAATGGCTCCAAGTTATCGCAATCCGCATCGAAACAGAAGGCAGCCTCGAATCGCGCCAAGTCCCCCACCAACGACGCCGATCGGCCCTGGTCGCCCCGTTCTGGCGCACCCTCTCAGGGTCAATCACGTGTCACGCATAAAACGTCCCGTGGTACTGAGACTGGCACCAAGTACCCACCCCTCCCAGAAAGTCGTAATGAGAGCCGTGCAGAAGAGCAGCAGGAATCAGAAGTTGGTCCCCTTCCCCCATTCACTCCTGGCAGATCCAAGTCCCAAGGAGGTCATGGTCCCTCAAGGGCGCCCTCCAAAGTCAGCACATTGGCGCCCTCCGATTCTCCAAGCGTGGCTGGTCTCAAGTATTACAAGAAGAGGGCTGCCCGGTTGGAACAGGAGTTACAAGAGAAAGAGCAGGCCGCCGCGCAGTTAATGAGATCGCCCAAGAGCCAATCCCCACCTGTCTCTAACCCGATGTCACCCAAGAGCCCCACTATTCGCGTCATGTCACCCCGTCAACAAGTTGCTCCAGAAGACTTGCTGCAAGTTGCGAGCGCTCTCTCCCCTCGCCTGGTTCCCCAGCCAAATGGTCACAGTCACAGTCACATCAGTGGGACGAACGGTCATCAGCACCACGGCCACGAAGAACAGACCCCCGTCCAGTCCCGTACGCAGTCGCAAGTCGACGAAGAACTTAACGAGGAAGAAGAAGAGATGGTCAGGACTATCTTGTCACGGACTCCCAGAACATCGATGGCCCCCTCCGCTCTCGAGCCCGATCTTCATGACTCCCATTTCCACGACATGGAGTTGTGCGAACTGCTGCACTCGCTCGATGCCCAAAATCTTCCAGAGGTTGTGAAGAAGGCGGTTAGGAAAGCTGTCAGAGCCAGAGTCAAGAAGCTGGGCATGAAATCCGATAACGAGGTCAGTTGAATTGCCAGTGACACGTAACTGGGCGCTGAGTCTTATCACCATCCATGAAGTCTATCCGACAGTATAGGAAGAGTTTCCACGATCACGATCCTCGCGTCCATCTCCAGCCCGGCTTCGTTCCCGAATTGTCCGAGGTCCGTTTGTTCACCATTGTGTATTCCCCACAAGTTCTGACACTCACCCCCGCGATAGTGGAGCGAACCCCCGGATTGGGCAAGGGAGCTGATGCAGGGTATGTTGGCAATGCAGCAACGATTAGATAACATGGCTCCCAAGATTGAGCGCATGAAACTGTCCCGGACTGGATCGATCATCCACAGCAAACGCCAGGCTCCTCTATCGGAATTGGATGACGGTGGCCAGGCTTACATGAACGGCGTTGGGACCATTGCGGACGAGTCAGTTTACCAACCTGATACTGGTATCATGGATCCCACCACTGTCCCAGGATCTACCCATGAAGACAGCTCCGTCAGAGATGATGGGGGGTATGATGACGGGGAAGACGAGGAACACAACTATCACCAGGAAGTATCGACTCGTGCTCGGGGGCTCGCGGATGATTACATGGCAGGTGCTAGGAACGACTCGCCTGGACGTCAGTTCCTCGAGGAGGAGTTGTACAAGCTGAGGGTGAAGACTGGGCCTGGTTCGGCGGTTGGCACGCACAAGACCTGGGAAGTTGCGAGGGAGGATGGTGATTACGATTACGAGGGCGAAGCTCAGGCGGCAGTCACGGATTCCGGGATGCCTGAAATTCCGGACACGACCGTCCGCCAAGGTTCCCCTTCTCTTCCTCCCATCCCACAATCTGAAGCCGGCGGCGAGATGGTTCACATGCAGGAATCCCATTGGACTCAGCAAGGCTACGGTAGCGATATCCAGCACCAGACACCACCTTGGCAACTTATCCACCAACGGTTGCTCAACTGGGCGATTATTTGGCCAATGTCGGAGTTGGATGCTGCCGTTGGAAGCACCACTAGGGGCCACCAGGTCGATGAGATCTCGCTTAGCATCTGGGCCACTCAGAGTTATAAGAGGTATGTGAGGAGTCGGATGACAGACTCCCCACAAGGTAGGGTGGACCGGTTGTTCGTACCTCCAAACGTCGCAGACGCGATTAGCACAGCGGTTTTCAATGGCAGGCATGGGGATGCTTGCATGATGTTGAGGGATTTATGGGCACCATTCGGACTGGACGGTATCCCGAGGCTATTGATCGTGTTGGCGAGGCACAGGGCGGATGAGAACCACTGGGTTGTGCACAGGTGCGTCCGCAGCCCACGTGCCAGCGTCACCTTTCGACGTACTGACTTCTGCGCTGCGTCTAGATTCTCGCTTCCTGATGGACAGCTCACGACTTACGATACCTACCCTGACAAGTGCCTACCAGACGGTAGACCGCTCGGATGGTGGTTCGCCATCCGCATCGCGTGGCCAGACGCAAACTATCCCAGCCCCGATAACCTGATGCAGAAGATGGTCCGCCTTCACCGGCCCCTACAGCTCGGCATTGACAACTCGGTCGCCGCTGCCGGAATCTGGAGGAACCTGCTCATGGGATCCAGAGCCGAGCGCAGTGTCGACCTCGAGCGTCTGAGAGAACTAATTCATACCGAAGTCAAGAACCTCAGGCAGAGAAAGCTGATGGGCAAGCTGTCGATTGGACAGCCGAAACCTAATTGGGACGACATGAACTAACTTCAGATCCCTCATCTCTCCGAGTTGCCTGTCCGCTTTCTCCTCTGTTGGTTCTTATCTGTTCGCTTTGTCCCCGATTCCTGTTCTCTGTCACTCTAACCTTTGTTTGATTATTGTACTTGTAGTGTTTCGAGTAGCTGTGCGGGACCATTTTTCCCTTCTTGGCAATGCTTTCCTCGATTTCCTTTCGTTCAGTTTTACCCTTGCGTCGAATGCTTCCGTATGTGTTACCCCCCACCAGATCTTGCATATTCTCCACCTTGCGATACCGATACTTTCCCCTCTTTCCTCCTCCCCCCCTCAGCCGCCCTTTTTTGTGGTATCCCTACGGATACAACTCACGTACGATTGTCAATGTCTGTGCTGGCCTTGCTGAGGTTGTATAGATGACTGGTAAATTTTGCAATTCCTACATCCGCGCCACGCGTTGAAATAACGAGTGGCGTCAAGCCTCTCCACTCCAATTGTATTTGAGTGATTATCACATCCTGAAGTTGGGCCTTGGCCTGGACAGGAGAGGCATCCAACCGATAGCAGAGGAAAATATTAGGGGACCTGGTAACGGATTCTGGCTTTTCTCGCTCGTCATTGTCGTTCATCGTGGAATCCCATAAGGATCGGTTAAGACACATCTGGTTGAACGTATCAAGTACAACAAGGTCAGGGAAGCCTGAACCAGCACAGAAGTCCCGCATCTTGCGAGAGGTATAGAGGTGGCCGGCTCAATGCGGCAGGGGTTTCACATCGTTGGATTTCTCATAGGCAGCTCCGCGATCCTCCCTAGGGTCCGGCCAGAAGTCAGTAAATCGGTTTGCAGATGAAACGGAACGACTACTGTTTGCGTTCCTTCTATCTTCGCCTGACGAATATATTAGCACGGGAGAGTGATATGTGTCAGGACATCCAACTTACGATCCCACTGATGGAGCCACGCTGTGAATTCCCCCCACGTCATGTCGTAGCACCCGGAGGTATGGGCAGCTGTCTTACAATCTGCCCTCAAACGATGCATGGCACAGGGAGCTCTCTGGACGTCGGGAATCCCATACCGTTCGCAAGTTCTGTGCATCCTGTTCAACCAACTTGTGCAGTTCGTCCCAGGAGGATTGTACGTTGCGACGCCCCATGATTTGACGATGGCTAGGATGGCTGTGGGTGTGAAGAGGTACTCTTCAACAGCAGCCGCGCGATATTGTGGTGGGTTCCCACCCCCGCCATCAGGGTCGTCGTCGTTACGGGCAATAGACTCGCCAACCCCGTGTAAGAGGTCGCTTCTATCGGAGGTGACTGGCTGATCATCGGAGGTTGCAACCGCAACTCCAGCTCCGGTAGCGGCAGCGCCGGTGACAAGCGTCCCGAGGCCCGGCAGGACCATGGTTGCAGCTGTGGACTGTAGCAACGAAAAGAGACCTCCAGAGGCGCCACCGTATATGATGGACTGGATGGTCGCGGCGAGACTTCCTAAATCGTTATCAGAGTGGGGACTCTTGAGTGGAAGGAAAAAGTCAAATTACCTGCGGCAATACCCGCGGAGGTAAAACCTGCAAGGGACAAGAGGCTGGCGGCGGCGAGCGGGGCGAGTAAAATACCGCCGGTGACCCCCAGGGCGGTCCCTGTAAGCTTAGGGTGCTTCCTGTAGAATGGAAGTTCTGATGAGGAGATCGTGTGAGCAAATCAAGGCACGGATGAGGGGGAGGAGGGCCTCACGCTCCCACTGCTCCCGGAAATTATCTGTAGGATTCAAGTCAGTGGTACCCCAGTCCTTGACGGTGCTCGAATCTCACTCACGGTCAAACGCGACCACAAAGTTCTTGAACGGATCCCAATGCACGGGCCCAAACTGCGCTCGAGCCTTTATCAACACAACCTCCAGCTCAGTCTTGAGCTCTCCCTTGGTGAAGGCCACCGCACATTGCGGTCGTTGTACGTCGGGGATCCCGTATGTGTCGCAGAGTGATTCTATGGAGTGGATCCACTCCCGACCGTCGGTATGCGGAGGGTCATATTCCTGAGGGTGGAACTCCTTGAGGATAGCCTCGAGTGCGGGGTCGGATAGTCGGTGCATGTCGTGGTAGGAGTGAGAGAGCAAATGAGGCAAACGCCGCCCGTATGCTCATAATAGACCCAATTCAGAAAAGTGTGGCCTCAGCGCTAGCGCTTAGTACTAGTGCTCATTACGTTCTCAGTGGTAAATAATCGGGAGAATTGGATTGAGGGTTCGGGTCTGTATGAAAGAAAGACGAGGGCATCGCCTTGGATGTGCGCGGGTTTTTAGGCCTTCCGGCGACCTCGATATCCCAGTCCTTGACCTCGAAAACGCGGTGTCCAATTTCCTGCCCCTCCACAATCGAACCAACATCGAGAACTTCCCACGTTACTGCTGTCGCCTGGCTCTTGTCAGATAGTGGCCCCCAGGTGGCCAAGAGTACGTGATTGGACCGAGCCCAGAGCACAGCGGGCGAGGACGTCAGGTACCCACATTTTTGGCACGACGCCCACCAGCCAGCGCAAGTTGAAATAACGAGTGGCGCCAAGCTTCTCCACTCCAAGTGGTTCTCGTATCCTGGAGTCGGACCTCGACCCGGACAGGAGGGACATCCAACCGACAACAGGGGGAAAGATCAGAGACCTTGCGCCTGGTGACTTTCGGTACAGGCTTTAGGGCTCTCGCGGGCAAGATGAACACCCACTTTGACAAGGGCAGTCAAGTTCAGAGCTCTATCGGCCGACACAAGATGGGTTCAGGAACTTTCTCGTTCTTGTCATCGTCGTTCATCGGACGATCCCACAAGGATTGGTCAAGACAAATTTGGTTGAACGTATAAAGTCAGGGAAGCCTGAACTAGCACGGAACTCGCGCGCCTTGCAAGTATAAACATAACCGACTCAACGCGGTAAGACTTTCACATCGTTGCCTTTCTCGCAGACAGCCCCGCGGTCCTTCCTAGGGTCCGGTCAGAGGTCAGTAAATCATTTTACAGATGAAAGGGGGAAACGGTACGGTTTGCGTCCTTTCTTTCCTCGTCTGGCGAGTGTGTTAGCACGGGACAGTGATATGTATAAGGTCATGCGACTTACGATCGTACTGATGGAGCCACACTGTAAATTCCCCCCATGTCATGCAGTAGCACCTGGAGGTACGGGCAGCTTCCTTACAATCGGCCCTTAGGCTGCGCATGGCGCAGGAGGCTCTCTGGGCGGCGGGGATCCCATACCGTCCGCAGGTTCCGTGCACCCTGTTCAACCAACTTGTACAGTTTGTCGCGAGAGGATCGTACGTTGGGACACCCCATGATCCGACGATGGCTAGGATGGCATGAGACGTGAGGAGGTACTCTTCAACAGCGGTCGCGCGATATGGTGGTGGGGTACCACCGTCGCCGTTGTGGGCAATAGACTCGCCAACCTTGTGTAAGAGGTCGGTACTACTGGAGGTTACTTGCTGGTCGTCGGAGGTTGCGACTGCGACTCCAGCTCCGGTAGCGGCAGCGCCGGTGATGAGCGTCCCGAGGCCTGGCAGGACCATGGTTGCAGCTGCTGACTGAAGCAACGAAAAGAGACCTCCGGTAGCGCCACCGTATATGATGGATTGGAGGGTCGCGGCGAGACTTCCTAAATCGTCATCAGAGTGTGGACTCTTGAGTTGGGGTAACAGTCAAATTACCTGCGGTTACACCCGCGGATGTAAAGCCCACAAGGGACATGAGACTGACAGCGGCGAGCGGGGCGAGTAGAACACCGCCGGTGACCCCCAGGGCGGTCCCTGTCATTTTAGGGTGCTTCCTGTAGAATGGAAGTTCTGTTGAGAAGATCGTGTGAGCATAAGTCAAGGCACGATGGCGATGGTGAGAAGGGGGGCTCACTCTCCCATTGTTCCCGGAAATTATCTACAGGGTTTAAATCAGTGGTACCCCAGTCCTCAACGGTGCTTGGATCTCACTCACGGTCAAATGCGACCATGAAGTTCTTAAATGGTTCCCAATGCACAGGACCGAACGTCACTCGAGCCTTTTCCAACACATCCTCCAGCTCAGTGCTAAGCTCGCCCTTGGCGAAGGCCACCGCACATTGCGGTCGTTGTACGTCGGGGATTCCGTATGTGTCGCAGAGTGATTCTATGGAGTGGACCCACTCCCGAACGTCGGTATGTGGAGGATCATATTCCTGGGGGTGGAATTCCTCCAGGATAGCCTCGAGTGCGAGGTCGGATAGTCGGTGCATGTCGTGGAAGGAGTGAAAGAGCAAATGGGACGCCGAACACGACACGCATGTTCACCGTGGATAAAGTGTGGCTGGCGCTTAGTGCTTGTTACGTCCCAGTGGGGCCGGTGTCGGGGTTTGTCCGGAAGAGAGACGAGGGCATCGCCTTGGATGTATGCGAGCTCTAGACCACCACCTACTGAGGCAACCCCAACAAGCAACAGTCCATTACCTCGAAAACACGGTGTCCAATTCCCTGCCCCTCCGCAGTCGGGCCAGCACCGAGGATTTCCCGTTACTGCTGTAGCCTGGCTCTCGTCAGGTGCCTTGGCCACCGTGTGGCCAAGAGTACGTGGTTGGACCGAGTCCAGAACACAACAGGTGTGGGCGTCAGGTACTCCAACGAATCCACCAAGATGTAGCTCCTCGAGTCTCATCTTCTGGGGGAACCGAGCCCAAACTCGGGTGGTATTTTGGCTGAAGCACTAGTGATGTTGGACCACGCGTTGTGATGGAGGTGAGCGACCGGTTGCGACCGGTTGCATAGAGGAGGATCATTCAACAGTTTGGGCTAAAAGAGGTGACACGCTGGCTCTGTCCGGGTTGTTCTCGTTGACGCAAAATGACACAGGATGGACTCGGGTTGGCACGTTTTCTTTTTCTGTGGTACCCTCACGGGTACGACTCACGTACGCGATTGTTGATATCTGTGCTGGACATCCGCGCGACGCCCACCGTGCAAGTTGAAACAACGGGCGGCGTCAGGCCTCTCCACTCCAAGTGATTCTGGCGACCCACTGTTGTTGACGTCCCGGAAGCGATGCGTATATCTCCTCTCCGCCCGTCACGGTTCGCGCCCCAGTTTGCAGAGTCATTTCAGGTTTAAGGGGGACCCGGGTAGATGATCAAGGCTACATTTTCTTTATCTTGGTGCGCGCGGTAGTACTTAAATCCATCCAAGTAGTATAAGTGGTGGAGTCCATTTGGTTGGTTTCGTTGAGAGTGGTCCAAAATAGGCGGGGGAAATTGAAAAGTGGTGGTTCGATTTAGATTTTTGTAAGCGCGCGCCATGGCGTGAGGACGACGATAACCACACACGGGGGTGCAAAGGAGGGGAGAGAGAAACAAATCGATACGGGAGGAAGCCGCAAGCATTGTTCAGAAGAGGAAGGCGAACGTTCCAACGCCAGCGAACAAGGTAAGGAGGGTATTGACAGCGACTAAAAGTGCAGATCCACCCGAGGATCCACCCGAGGGGCGAAGGGCGGTCGTGGTGAGTGTAGGCCCAAGTGAGATATTAGTCGTGGTCGTGGTGAGTGTAGGTGTAGATGGGATGTAAGTCGTGGCCGGCAAAACCGTGATAATGGTGACGTAAGGCGGGATCGTGTTGCTGCTGCCGGGGGATGAAGGCAAACCCGTGGTAACGGTACCAGGGGTGGATAAGATGGAAGTCGTGGTTGACGTTGAGGTGTCAGTCATGGTTGAGGGTTCGGGCGGGACGTCAGTCGGAGCCCGCGGATATATGATAATAGTGCTCAGCGAGTGGCACGCGGGAGCGTTAGAAGCGTCTCGATAGCATTCGTATCCTGCCACTGGAGGTGAAAGAAGTTAAGTAGGATAGGTCAACTCATTGCGGCGAGGGTGGGCGTACGGCAACAGAAGTTCTCCCCGGGGCAAAGGACGTAATTTGGATCGGTGCATTGGAGAGGACTCGGAGGAATACTCCAAGTGCAGGTGCTGCCGTCCGGGCAACACCCAAGTTGATCGCCAACCACCGCACAATAGTACCTTGAACCCAACGAAATCAGAACACCACCCAAGGATGGGAAAGGAACATACCCTGCCCGACAGCATCCTCCGCCGCTGCAGCAGCTCTCACCGGGCGCGCAACAAGAGTTTCCCTCACAACCACTATAACCGGTTTGACAACACCCGGTGGAATAACAGAAGCGGCCTTCCCCACAGCAGCCTATTCATTGTGAATAAAGATCAGGAACGGGTAGAGCTGAGGAAATCGCAGGTCGACCCACCATTGGATTGACAGCAAGAACCGCCGATTGGACAGCACCTGTGTGAAACGATTCGATTATTGAACATACCCCCTACAAATAGTGCCCGTCATCGTGAAACAGAGAAAAGGGTGATCACGAGTGAGGGGGAAAAAAGGAAACTGGAGCGCTAACCTTCCAGGTAGGTTGGTGCACTCCGCGTAACCAGGAGGACATTCCTGCCAGACCGACAAGAGAGCACGGATGGTGCGGACATTATCCGACGAGTCCTTGCCCTCCAATCCGTCGTTCATTGGCTGCAAGACTGTGTGGGGGTTATATCCTATGAAGACCTCCGGCGGAAAGAACTGAGCGGTGACGAGGCCGGCGGAGAAGACCCAAAGCAGGCTCGTCCAGAGTAGCATTGTGTTGGATGGGGGTCACGGAGGGAGAGACTATCCGGGGAAAGGAAGAGGCGGTGGGGATGGCGGGCGGGATTTTAAGACCCTACTGGCAATTCACTTCGATTCAAGTGTTTTCCGATAAGATCCAAACCACATCCGGCCCGGGCCTGCGTCATCTGTCGACGCAGAATGGTCCAGGCCCATTCCCATACTGGTGGACGTACACGCGCTTTTGAGTGTGGCGTGGTCTAAGGGTGTTTGGCTTATCACCGTTGGTTTCACCCTTTCAGACCGTTTGCACCAGTATGCCCCGCATCTCTGGATCGCCCATTCGATTGATAGTGTCTCGTTGGGAACATCCGACCGGTGCCTATGCCCGGCGGGTGCGATCTGTGAGGCCTGCGAGGCGTCGTGTTAGCTCAAATCCAACTGGGGGTGGATCCTGAAGCCAAAGAGAAGGTCACCCCACCCCCGCTGAGTCGGAGTTCTCCGTCCGGATTTTGCACCTCCAGATCGTAGGACCTCCCACCCAGGAGAATATACGTAGAGGATAGCCGACAAGAACGGGTAGTGCCAAACCGCCCCGGCTAACCCGAAAAAAAAAAGCAAAGGGTAGTCATGCCTTCGGTGAGAGATTTGTTTCCGGACTCGTGGGTGAACGTCTGTCAGGTAAATGCGTTAGTTGTTCGATTTGCGCGGTTTGAGCGCAAGTGCACGTGTCGCCTTCAGGGTACGGTAGGAAACAAGGGTGACGGGTCACACCGCGCTCGAGGCGCATAACGAGTAATCCACATTTCCACCGATTTCTATACTGTTCCAAATGCACAAAAAATAAATACCATCGCGCGCACCCAGTATCGCGCATCGCACATACCTTCCCCCCATCGCGCAGGCGTCCTAACTTCCCTGGAGAGGTTTTCTGCCTTGCCCC
>Ga0307516_10005483_pt1 | contig 15148 bp, 13 predicted proteins | sample 19_EM_MG_FD_203310 | JGI IMG/M metagenome (GOLD analysis project Ga0307516, IMG submission 203310) | Populus trichocarpa ectomycorrhiza microbial communities from riparian zone in the Pacific Northwest, United States - 19_EM | ecosystem: Host-associated > Plants > Roots > Unclassified | place...
AGGGCGGGCACGACATGCGGGGCGACGCGCGCGAACACGGGCGTCGAGGACACCTTCTGCACCAGCCGCACACCGATCACACCGTCACCTCACGGCTCTCGAAGAGACGCGCACCCTCGGCGGCGTGCGCCCGCAGCCGGTGCACCGGCCCGAAGAGCAGTTCGTCGCCGGCGGCACGCTTGAAATAGAGATGGGCCTCGTGCTCCCAGGTGAACCCGATCCCCCCGTGCAACTGGATCCCTTCGGCGGCGGCCCCGCGCAGGGCCTCCAGCGCCTGCGCGAGGGCGATCCCGCCGACCCGCTCCCCGTTGCCGATGGCCCAAGCGGCGTAGTAGGCAGCCGACTTGGCCGCCTGCACCTGCACATACACGTCGGCCAGCCGGTGCTTCACCGCCTGGAACGACCCGATCGCCCGCCCGAACTGCTCACGCTGCTTGACGTGTTGAACGGTCCGCTCCAACGCCCGGTCGGCGGCCCCGACGGCCTCCGCGGCGAGCACGGCGGCAGCGGTGTCACCGAGCGCGGAAAGCTCTCGTAGCAGCCGTGGGCTGTCATCGGCGCCCAGCAACTCCCCTTCCACATCCCGCAGTTCGATGCGCGCCTGCGGCCGGGTCGCGTCGAGCGCGGTCTGCCGGGTCCGTACGAGCCCGTCGGCGTCCCCCGCCACGACAAACAGCAGGGTCCGCGACCGGGCGAACCCCCCGGCATGAGCGGCGACAAGCAGCAGCTGGGCACTGTGCCCGTCGAGCACCTGCGCGACCTGCCCGTACAACCGCCACCCGCCGTCCCCCTGCTGTCTGGCCTGCACCCCGCCCGCACGCCCGCCGCCGGCCCACTCGCCGTCGTTGGGGCCGGTGAGGGCGAGGGCGGTGGTGAGGGCGGGGCCGGGAACGGCGAGAGCGGCGGTCAGCGAACCGGCGGTGATGCGGGGCAGCAGCGTCGCGCGCTGGGTCTCGCTCCCGAGGGCGAGGACGAGAGGAGCGGCGAGCACGGCGGTGGCGAGCAGCGGGGAGGGGGCGAGGAAACGGCCCGTCTCCTCGCAGGCGAGGGCGAGTTCGGTGGTCGTACAGCCGACACCGTCGTACGACTCCGGGAGCGCGAGTCCCGGCAGCCCCAACTGTTCGGCAAGGGCGGCCCACAGGGCGGGATCGTGCCCGGCCGGACTGTCGACGGCGGCCCGTAGCACGGCCGCCCCGCAGCGCTTGGTGAGGAGTTCGCGGAGGGTACGGCGGATCTCGTCCTGCTCGGCGGTGAAGCTGGCGTCCATGACACTTCCCTCCAGATCTGACGGTCCGTCATATTAGGAGTCCGGGCACGATATGCACAGAGGGAGGAGGCCCCTCATGACACCGAGGAGCCGCAAGGTCGCCGTGGTGGGCGTGGCACTGTCCGACTGCGGACGGGTCGACGACACGACCCCCTACGCCCTGCACGCCCAGGCGGCCCGCCGCGCACTGGCCGACGCGGGCCTGGACCGGTCCGTCGTAGACGGCTTCGCGTCGGCGGGCCTGGGCACGCTGCCGCCGGTGGAGGTGGCCGAATACCTGGGCCTGCACCCCACCTGGGTCGACTCCACCGCGGTCGGCGGCTCCACCTGGGAGGTCATGGCGGCGCACGCGGCGGACGCGATAGCGGCGGGCCACGCGAACGCCGTGTTGTTGGTCTACGGCTCGACGGCCCGCGCCGACATCAAGGCGGGCCGCAGAACCGGCAACCTCTCCTTCGGTGCACGGGGTCCGCTCCAGTTCGAGGTCCCCTACGGCCACACACTGATCGCCAAGTACGCGATGGCCGCGCGCCGCCACATGCTCGAATTCGGCACGACCATCGAGCAGTTGGCGGAGGTGGCGGTACAGGCCCGGGCCAACGCCGCCCTGAACCCCGAGGCGATGTTCCGCGACCCGATCACCGTGGACGACGTCCTCTCCGGCCCGATGATCGCGGACCCCTTCACCAAACTGCACTGCTGCATACGGTCCGACGGCGGAGCGGCGGCACTCCTGGCCGCCGAGGAGTACGTACGCGACTGCCGTACGGCACCGGTCTGGATACTCGGCACCGGAGAACACGTCTCGCACGCCGCGATGTCCGAGTGGCCCGACTTCACGGTGTCCCCGGCGGCGGTGAGCGGCCGCCTGGCCTTCGAACGAGCCGGGGTCCGCCCCGAGGAGATCGACTTCGCGGAGATCTACGACGCGTTCACCTACATGACGCTGGTGACGCTGGAGGATCTGGGCTTCTGTGCGAAGGGTGAAGGGGGCGCCTTCGTGGAGAAGGGACGGCTGCGGGTGGCGGGCGGCGAACTCCCCGTGAACACGGACGGCGGCGGCCTGTCGGCCCAACACCCCGGTATGCGCGGCCTGTTCCTGCTGGTGGAGGCGGTCCGACAACTACGAGGAGAGGCCGGCGCCCGACAAGTCACCGGCGGGGACGGTGAGTTGCCACGCCTCGGGGTTGCCTCTGGGACGGGAGGATGGTTCTGCTCCTCGGGGACAGTGGTGTTGGGGCGGGGGTAACGGTGTCGATCATGAAGCTGCTGACCAGTGAACGCTGGGCCACTCGCTTCTTTGTCAGTGTCGGGCTTCCACGGCCCGAGTAAAGGGCGCTCCCTGCGGTCGCGTCGCCGGCGGCGATGCCCCTTCGGGTCACCCTTGACTCGGCCCGCTCCACCCCGTTTCAGAAGCGAGCGAGCAGCCCGGAGGAATGGGGGCCCAGGTCTGCCGGCCCTTCACGTCGGCTGCGTTCGCACCCGGCGGAGCGGGATGCGCGTCCGCGTCTCGCCAGCACGCCGCCTCGGCTTAGCGGCCAACCGCCGGTGGGGCGGGGCAGGACGGCCGGTATGCCGGGCGGCCACGGGAGGGTGAGCCCGCCGGCCACGTGCCGCGTCAGCTTCCCGGCGGGCGGACACAGGGAGGGAGGAGGAGGGGTGCCTCCAGAAGCTGGGCCCCAAACTAACCATTCACAACCACCATGAACGGTTAGAAATGCCCCCACACCCCACACCCCAGAGACCCGGACCCCCCACCGGCAGATAGCCGCTAAGCCAGCCCGGCGTGCTGGCGAGACGCTGACGCGTCCCCTCACCCCGGCCCGCAACGCAGTACCGGCAAGGGACCGGCGCACCTCGGCCACCCATTCCCCCAGGCCGCTCGCTCGCTTCTCAACCGGGGTGGAGCGGGTCGGGTCAAGGATGGCCCGCAGGGCCATCGCCGCAGGCGACGCGAAGCGCCCTTGACGCGGCCCGTGGAAGCCCGACACTGACAAGGAAGCGAGTGGCCCAACGGCCACATCTCGCAGCTCAGGGCCAGAGCAACACCTTCGCCCAGCCCCGCTCCTCACGGACGTAACTCAGGCGAACGTGCCGCCGTAGTGCATCTCCCTGGAAGAACTCGGCCTCGTCAGGGAGGACGCGGTACAGGGTCCAGGACGGGACGGGTGTCTGCGGCTCGCGTTGGGCGAGTTCCCAGGCTGCTTCGGAGGTCTGGGTCAACTCCTCCAAGGACGGGAGGACTTCGCTCTGGTGGCCGGTCAGTGCTGCTGCCAGGGCTCCTGTCGAGCGAGCGTGCAGGTCGGACTGGGATTCGGCGGAGGTCGCCGGGAGGACCGGGCCGCGCAGGCGGATCTGGCGGCCGAGGCGGGGCCAGTAGAAGGAGAGGGCGGCGTACGCGAAGTGCTTCAGCTGGTGGCCCTTGCGGCTCGTGGCGTGGGTCGCGAAGGACCAGCCTTCCTCGTCCGCGCCGTGCAGCATCACCATCCGTACGTCGGGGAGACCCTCGTCGTCCCGCGTCGCCATTGACATCACGTGCGGCTCGGTCTCCCCCGCCGCCACCGCCTCCGCGAACCACGTGGTGAAGAGGGCGAGGGGGGTGTCCGGTGCCGTCGTCGGGTCGAACGCCCGTAGTTCGGTCGTCTCGGGGGCCCATACCCGTAGGGACTTCAGCAGGTCGTGGAGGTCCGGTCCCGTTTCCGTTGCCATAGGTCGAGTATCACCTTTGGCCGGTGCCGGTGCCGGGTCCGAAGTCGTAGGCGGTGAAGTCCGCGACCGGGCGGTACCCGATCCGTTGGTAGAGGGCGTTGCTGGTCGGGTTCGCGAGGTCGGTGAAGAGCAGTACCTCGGCCGCGCCCGCCGCGCGCGCGGCCCGGCTGACCTCCGCCGTGGCGGCGCCTGCGTAGCCGCGGCCCCGCAGGTCCGCCGGTGTGTAGACGGGGGCGACCCGGATCTGGCCGGCCACCTTCGCCGTGACTCCGGCCATCGACACCGGTGTTCCGTCGGGGGCCTCCCAGAGCGTGACGCCGCCGTAGGAGATCCGCGCGTCGGCCCATTCGGCCGAGCCGATCATGGCGCCGTGCTCGCCGATCGCCTGCACGAACTCACCGTGCCAGCGCATGAGTTGTTCGCGGTCCTTTGCCACCGCGACTCTTGGGCGGCCGGGAGGGGCAGGGTTCGGGATCGTCAACTCGCCCAAGCGGTAGAGGCGTTGGCGGACGCCGATCTCGAGTTCGGCTCCGGTTCGTCGTCGCCATGCCTCCGCGAAGGCCGTCGCCGTGTCCTGTTCGGCCATGACACCAGGCAACTCGACGCCTTGGTTCGCCAGTTGGGCCGCCAGTGCTTCGGCCTCCTCGGGGGTGAGGCGGGTCGTCATGATGCGGCCGGGGGGTGTGCGGAAGAAGGCGGCCGTGACGGTGCCGTCGCGTTCCAGGACGCCGAACTCCGGGTCGCCGTCGCCGTAGGTGTGCCGCCCGCGTCTGCGCAGGGTGTCCGTCACCGTCAGTTGAATCGTGTGGTGCGCGGGGCGGGACTGGAGGAAGTCCCCTGCCAGGCCCAGGAATTGGTCCAGGTCCGTGGTGAGGTGCCAGGTGGGGATCGTCGTCACAGTTCTACCTCCGGGTCGGTCGCCAGGCGGCCGTGCAGGTGGACATCGCGGAACGCGTCGCGTCGACCCGCCTCGAACATCGCTCCGCGCAGTGTTCCCTCGGCGGGGAAGCCGCAGCGTTCGGCGATGTGGCAGGAGGCGTGGTGGCCGAGGGCGTGGCCGAGTTCGAGGCGGTGCAGGCCCAGATCGGTGAGGGCCCAGCGGGCGGCGAGGGTGAGGGCGCGGGTCGCGACGTGCCGGCCGCGGGCCTCGGGGAGGGTCCAGTAGCCGACGCGGGCGACGCTGATGAGGTGGTCGATGTCGTTGACGCCGATGTGTCCGAGAGTCGTACCGTCGGCGGCGTCCATGACGCGGAACGAGGCGCTGACGCCGTCCTCGGCGCCCTCGGCGCGGGAGCGGAGCGAGTTGCGGGCGCCGGTGAGGTCCGTGATCGGGCGGAGTGGGGTGTTCCAGCGCTGGAAGTCGGGGTCGGACACTCCGCGCAGCCAGTCCGCGACATCGGTGTCGTCGTCGGGGTCCCAGGGGCGCAGCCGCAGTCCGTGGCCGTTCAGCTCGGGCAGGGGGTGCTGAACGGACCGCTCGCGTATGTGGGCCATCGCGCCATTGAATCAAGTGCTCCGTGCACGGGGTGTGTCATTTTTCCCCGGGCGGAAGCCTGAACACCGGTACGCCCTCCCGGAACACCGCCTCGACCGGCGTCCCTGCCCGTAGGACGGCCGGGTCGGCGTCCACCAGTTCCGTCATCATGCGCGGGCCCTCCGTGAGATCGACGACGGCGGCGACGTACGGCACCCGTTGTCCGAAGGGCGGGAGGTCGTTGCGGTGGACAACGGACCAGGTGTAGAGGGTGGCGTGGCCGCTCGCGGTCTCCCAGGTGACGTTCTCGCTCCAGCAGTGGGGGCAGAACTCGCGCGGGTAGTGGTGGGGCCGGCCGCAGTCGGCGCAGCGGCGGATCAGCAGTCTGCCCTGGCCGGCCGCGTCCCAGTAGGTGCGGGTGAACGCGTCTGTCTCGGGGAGGTCGAAGCGGGAGTCGGAGCGGGGGGCGCCGGTCATCGGAACCATCCGATCGCGTCGTCCAGCGACCACACCTGCCAGGACATCGCGAACAGCGCCACGACCGAGATGAGCGCCATCATCGCGTTCTGCCCCTGCTCCGCCCAGTCGTGGATCATGAGGGTGAAGTAGAGGACGTTGAGGAGCAGGCCCCCGACGAGGGCGACCGGGGTGAGGAATCCCGCGACCAGGCCGAGGCCGACGGCGAGTTCGGCGTAGACGACGACGTACGCCATGGTGCGAGGGCGCGGGGCGACCATCACGTCGAAGCCCGAACGGACCGCGGTCCAGCGGTGTTTGGCGGCGACGTCGGCGGCCCAGGCGATGCCGGTGCCACGTTCGAACCAGGCTTTCTTGTCCTTGTGCCGCCAGCTCTCCAGCCACCACAGGCCGAGTCCTATGCGGAGGACCGCGAGCCATTCCGCTCCGTCGAGCCAGATCGCATCCATGAATCTGACGGTACGTCAGAATTCATGGAAAGCCGAGAGGCAGCAAGCAACGAGCAACAATCAGGTGAAGCACAGGGCATTGAGTCCTCCCCGTCCCCTAAGGGAGGGGGATTCCTGGCTCACGTCGGCTGCGGACCGGCGGTCCGTCAGCTCTTACACGATCAGCACCAGCCGGGTTGAGACCAGCCCGGACGAGCATCACGCGTGCGGAGTTCTTGTCCCTGGGGGACACGGCTCCGCACGCGGTCCACGCGTAGGTTCGTTCCGAGAGAGGCAGTGCGTGCTTGGTTCTCGCTCCGCACTGTGCGCAGTCCATGGTCGTGTGCGCGGGGTGTACGAGGTGCAGTTCGCGGCCGTGTTTGCGGGCCATGTGGATCAGGGCCTGCTTGGTCGCGCCGATCCCCGCATCGGCGACCTTGCGGGCCATGGTGGACCGAGCGAGAAACTTCGGGCGGAAGTCCTCAACGGCCAGGCGGTCGTGGTCACGTACGACCTTCTTGGCCCACTTGCGGCCAGTGTCCTCACGCTGCCGGGCGACCTTCTTGTGAAGCTTCGCGGTGTGCCTCTTCGCTTCCCGGTAGCCCTTCGAGCACACCCGTCCACGCTTGGGTTTCCTGCGGGCCATCTTCCGCTGGTAGTGGGCCAGGCGCTGCGCGGCGTTCTTGCCGTGCTGGGCGTGCGGAAGATCGTGGGCATCCGAGGTGGTGGTCGCGGTCTCCTTCACTCCCCAGTCGATGCCGATGTCCCGTCCAGTGGCGGGCATGGCCTCGGCAGTGGCCGCCACGACGAACGAGGCGTACCAGTGGCCGAGACTGTCACGGTAGACGCGGACGGAGGACGGCGGCTTGGGCAGGTGCCGTGACCACACCACGCTCAGCACGATCCCGCCCGCGAGGTGCAGGCGGCCGCTCTTGAGGCGGAACCCGCGCTGTGTGTAATTCAGGGCCTTCGCACGGGACGTGGCAAAGTCGCGGATGATCTGCTGCTGTGGCACCGAACTGCCCGCGCGCAGCCATGCGTTCACGGTGCGAGCCTCGGTCAGCATCTTGTCCAGTCGGGCCGGGCCGCACTTCTCCTTGTCGGCGTACGCCTTCTTGGAGCGGGCACAGCACTCGTTCCAGATCCACCGGCACCGCGCCCACTCAGCCTCAAGGGCGGTGCGGGCAGTCGACGACACGCGCAGACGGTAGGTGTACCGGGCATGCCCGGAATCCTTAGCCTGTCCTTTTGCCGTCTTCATGACATCAAGAATACGGCATTTCTCCGCCGTCAGGGAACTACAATGGCGGCATGGCTGAAGAGAAGCGCATCACCGTCCGGCTCCCCGCCGAACTCCATGAACGCCTCGCCACGCAGGCGAAGCAGGACCGTAGGTCGGTCAACGGCGAGATCATTCACCTCCTGGAGGTCGCTCTCGCCGATCCGTCGGCGGACAGAGAATCTCGCTGACGGTCGCCGCCAACCTCGCCGCCCGCCTCGGCAATCAGTGTTGGCGTCGTGGCCTTTCGCACGGTCCCCACAACCAGACGCCCTACGCCACCGGTCTCACCCAGTCCTCCACACCCGTGATCAATCCGCAACCAATTCCGGTCTTGACCGAGACCCATCAACGTGGGACGTGATTACGCTCGCGCTCATGGCCGACTCCACAGCGTCCCCGACCCCGGCGCCGCAGAACCACGCAGACCGCCCCGTGTACGTCATCGGCGGCGGCCCCGGCGGACTCGCCGCCGCGTACGCGCTGCGCGCGCGGGGCATCCGTGCCGTCGTACTGGAGCGGTCGGACCGGGTCGGGGCGTCCTGGCGCGGGCACTACGACCGCCTCCACCTGCACACCACCCGGCGGCTCTCGGGCCTGCCGGGCCTCGCGATGCCGCGCCGGTTCGGGCGCTGGGTCTCGCGCGACGACGTGGTGCGCTATCTGGAGAAGTACGCGGAGGTCCACGAGCTGGAGATCGTCACCGGTGTCGAGGTCTCCCGTATCGAGCGCTCGGCCGACGGCGCCGGCTGGCTGCTGCACGCCACCGGCGGCCGTGAGCTGACCGGCCGCGCGGTCGTCGTCGCCACCGGCACCAACCACACCCCCCGGCTGCCGGACTGGCCCGGCCGCGACACCTACACCGGCGAGCTCCTGCACGCCGCCGACTACCGCAACCCGCAGCCGTACGCGGGCCGGGACGTCCTGGTCGTCGGCGTCGGCAACACGGGTGCGGAGATCGCCGTCGACCTGGTGGAGGGCGGCGCATCGCGCGTCCGGCTCTCCGTGCGCACCACCCCGCACATCGTGCGCCGCTCGACCGCGGGCTGGGCGGCCCAGTACACGGGCATCGTCGTACGACGGCTGCCGGTGCGTCTTGTCGACCGGCTCGCGGGGCCGATGGCCAAGCTCAGCGTGCCGGACCTGTCGGAGCGGGGACTGGCGCGGCCCGACACCGGGCTGTACAGCCGGGTCAAGGACGGGTCGATCCCGGTGCAGGACGTCGGTCTGATCGACGCCGTGCGCACGGGGCGGGTGGAGGTCGTGGCGGCCGTGGAGGCGTTCGAGGACGGCAAGGTGGTGCTGGCGGGCGGTGAGCGGATCGAGCCGGACGCCGTCGTCGCGGCCACGGGTTACGTCCGCTCACTGGAGGGTCTCGTCGGCCATCTCGGTGTGCTGGACGCGCGCGGCCGGCCGGTCGTGCACGGCGCCCGCTCCCCGAAGGACGCGCCCGGCCTGTACTTCACCGGCTTCACCAACCCCATCAGCGGCATGCTCCGCGAGCTGGCGATCGACGCGGAGAAGATCGCGAAGACCCTCGCCAAGTCCGTCCGCAAAAATGCCGTGAGCTAGGACCTGTCGCAGGGTCCGTCCGTTCTTTGCGTGCACGACAGTTCCTGACGCAGTGTCAGTTCAGTAATCTGACAGTGCGTCAGTTAATTGTGCTGTCACGACTGTCACACAGGAGCGGGCGGACCGATGCTTGGATCAACCCACGGCACCCTCACCACCGACTCCCGCCGGGCCCGGGTCATCGCCTGCGGTGAGCAACCCGGCCCCGCCGTCCACGGAAGGCCCGCCGACGTCGACGATCTCGATGTCGGCGGGCGGCCGTTGTACGCCGGCGTACCCGACCTGGACCGTTTCTTCCGCCCCGAGTCGGTCGCCGTGATCGGCGCCTCGGACGCGGAGGGACGCCCGAACACGGGCATCACCCGCCAACTCATGGCCTGGGCCGACAGGGTGGGGGCGCGCCTGCATCCGGTGCACCCCACCCGTACGACGGTCTTCGGCCGCCCCTGCTTCCCCTCCGTCCCCGATCTCCCCGAACAGGTCGACCTGGCCGTGGTGCTGGTGGCCGACCCGCTCCCCGTGATCGAGCAACTGGCCGAGGCGAAGGTGAAGTTCGCAGTCGCCTTCGCGTCCGGCTTCGCGGAGACGGGCGAGGAGGGCGCACTGGCGCAGGCCCAACTGGCCGCAGCCGTGGGCCGATCCGGTCTCCGTCTGCTCGGTCCGAACACCAACCTCAACGCCTTCGAGAACTTCCGCGAGGACCTCGACGGCCCCGCGATCGCCCTCATCACCCAGTCCGGCCACCAGGGCCGCCCGGTCTTCGCCCTGCAGGAACTCGGCATCCGCCTCTCCCACTGGGCACCCACCGGCAACGAGGCCGACCTGGAGACGGCCGACTTCATCTCCTACTTCGCCGAACGCCCCGAAGTCGGCGCCATCGCCTGCTACTTGGAGGGCCTCAAGGACGGCCGCGCCTTCCTCCTCGCCGCCGACCGTGCCGCCCGCCGCAAGGTGCCCGTCGTCGCAGTGAAGGTCGGCCGCACCGAGACCGGCGCCCGCACCGCCGCCTCCCACACCGGCAAACTCACCGGCGCGGACACGGTGGTGGACGCGGCGATGCGCCAGTACGGTGTGCTCCGCGTCGACGGCCTCGACGAACTCCAGGACACGGCAAGCCTGTTGGCACGGGCGAAGGCCCCGGTCGCCGACGGGGTCGTCGTGTACTCGATCTCCGGCGGCACGGGCGCCCACTTCGCCGACCTGGCGAGCGAGGCGGGGCTGCACCTGCCACAGCTGTCCACGGCCAAGCAGGCCGAGCTGCACGAGTGGATACCGCCGTACCTGAGCGTGGCCAACCCGGTGGACAACGGCGGTCACCCGGTGGGCGACTGGCGCGGCAGGAAGATCATCGAAGCGATCCTCGACGACCCGGAGGTGGGCGTGCTGGTGTGCCCGATCACGGGCCCCTTCCCGCCGCTGAGCGACAAGCTGGTCGAGGACCTCGTCGCCGCGGCCGAACGCACCGACAAGCTGGTGTGCGTGGTGTGGGGTTCACCGGTCGGCACCGAACCGGCGTACCGGGAGGTCCTGTTGGGCTCCTCGCGGGTGGCCACCTTCCGGACGGTCGGCAACTGCATCACGGCGCTGCGCGCCTACTTCTCCCACCACCGCTTCGTCCACGCCTACCGCCCCCCCTTCGACGAGGCCCCCCGCGCCCTCTCCCCCTCCTTCCGCAAGGCCCAGGCCCTGATGCGCCCCGGCCAGCAACTGAGCGAGCACGCGGCGAAACAACTGCTGCGGGCCTACGGCATCCGGGTGCCCCGCGAGCAGCTGGTGACCAGCGCGGCGGCGGCCGTACGGGCGGCGGGCCTGGTGGGCTACCCGGTGGTGATGAAGGCGTCGGGCGGTCAGATCGCCCACAAGACGGAACTGGGCCTGGTGAAGGTGGGCCTGACGTCGGCGAGCCAAGTCCGTGACGCCTACCGCGAGTTGACGGACATCGCCCGCTACGAGGACGTGACCCTCGACGGCGTCCTGGTCTGCCAGATGGTCGAGCGGGGCGTCGAGATGGTAGTGGGCGTCACCCAGGACGACCTGTTCGGGCCGACGGTGACGGTCGGTCTTGGCGGGGTGCTGGTCGAGGTGCTGCGGGACGTGGCCGTACGGGTGCCGCCGTTCGGTGAGGACCAGGCGGCCGAGATGCTCGGCGAGCTGCGCGGCCGTCCCCTGCTCGACGGCGTACGCGGGCGACCGCCGGCGGACCTGGACGCGCTGGTGGAGGTGATCCTGCGCGTGCAGCGCATGGCCCTCGAACTGGGCGACGTACTCTCCGAGTTGGACATCAACCCGCTGATGGTGCTGCCCCGGGGACAGGGCGCGGTGGCGTTGGACGCGCTGGCGGTGTGCCGGTGAGCGAGGTCGTGCACACCGTCTCGGGCCAGGTCGCGTACCTCACCCTCAACCGCCCCGAGGCCATGAACGCCCTCACCCCGGACCAACGGAACCACCTGATCGCCCTGTTGGCGGAGGCGTCGGCCGACCGGACCGTTCGGGCGGTGGTGCTCACCGGCACCGGACGCGGCTTCTGCGCGGGCGCGGACCTGAGGAGCGGCGCGACGACGACCGGCGAACGGGTGGCCGGAGACGTGGCCCGCACGATCCGCCTGGGCGCGCAACGACTGATCGCCGCCGTCCTGGACTGCGAGAAGCCGGTGATCGCCGCGGTGAACGGCACCGCGGCGGGCCTGGGCGCGCATCTGGCCCTCGCCTGCGATCTCGTCCTGGCCGCGGAGTCGGCACGGTTCATCGAGGTGTTCGTACGCCGGGGCCTGGTCCCGGACGGCGGCGGCGCCTACCTGCTCCCCCGCCTGATCGGCCCGCAACGGGCGAAGGAGCTGATGTTCTTCGGCGACGCCCTGACCGCCCCGGACGCGGAACGTCTCGGCCTCGTCAACCGGGTAGTTCCCGATGGGGAGTTGGAGAAGACGACCCGCGAGTGGGCCCAACGCCTGGCCACCGGCCCGACCCGCGCCCTCGCCCTCACCAAACAGCTCGTCAACGCGTCCCTGGACAGCGACCGCACCACCGCGTTCGCGGCGGAGGCGGCGGCCCAGGAGATCAACATGACGACGGAGGACGCCAGGGAGGGCGTGGCAAGCTTCATGGAGAGGCGGAGTCCGGAGTACCGGGGACGCTGATGCCCGCTCCGCGGACCTTGCTCTCTACGCTGTGACGATGCTGCCGTACGAGGAAATGACCCCGCCCGAACGGGAGTTGTGGAACGCCTTCCCCGAAGGCCGCCTGGTGGACCTGCGCGTGGGCGCACCGGACGAGGACGATCCGGCGGAGGGGGCCGGCTGGGGGCCCGAGCGCACGCTTCGGGCGGCTGTCGTGACGGCTCTGGCGCGGGGAGCCAACGCGGCACCGCCCGGGGCAGTCACCGCTCTGCGGGTCGCGGGCGCGCGGATCACCGGTCAACTCGACCTGGCCGGGGCCGAGATCGGGCACCTGCTGCGGTTCGAGGACTGCTGGTTCGAGGAGGGGCCGAGTCTCTACGGAGCCGCCACCCGGACAATCGGGATCGTCGGCTGCCAAGTTCCCGGCATGGACGCCTCGTTGGCCTCCGTCGAGGGCACCCTCGACCTGAGGCGTACGGTTCTCCACGGCAGGCTCTCGCTCATGCGGGCGCGCATCGCGGGCGAACTGCAGCTGGGCGGGGCGGTGTTGTCGGACCCGGACGGCTGGGCGCTGTTCGCCGGCGGTCTGGTCATGGAGGGCGGGGTCTTCTGCCGTCGAGGATTCACGGCCCACGGAGGGATACGGCTGCTGGGAGCCCAGCTGCCCGGCGGCCTGTTCATGGAGGGGGCCCGACTCGACAATCCCGAGGGACCGGTGCTCCTCGCGGACAACGCCGTGGCCCAGACCCTGGTCTTCTCCGAGGGGTTCACCGCCGCGGGGACCGTGCGGCTGCGCGGCGCGCAGATATCCGATCAACTCACCTTCGACGGCGCCTTCCTGAACGGCGCGGACGTGGCCCTGGACTGCTCACGGATGCAGGCGGGCGAGCTCCACTTCACGCCCGCCGTACCCCCTTCCGGTGCGGTGGACCTGCGCGGGGCCCACGTCTCGGTCCTGCACGACGGCGAGGACAGTTGGCCGGACGTCGTACGACTCCAGGGGTTCGGCTACGCCTCCATCCAGTCCGAGGACGGTCTGCGGGGGTACGGCGTGGCCCGCCGCATCGCGTGGGTCCGCCGCGAGCCCGGCTACGCCCCGCAGCCCTACGAGCAGTTGGCGAGCTGGTACCGGCAGGTCGGCCACGAGGACGACGCCCGCAAGGTGCTGCTCGCCAAGCAGCGCCATCGCCGCAGCACCCTGCAGCCGGCCGGCCGGGTGTGGGGGCACGTGCTCGATGCCATGGTCGGCTACGGCTACCGGCCCTGGCTGGCCGGAGTGTGGATCGTGGCCCTGGCCGTCCTCGGCACGGTCGTCTTCGGCCACCAGGCGCCGATCCGGGTTCAGGCCGGGCAAGGACCGCCGTTCAACGCCCTCGTCTACACCCTCGACCTGCTGATCCCGTTCGGCGGCCTCGGCCAGCGCACCACCTGTTACTGGGCGGAGGGAAGCTCCGCGCAATGGGTGTGCGGTGCTCGTCAGTCCAACAGGCCGTCGTAGTCCGGGAGTTTGTACGTCGTGTCGGCGTAGCCGCCCGTCAGGTCGGTCGTGTTGTTGCCGATGTTGGCGATGATGTCGTAGCCGTTCGCCTCGATCGCCTTGCGCTGGGAGGTCTTGAAGTCGGCGACGCTTTCGCTCGCGATGTCGATGAGCGTGCGGGTGTAGAGGCCGTCGACGGTGTAACCGACGTTCGTCAGGTTGTACTTGGTGGCCACGTCGATCAGGTTGGTGCGGGCGCTGACGAAGAAGACGCTGACTCCCTTGGCGTGCGCGTCCTTGGCCAGGGCGAGTACCGGTGCGGTGGCCGGGGTGGGGTAGCCGCCCTCGAAGTAGGACGCCAGCGAGGTGTTGTCGATGTCGAGGACGATCGCCTGCTTGGCGCCCGAGGTGTTGGCGGCGGCCCGGGAGTCGACGTAGGTCTGCGCGGGGCCGGTGACGGCGGCGACGTCGGACAGCCACTGGGCCTCGGTGACGGTCGAGTCGGCGGCCTGCGCGGGCAGGGCTGCGGCGAGGGTCAGGGCGAGGCCGGCCACGGCGGCAACTGCGGTGCCGCGTGCGGTGAGACGGTTCATCGGGTGGATGCTCCTCGGGGTCGCGGCGGCCACCGGTTCCGTACCGGCGGCGGTCGTTGCGGAACTCTGCTGCGGGCGGGTGTGCGGGGAGTGACTTGGGGAGGTCCGTGCGGCGTCGTAACTCCCATGTTCTTCCCGGGAGTCTGTGAACCAGCCGTCAGAACCCCCAACCGCCCCGCGCCCCTTCCTATCTGATGACCCGTCAGCTTCAATGGGTGTGTGATGGGACACGCAGGAGCGGCTGCCGCCGCCGTCCGCTACCTCAGGTCGTCCGGAAGCGCTCCGGCCGCGCAGCCTGTCGAGGCGCTGCCGCGGCCGGAGCTCCGCTGCGTCGCGGACGACGAGCGCGCACCGGTCGACCACGGCGAATTCCGGCGCGTACTGGGCCACTTCGCGACCGGCGTGACGGTGATCACCGCCCCCGCGGCGGCCGGCGAACCCGGCCCCGCCGGCTTCGCCTGCCAGTCGTTCTCCGCGCTCTCCCTCGACCCGCCGCTCGTCGTCTTCATGGTCGGCCGTACGTCCAGGACCTGGCCGCGCATCGCCCGCGCCGGCGTCTTCTGCGTCAACGTACTCGGCGCCCACCAGGGCGAGTTGTGCCGCGGCTTCGCGATCAGCGGCACGGACAAGTTCGCGGGCGTGCCGTACGACGCGTCCCCGGTCTCCGGCTCCCCCCGGCTCACCGACGCCGCCGCCTGGATCGACTGCACGATCCACGCGGTGCACACCGGGGGCGACCACCTGATCGTGGTGGGG
>Ga0307516_10005485_pt1 | contig 15145 bp, 20 predicted proteins | sample 19_EM_MG_FD_203310 | JGI IMG/M metagenome (GOLD analysis project Ga0307516, IMG submission 203310) | Populus trichocarpa ectomycorrhiza microbial communities from riparian zone in the Pacific Northwest, United States - 19_EM | ecosystem: Host-associated > Plants > Roots > Unclassified | place...
GCCCAAAACCTGTAACTCTAGTTGTATTCTCTTAAGAACTCCACTATAACCTAGTGTGAGGACTTCTGGTCAATATAAACTTCCCCCTTCACATTTCTGTTGTTTGATTCTTGTAAGCCCGCAAAAGGCTAGTGATAGGTTTAGTGTGTCTTAACACTCTACTGCTATTTCCACAAAATATAGGGGTGTTGCTGGTGGTTTGTTCCAGACCACCAAGGATGTCTTTTTCATTTTATATTGTTCAGTGGAAGATGTCCCACTCAGTCCAGCAAGTTGTCCTATGAGTTCGGGTTGGTACCAAACTTGGGGTTGAGAGGAATGTATCTTCACCCTCACTGAGTATGGGTTTTGTACTCCCATAGGTTCTTGGGATGCTATTGATGTACTCTGAATAGCACACTGTGTGACATGCTTGGGTACATCAGATATACTTCCAACTGCAGACAACCCTTTTACAGATGCTTCGACAACTATTGCCTCACCCCTGCCTTTAATTTAATTCCCAGCAAATATATGAATTCAGATTCATCGACTGCACCCAATCATGTTGGATTCAGACTATGACTTTGATATGGTGACATCCAAGACAGGAAAGATTTTGATGAAGAAGAGTGCCCAGAATCAGATAAAGAGATGTAGTACTAAATACAAATGACCATGATGGCAGTTTGCCGATTAATCATGTATATTTATATACCATTAACTGGTGAATGAGCCACTGCAGCACAAAGCAAGATCTGAGTTTCTGAGTTTATCACTTGCTAGTGGTATTGCAAACTCCAATATAATGACCACATGTGAGTAGAGTTCACCTCACCACATTCTGTCAGAATACATCAAGATGCTGCAGACAAGGCAAAGACAAGGACACCATCCATGTACATCTGAAACATGGACTCAGATGGCATCATGCACCCTGCTGATGAAGCCACAACTATGTTTGTCTCAACAGGATGTCCTTAAGAGTAGGTTCAGCAGTACCAGTGATATTGATCTGTGGGATGTGAAGAGCAGAAACTGATGAGCAGGCATCAGAGGCAAATATAGCAAGAACAATCAAAGTCAATAACTTGGATGTATCATGTTTTGAATATAGCTCTTGAAAATCAATAGTGCTCAGGTCAAGCTTGACAACTACTAAAGATTATAGTAATCTGAGGCCATGCCTGCTAATTTATTGTCATGGGGTAATATAATGGTAGAGATTGCACTTTTGATAAAATAAGTCATACTTGGGCTCTATTGCAATTATTATATACTTGGCAACTGATATGAAAGGTATCTAAATATCATAGCTAGCTCAAGCATGATATAACATGATACAGAAGCAACATTATGATATCAATGACAATTCAGCCAAGTGCTATCTTTACTGGTGGGCCTCATAATTTAAATTTACTTATTACATACTAACAACTGTAGCCACAATATTAAAAATTATCTGTCCTTGTCAGATTTAATCTGGGTGATATTATGTGATAATCAATAATAATGGGTTATTTGATGGCACTAGAATTATGAAGCATGATAATATTCATCTGGTTATACCAGGCTCCCTCCAATTTTGTGATGTGACCATGAGACAGCAGATCAGTCACGTCAGACTGGATCACTGTGGCTGAAACAATCTGCAATTCAGCTCCAGCATCTAACCAGAGTCTGCATCTGCTCAGCTCATATGCCCACCATCATCTCGGATATCTCCCCTCTATCACCACACATATGCTGCATATCACCCCACTCTCTGCTGCATAGGAAATCTAGACGATGCTCCCCCTCATCATCAGCCATCCATCAATCTTTATGTCCATCAGTAAAGTGAAGACAACCTCATGCCCTGGGGCCAGCTCTTCTTCACTGCCATCAACCTGCGTCTCCCAAGGCTGTTCCAGAGAATGAAGAGGAGATCTAGAGGGGAAAGTCAGAGTGGTGGAAGGCCAAGAAATGGGTCTGCGCAAGTTTTAAGACAATTCTTGTGGGGTTGAGGTGAGCCTGAGCTTGGCTGATATACTGGAGTGTTTTTGTTTTTCTTCAGGATTGTAGTGCATCACAGTAGCTATCTATCATTGACAAAAAATGCTTCTTACCCTGTTGAAGAGGATTTTTATAGGGATGGTGTTGGCAGTTGTGTAGTCCAAGCTTGTATTGAGACTTGCAGAGAAGAAGAATGGGGGTGGGGTGGAAGTTAATGCACTTCGAGCATGAACTTTGGTCTGTCCCATTATCACCCTCACCCTTGTCCTCTCTCATTATATTCATATAGAGCAACTACCCAATTGTCACATCAAATCCCACCAATACTGCTTCACTAACATCTGCACCATTGTGCAACACCATCTCTGCATATGCCTATACCCACCTCTATCATCCTCTCTCTCTGTATCTCATAACTCCCTGTGCAGCATGATGGTGAGACAGACACTCTGGGCCCCCTCAATTTCTCTGCAAATGCTAGAGGGATGAGAGCAGACAACATGGGTGATGGTGATAAGGGCGATGACAGTGATGAGGGCAACAATGTCAAGATCTCAATCAGAGCCAGAGTAAAATGGAAATAAGATTCTTTCTGTATCTTTTTCTTCAAAAAACCTGAAGGGTATTGTCTGCTCTATGACATAGTGAGGCACAAACAAAGAAACAGAGTCTAGTCTTTGAGGCAAACATCAGGTGGCACATGATTCTCTTCCTTGCTGCCACCACATCATTCACCTGCTTGCACTCACAAGTGCTGTTCCTGTTGTGGAACAGCCCCTTGTCTTACTTCATGTCCTCTTATCAACCATGCCTCTTCCATCTTATCAAATGAACTATCTAACACTTATCTTATTTCAGTTTGGTTGTTATGAAACAGCTCTTTATTTAATCTTTTACATTTTATCATTGTTTGGTCTTGTGGACATTACTATAAGATTTGACAGTTGCTTGGCATTATTCCACACTGCTGACTCAATGCCAAGCTATTTTTTTTTTTTTGAATCAAATTTATTGTGCTGGAGAGCTACACTCTCATGGTGCACATTACATGTGGACAGGTGTATCTAAGGGAGAAGTGGAATGAATGGATCTGAATCAACACCTGTTTAGAAGGCTACAGAAGCCGCAGAATGCCACCCCCCCCCCCAAAATGTATGTAGCAGAGAATGAGTGGGCCGGTGTATCCCACACCATTTTAGACTGTGCTCCCCTAGTAAGACCTGAGAGAAACTGAGAATGACATGTAGAGACGATGATGTGAGAGGCAACAGGTGCTGGCTAAGGCAGTGTGGGAGTGAGATGAGCATCTCAATGTAAGACTGCCTGTCTGAGGGAGGGTTAGTGGGTATATGGATGGGCAGGAGGGGAGTTGGGAGCCATGGGGTAGCTGGGGATGGGTTGTCAGTTCAGTTGTATTGAGTGGTGTTTGTGTATGGGGTAGAGGGCTTGATTTTGAAGCGCTTGGTTGAGTGAATGAAACTGAGGAGGGGTTTGGTTGCAGTGGGGTCAGAAAGAAGGAAGGGGATTGACTCAGCTTTGTGTTTAAGCTTACAATGTAGGGTGTGATGTTCGTGTTGATAGTGTGGGCAGGTCAGGAGGAAATGCTTGACTGTCTCGGAGATAAGGCCTTGATAGTGGGGACAGGAGGGGGTTTCAGAGCAGTGGATGCAGAAAAGGTGTTGATTAAAGGGGGAGTGGCCTGTGTGGAGTTGGGTGAGAAGAGTGGATTGGTGGCGGTCGAGGTTTTCGACGAGTTTGAGAAACTTATTCAATGGGAGGGATTTGTCAAGGGGGTGGATGAGGTGGTAGCGGAGGGAAGTCTTCTAGCGCTTTTTCCATTTATCGCGTGTGGTGGCTAGGTGGATTTGGCGGAGGACAGATATGCTGAGAGGGAGTGGTTTTGTGCAAAGGAAGGCTGGATAAGCCACAGATGGCAGATTTGGCGGTTTTGTCTGCATGTTTGTTGGGGAGGAATTCAATGTGGCCAGGGGTCCAGTGGATCTGAAGATCAACTATACTGCTTTTGCGCGGTTTACCTTTCCTTTTGGCTTTCTTAAAAGCCCTTGGGTTTTGGATCTGGTGTTGAGTGGTGTGGAGTAGCTCTGAGGCGGTATGAACCTCATTGAGGAGGTAGTGTGCCGGGTGTGGTTTTTGATTGTTGAGGGCCAAGATTGCAGCTTGACTGTCTGAGCCTATAACAGTGTATGAACACAGTTGGATTCAGAGCATGGTTAGGAGGTGAAGAGCAAGGAGTAGCCCTACTATCTCTCCTTCATATACAGTGTGGTCTGTGAAGGGGCTGAGATAGAGCTGGAGTTGCATGGTCTCGACGGAGTCGAGATATAGGATTGCTGAAGCATCTATTCCGCCTTCAAAGTCAGAGCTGTCACAGTAGACTGAGGCATGGGCTTCATGGTGTCTGATGGCATCTGTAAGAGCAGAGATCTTGTCTGCTGGGATGAATTATATGAATGAGGGGGTGTAGTTAGGTCGCCGATGGGTGGGTAAGACTGTTTCAATTTTGGTGGATTTGAGGTCTAGATGACCGAATATGTTGTGGAGAGAAGAACAGTGTCTTTTGACGAATCTGCTAGCAGCTCTGCAGGCTGGGGCAAAGAGGGGGTGGGAGGGAGGGAGGGAGGAGATGCGTGCAGTGGCTCGGAAGGTGATCTTTTCAAAGAGGAGGTCTATGGGGAGGAGGTTAGCATGTGCATCAAGAATGTCACCAGTGGTCGTGTTTAATGCTCTGGTGATTAGTTTTGCCACATAGCGCTGGATTGGTATTAGCTTCTTCATGACTGCGACTGATCCGAGGCACTTCTTGCTCATTGGAGAGGGCCGGATGTTCGTGTACCAAACACCAGTGGCATAAGTGAAGGCGGGTATGGTGACTGTGTTGTAAAGCTGACAGAAATGATGGAGTGGCATGCCACCTGAGATTTTTGAGAGGCAGGCAACTTGGGTTGACCACCATGTAGTATTGGCCATTACCTTGTGGAAGTGGGCATTCCAGCAGAGCTTCGAGTCGAAGATTATGCCAAGGTATTTGAAGGTTGTAACTGTGTTGATGGTTTGATGGGAGGAGAGACCATTGGGGTTGGTTTTGGTGATGAGTAGGTCTGGGGGGGCTGTGTTACGGAGAGAGTGGAGAAAGTTCATAAGGGCCAGCTTGGAGAGCTTGAAGGGGGAGTTGTAAGAGGTAGACCAGTCAAAGCCCCTGTTCGGTCATTCCATCATGTCTTTGACTGTTGCATGGGCATTGGAGAGTGAGTTTGCAATGGCAAGAAACATGGAGTCATCGACGAAGCTGAGGAAGGTCTCATGTTTGTGGGGGGCTACTTCGATCAGTGGTGCATTGTAGAATGCATAGAGTATCATGGAGAGAGGGCAATCCTGGATTGTGCCATTGTTAATATTAATGGGGTCTGAGGAGAAGTCATCGAACTTGAGTTGGGTTTTTCTGCCAGTTAGCATTGTGTTAATAAGGTTAGTATAGCAGAGAGGTATGCCATGGGCTCTCATATTGTGGAGTAGCTGGGCTTTGACAGTATTGGGGAAGGCACATTGAATGTCAAGAAAGAGGGCTACAGCGACTTTCCCTACAGGCCAGGCATTCTTGACCTTGTGAGTGACTATATGCATAGCATCAGAGGTGTTGCGGCCTGAGCGGCCACCAAACTGCCCTCCAGGGAGCATGTTGTGCTGCTCAGCCAGATGGAAAAGGTCAGCTGTGATCAGTGTAGAGAGAAGTTTACTGATGGTGTTGAGGAGGCCAATTGAGCAGTATGCTTTGGCAACGTCATAGGCTGGTTTGCCTGGTTTGCGTAGGACAAGGGTGGTTGAGAGGAGCCAGCAGTTATGATAGAAGTTGTGTTCAATGGCTGCTCTGTAGATGAAGAATAGATGGTTGATGAGGGTATCTATGTATTTGATAAGGATGACATTGGGGATGCCGTCCAGGCCAGGAGCTTTATGCAGTTTTAGTAGTTTGGCGGTTTCTCTGATTTGATGGCAGGAGAAGTACTGAAGTCCCAATACTGGGATAGGGTATTCGTGGTCTTGGGGGATTGATGTGGAGGAGGGGGCTGATAGGAAGAAGGAGGCAGCTAGGGCCTTAGCTTTGTCTATATTGGTAGATGCCGTGGATGGTTCGCCATTTGTGGAGGTTTTGAGTGTGGGGATGCAGGTGCAGGAAGTGTCCAAATATTCATTGACAACATATTTGTTGCCAGTGTAGATTTGCTGGGGGGAGATGGTTTCTAGCCAGTCAATCCATTGGATACTTGTGGTGTCATCTATAGCTTTAGTGAATTCCCTTGATACATGTTTGTGTTCTTCAATAGTGGGGTGTCCGATGACGTCTCGGAGTTTGTGTGCTTCATAGCTGAGGCAGTTCTTTACCTTTTTGAGCTCTGTGAGCTCTTTAGTCCACCATCATTTGGAGAAGGGGCAAGGTTTATTCATCAGTGCGAGGTCATAAATCGTTTGCTGAATGATTGATGTTAGACTGTCGACTTTCTCGTCGAACTCTTCCTTAGAGTTGATAAGGGTGGCTGGGGATTCTCGATCAAGGTGGGCCTTGAGCATGGTATTGAATTCAACAAAGTCAATGCTATGAAAGTCATGAGAAGGGGGTGAAGAAGTTCTGGCAATGGGAAGCTCTATGACAGTGATGATGGGTAGGTGATTGGCTTTAGGTGGGCAGATGTGAGGGTCTGTGTTACAGGAGATAATGGGGTCGGAGTTGTGATGCAAATGCCAGACATTGTCTGGATGGGTCCAGTTGTGGGTGGCTGTCTCATAGGTGGGGATGCCTGGGGGGAGAGCAAGGTCCATGTCATATGCATCAAGGAGATTAAGGAGGGGTTGGATTGCAACATCTGAGAAGTCAAGGTGCCAGTTGGTTTCCGGCTCCCACAAAGGATGATGGCAGTTGAGGTCTCCTAGCCATATCATATGGTTGTTCAGGGTGGGTTGGGCTATATGGTGGGAGGAGGAGAGGTATATGCTGAGGCTTGACAGGCTGTCATTGTGCGTGCAGTCATTGTAGATGTTAAAGAGGGATAGATGGCCAAATTCACCATTGAAGTGAATTGCCGTGATATCATTGTTTGAGATAGTCATCTGGGTGTACATGTCTATAGCAATGTTTGTATTAATCATGAGTATGGAGCAAGTGTGTGGAGTGTCGTCTAAGAGGTGGTTGGAGGGGTAGATGATGCACCAATAAGTGGAGCCCCTTGCATTGTTGAGCTTGTCAAGCCAGGGTTCTTGAATGGCGATGACATTCCATTCCTCAGAGTTTGCGGTGTTAATGATGTATTGTTGAGCATAGTGTAATTTGTGTGTGTTTTGCTGCCAGATGTGGAGCTTACTCAGAGCATTGGGAGTTCGTCTATTCATTGCGGGGGGGTAATAGGGGTGGAGGAGGTTGCTTGGATGATGGATTGGGCAATCAGCTGGTTGATGAAGTTGTTAAGGGTGGTCTGACAGTGTGGAGTGCCTTGAGAGCTGATGGCTTTATCCTGTGGGTGTGGAGGGAGCTGATGCTCAACACATGGTTGGTGGACGGGGGGTGTGACGGAGAGCTTTGGTGGGGCAAGGGCCCAGGTCCAGGGCTTGTCAGTCAGGAAGTAGGGCATATTGTTCTCAGGGTATCTGGTGTCAATGGCTCCACAGTTGGTGGTAAAGGCTGGGCATTTGCGGTAGTAACTGGAGTGGTGAGAGGAGGGGCCACATGAGATGCAGCATGAGGGTTGGTTGGGAGGGCATTTATCTGTAGAGTGACTTTTGCTAGTGCAGTGGGCACAGGTTTCCTGGCTTTTGCAGGTGATATGGAAGTGGCCAAATAGTTGGCATTTGTTGCAGCAGATTGGTTTGCAGAGGTCTTTGGTGACAGTGATGAGATGGCCTGATATGTAGGTTCTGTCCTGAAGGAGACAATTAGCACTTTCGGGTGATAAGCAAATGACTTTAAGGGAAGCGAGAGTTTGGTTGGTGGCCCGGTGGTCCGGTTGTTTGATCCAAGAGGCCAATAGGATGGAACCCAGCTCGATGTTGTTGTTCATTTCAATTGAGGATAAATGGGCTTTGTCAGAGGGGTCAAAGTTGCCAGTGCAGGGAACAAATTTGAAGATGAGGTTGTAGCCTTTGGGTTTGAACAAGGCAGATTTGCCAAAGGTGGTGGTAATGAGGGTAGAACCAGGTTTGGTAGCATAGGTTTTGAGACAGTTGGCTGATTCGGAAGAATCCATGTCGAGGAGGAAGGCACCACATTTGAAGTACTGGATGCCACGAATGGTCGTGGCAGGCTTTACAGCTCTGTCATCTTCGAGCATGAATTCTTGTGTGTCTAGATCCAAGTTATTTAGGTGTTTGTTGACCACGTTGCAAAGTTTGGAGTTGGCTGTCAATGAGTAGGGTGTGGGCAGAGCTAAGGAGTCATTGTTGGGTGCAAGCAAGATGGAGAGCTTGGGGGTTGTAGTGGCGAGGGAGATTGTGGGAATTACTTGGTTGGAGTGGTTGTGAGGGTAGAGATGGCCATTGGACGTTAATATTGAGGCTAGCGGGGTTGTGTCAGTGAGCCTGGTGGCAATAGCATTAAGAGTTGTGGCCATGTCTGCCAATGAGGATTTGGAAGAGGAGATATTGCTTTTGGTGGTGGCGAGGAGGTTGTCAAGTTTGGAAGCAGTCTTGGAGAGGGTGGAGACAGTGTCGGAGTGGCTGGAGGTGAGGTTTTTTAGATCAATTGTAGTTGTTGCTTGTTGGATGATGTTGGCTTCAAGAAAGGTCCTGGAGGAGATGAGGCTAGTACATGTGTCTGTGAGAAGAGTAGATACTTTGTTAGCTACAGTTTTGGTGAGATCAGAAGAGAGATCATCTATGGATTCTTCCACAATGAGAAAGGCGATGGCTGTTATAGAACAGCTATTTAACAACTATTTTTTATTTGGTCCTTGTTTGTTATTGTTTGGCTTTCTGGTCAATATTATAAAAGGTAACAACATGAATCTGACTTCATTTCATTTTATCTTTGTTTGTCCTTGTTTGCCTATCTCTTATCTCCTATCTCTTATCTCCTATCTCTTATCTCATATCTCCTTATCTTCTTATCTCTGGCTCACATCCTATTGGTTGATAAGTCTTGGCTAGTATAGTATATATAGAGTAGCCCAAAACCTGTAACTCTAGTTGTATTCTCTTAAGAACTCCACTATAACCTAGTGTGAGAACTTCTGGTCAATATAAACTTCCCCTTCACATTTCTGTTGTTTGATTCTTGTAAGCCCGCGAAAGCCTAGTGATAGGTTTAGTGTGTCTTACCAATGGCACGGATGGTAGCATTGGCTTCAGGAGAGACTTTGGGGAGGGCGGCGGCAGTGAAGAGGATCTGAGCGAGCTTGCTTCAATCGTACGAATTGCCAGAGGGAGCCCAACCTTTGGTCGTGAGCCATTTGCAGGCATCGATGGCACTACACATGGGACCCTGCTGATGAGCTGACATTACAGGATCTGAGTGTGGCTTGGACTGGATGCCAGGGGTCCCGGCTGTAGTTGACTTTGTAGAGGGAGGGCATTCGTAGCTTTTGTGCATACGATATAGGGGGGATGAGAGTGGAAGTGTTGTGAGAGCACGGTGGAGGGTGAAGGAGTGCTTAGGAGACTGAGAAGATGAATTTACATGAGTGTAGTGCTACCTAGTCTAGTAAAGACCCAAGACCCCAGAAGAGGTTGTGGGAGTATTAGATCAAGGAGCCATCCATGCCAAGCCATTACTTCATACTGCTTACACTCAAACCTTATTCTTATTTAGCCAAACTATATTCTTACTCAGCTATTTCCTTATATGTTCTGATTTCTTTCACACTTTATCTTCTTATCTCTGACTCATCTGATAGCAGGATTATATTCTATTGGAGGATATCTGGACTATATCTTATTGGATGATAAGCCTGGACCAGTATAGTATATATATTGTAGCACGGAGCCTGTAAACTCTAGTCTTATTCTCTTAGAATTCCTACTTGACTGTGGTGATATTTAAAGTCAATATAAACTGGCACTTTCCTTTATCATCTCTCTCTCTCTCTAAGCTTATCTATATGTGAGCTCACAATACTTGATTCTCAGCATAGTCCTTGGATTATGCTTTGAGAAGATAGTTAAGTTGTTGCTATAACAGTTCCAGCTGTTTGATTTTCTATCACCTCAGCTTTTCTCACATACGAGCCAGTACAGCACTACAGAGAAATGGAACAAGCACCAGAAGCTCCAATCCTGGTCCAGGAACCAGTTGTCAACAGATGTCCAGACTATGCCCATCAGCAAATCCTGTGTGAGTCTGAAGACACTATATACTAGCTCTGCAGACCTTCACAGACCTCCACAGACCTCCATTCTTTGGTCTTCAGAATAGAGGTCTGTGGAGGTCTGTAAAGGTCTGTAGAGCTAGTATATAGTGTCTTCAGACTCACATGGGATTTGCTGATGCCTTGGCAGCTTTCCAACTTATCCACAACCACTTAGTCCTCACTGGCCTCATGAACAAGGAAGCTATCCAAATGCCAGGTGGCTAGGTGATGCCTGGGACTGTATTGTCATGGTCCTACAACAGGATGAAGCAAGATAAGCAAACAAACAACAAGAAGCTCAAAATGCTTTAAACAATGCAGCAGCAAGAGAAGCCCTCACCCAACAAGTGACTGAGGACAACAAGGACAACGTCATCAATGATAACATGATGATCAATGACTACATCCAGGACTGGCCATCTTCCTATGCCCTCACCAAAATAAAGAACAAGAAATACATTGAGTTGTGGTACTTCGCACTGGAAGGTTGCCACAATGCCAGCAAGAATCATCACACACAGCCTACAAATGCCTTCAGAATGACAAATGTTGATGGCTCACTCGCTTTTTGCCCAGTTGCTTCAGTATGTGCCTCAAAAAATGTCGTACCAGACACCAAACTCTCCTGGGAGTCCTTCATGATGGCAAATCTCATTCCACTCCTTTATTGTTTGATTCTATGTGTAAACCCACAATGCTAGTGCTCTGGTCACTGTTGAGCTGCTGGTTTTGGTGTTGCTCTAACAGAAGAATACAACTATGCTCTTGTCTGCTCACATTTTCCTTTGTTCTTTATTCTTTGCTCTTGCCCAGTGGCCTACAAAGCCCTGAGGTCCCTCAAGATACATGCATGCAAGGTTCATGTCTTTGATTATCCCACTTCAATCTTTGAGAGATTGTTGAGCACAACTTCAAGGCCTCAAGAGTTTGTGATCTCACTATAGTAGATGTCTGCTTGATCCCTATGGGTAATGTCGAGTCTGACCCTGGGAGAGAACATCTAGGCTGATGCCCTGATCTTTGGAGAAGGGGCTGGCACATGTGCTGGTTTGAAAGAGAAGACCAGATATGTTCTACTCACAACAGGATTGCAGACACTCATTTTGATTCAAGTTGTTTTGTTTTATACTCTAGTCTGAAAGGCTATTGGCTGAATAGAGTCCATCTTTCCCAGATCTTCCTCATTTCATGTTATATGGCTGCACGTTAAGACAGATCATTCTTTGGTTTTATTTTACAGGATTTCTTGCCACCAACACTCATTCAATGATATCTCTGGAACTGTGGAACGGATTACCACCGTGATACCCTCATTTAGAAGCTCTTATCGCAGGCTTCCCGACGATATATCTGTCCTCTAAATTCCGATCAGCGGCTGTGCTGCTATGCGCTGACTCGTGTAGACTTGCACTACCATCAGTACTTTTACTATATCTCGTGATCCATGGAGCGGATCCTTGTCGCATTAGACGCACTCGAAAGCCCTTGATTTACACTTTCCGACGATACCCATGTTTCTGGTATTCCACTTGTTGAAGCTGCTGTCACTTCTTGAAGAAGATACTGTTGTGTCTTGGCATCATATGATGCAAGATATATTTGGTTCCTGCATTGTCAGATAATACTTTGGTTGAATAGCCTGATGAGCAATTGAAGCTGTAGGCATTACCATTGTATTCAGGATCAGAAAGGATTATTTTATCTGTGTACCAATTCCCCCCATACACCTCTACCTCCACTGTCTATAGACAATCAATGCCACCATCTGTCATCTTGATACATCCACATGACAGACCCTCTATCACCTCACCCCACTCTCCAACACCCTTAAACCCTTACCATGATGAATCAGTTGATACAAGCAATGATCATTAGGAATAACTGATTGTTCACATGAGTATTAATCTTAACCCAGAGTGACCACCATATTACTCCCTCTCTCCTCTTGGCCTGAGCATATTCGCTTTGGCACAGAGTCCTCTTTTTCTATCAACCCCCTCTTATCATCATCCACCATCACCACATTTTTCATACTCATTATTTATATTCACATTGGCCCAGGACCATGCAACAACCAGGATGCACAGGTTGCAGTGTCAGCTGAGCTAATTGTTATGGAACAGCCTCTCAGCCTCTTATCTTATCTCTTTGATCTTATCAACTATGTGTTATGGAACAGCTATTTAACAACTATTTTTCATTTTGTCCTTGTTTGGCTTTGTGGACGATATTATAAAAGGTCAACAATATGAATCTGACTTCATTTCATTTTATCTTTGTTTGTCCTTGTTTGGCTATCTCTTATCTCCTATCTCTTATCTCTTTATCCTCTTATCTCTGGCTCATATCCCATTGGAGGATATTTAGAGAATATTCTATTGGATGATAAGCCTGGACTAGTATAGTATATATAGAGTAGCACAAAGCCTGTAACTCTAGTCTTATTCTCTTAGGATTCCCACTTGACTGTGGTGATATCTAAAGTCAATATAAACTGGCGCTTTCCTCCACCATCCTCTCTCTAAGCTTATCTATGTGTGAGCCCACAATGCTTGATTCTCAGCATAGTCTTTGGATTATGCTTTGAGAAGATAGTTAAGTGGTTGCTCTAACAAGTATCAAATGGCATTAGATGTTGAGAGTACAGATTATGAACAAGACAGTGGCTGCAGTGCCATGAATAACAGCCTGACAAAAAAATGACAACCCAGGATAGTTATAAAAAAAGCACACTGAATGCTCTATTTATCAATCACAATGGCATCTTATCTATAAAATTTGCTCAATTTTTTTTCATCCAACACTCTCTTTTTTGAACACTTGTTTCACGTCTGGAATCTGTGATGCAAAGAGGGAGTAGTAGTGGTATGAGATATGAGTGAATATTGAATGCAGGACATAGAATATAGATGACTGGAGTAATAACAAAGAAAAGGAATATCTATGATCCAGAATGAGAGATGAGCAAACAACTATAGCCATCTACATTGGAATGGAATGAAGACAAGTGAAGAATGAATAAGAATATTGAATACAAGGAAAGGAGAGACAGAGTATCTATAGATGAAGAAGTGATGATCAAGATAGAATACCATGAAAAACCAGCAAATTTTTTCACCATACAGAACAAGTCCTGGAGGCTTTAACTTAAAGAACACTGGTTACTCATTCTTGTCAAGATGCTGAGAACCTAAAGAGGGAGTAGTGTTATGGAATGGCACTGGCTTCTTATATAATCAGAACCTAAAGAGGGAGTAACACAAACCTGAAGAGGAGATAGTACCTATCTAAAGAGAGAGTGGTATTAAAACCCCTTTCCAATATTCTTCATCTTTTTATTGTTTGGTCTTGTGGACATTATTATAAGATTTGACAGGTGCTTGGCCATCCCTCCTTGACTTCTTACCATGATGTGGCACAGCCACCAAGTTCAAGCCTGAAACACTGACGATGCCCTGCTGTGTCCTCAAGCCCTCTAACCTTCAATCAGTGAAGAGAATCACTTTGGTACCTTCTGGTCCAATGGTCCATAAACAACAAAACACCCCAAAACCTGACTGATCTTCCCAGATCGCCTCTCCCAATGATGAGACCGCTCAAGAAACTCTACCCTTTGTGGAGCATGGATGCATTCCCAAGCCCTTTCAAGACTACGAGGCCACCCCAGCCCATTCCCCACTGCTCACAATGAGCAGCAATTTACCTCCCTCTGGTGTATTTAACCCCAGAACCACTTATCGCTCATGGTGCCTATCCTTGGACTATATGTATAATGTATCCTCAGGCACATGGAAGGAGAGGTTCCCTCTCCTCCCAACCCAACCCATGTCATTGATTAGAGAGTGTAGCTCACTGATTCTTGACAATATACCAACTGATCTTGGAGATCTACCTGATGGTACCTTCTCAAATGCTCCCATTGCCCCTGAAGCCCCAACCACTGAGATCTTTGATGGCTCAGATGGCTGGGACATGGATGAGCGCACCCCCATGTGAGTGGTGCTATTCCTGTGGCATGAGGCTGAAGGTTTGCTTGTATTCTGGTGTCCCTAGAACAACTTGTCTTTCTAGCCCACCCACTATTCCTGAATGGACATGACACCAAGACAGCTGCTAATAATGGCTATTAACTCCCCTTCTCTGTGAGTCGGGCACTAACAAGGGTATCTAGTATACCCGTATTAACTTGCCAGAACAACAACATAGACTTTCATCTCTTCTTTCTCCACTAAATATATAGGCATAATATACAGTATGGGTTAGGCCAAGCAGACTGTTTAGATACACCGCTATATAAATTGTTGACTTCAAAAGAAAGAAAAAAACAGGTGCTTGGCATTACTCCATACTGCTGACTCAATGTCAAGCCATTACTTTATACTGCTTACACTCAAATCTTATTCTGATTCAGTCAAACTCTATTCTTACTCAGCCATTTCCTTATATATTCTTTATTTCACACCTTGTCTTCTTATCTTTGACTCTCTTATCTCTGACTCATCTGATAGCGGGATCATATTCCATTGGAGGATATCTGTGTTGGATTGTAATAGTGATAAAACACTTTTGGAATGATTTATATCACTGTTACATATATGCTAAACATTGAAAAACGCGTTTTTACATATAAATACACATTCCCAATGATTGTACATACTTATATACTTGTATATACACTAAATATGCAGAAACACGATATAGTGGACACCTTGTATCACGCCTTATGCGTTTCTGGTCATAACAGTATCAAACAGACCAGTATTCCTAATATATCGGAGAGTGAAACACTTGACGATACACGTTTGAGTTGCATATTTGAG
>Ga0307516_10005486_pt1 | contig 15142 bp, 20 predicted proteins | sample 19_EM_MG_FD_203310 | JGI IMG/M metagenome (GOLD analysis project Ga0307516, IMG submission 203310) | Populus trichocarpa ectomycorrhiza microbial communities from riparian zone in the Pacific Northwest, United States - 19_EM | ecosystem: Host-associated > Plants > Roots > Unclassified | place...
GTGCAGCCGTTTTTCCTCCAGGCGTGTGTGCGTTGGATTACCTGGAATTCCCATCTGATTTGCACATGTACTACTTCGGGAAGGGTGTTCCACACAGGGACTCGTACTGCGCTTTACAGGTGCGGTGGACCGCGCCCCCTTGCCGACAACCACAATGCAGAAAGTATAAAATCACCCCCGGAAAGTTTGTGCGTGGAATCGTTACCAGGAGCACCGACTGGGGTTGTTCCAGGAATGGTGTTTATTTCTCCGCCGTCCCCTTACGCCCAAGTCATTGGTTAAGTGATCGGGAAAGGTCCGTACAACTCATAGCAGACAGTATTAAGACTCGAGCCGAAGTGGGAGGGAGGGAGTTCGGGACTGGTCACGATGGATTAAGCGAGGCCAACCCGAGGCAATAAAGAGTGGGACCAGTAGCCCGTAAAGTGCCCCCTCAGCGTTTTGAACGAGAGGCGACCCGGCGGGGGATCGACCGACTGCATCCGCCATAAAATACCTCAACCGCCGATATGCACGATTCTCCTCATCAGACAGGGCGTTTGCACGAGGCGCGCGGTGGCAATGGCCACTCATCTGTATTAGGGTTCAGATCCTTCTTCGCATCCTCCACCTTGCCTCGTTTCCTCGCAACAACGTTTACTTTGGGTCATGGACACCAAGTCCCAACGACCGAAGGGGCGGGGTGGGACTCTCTCTTCTTTAAACGTGGCCATCGAGGCCATGAATCTCGCGAAGGAGGTCTCGAGTATCACCCCAGCCAAGGCAGTTTTCGGCTCCGTCAGCGTCCTCCTCGCAATGATCAGAGTACGTTTCCTCATCCCCCGCAACCAGGTATTTCAGGTTCACACGTGGTCAGGACTCGATGGCGAACCAGCTAGATTACGTCGAGCTCGGGTTACACTGTGCTGACATCTGTAGAGCGCTCGAGCGTGGGGCGAACGGGAAGCGATTGGAGGAGTTCAGTCAGTCCGTGTGCGATGCCATAAATCAATTGACGACGTGAGTTGGACCACCGGTGCACATTTCGAATCCTCCCGCCTACCATACTCTCGATCGCAGGACTGTTGCAGAGATACAAAGAAAGGTCATCAAACGGAGCGGGCGGAATCCAGTCTCTCGACTCCTTCATTCGAAGGATGATGCGGGGGCGATCGCCGCCTGGAAGGTGGATCTCAACAGGATCCTCCAAGTGTTCAACGTGAGCTCCTGCGTTCCTGCTCGATTGCCGCTAACGCTCCCCTTCAGACTGAACTGGCTATGAATACCCACACCATAGTTGTTGACGTGCATCAGAACGTGCTGAAGATTCGTGAGGACACTTGCGGTAAAAACCAGGCGGTGAGTGGCACTTGTGCTGTTCACATTACCGAATGAATTCTCACAATCGCCTAGATCACAAACAGGTCAGTTGTTCGACCAAGTACCAGGGGATGGGGCGTCTTACAACCACATCCAGCTTGCTCGGAGAATTACCACCTCCACCTCCGAGGGCCTACTTCGGCCGCGACGAGCTGACCGAGAAGATCGTCGGTCTGGCAGAAAATCTCACTCCGATCGCTCTCATCGGTGTGGGCGGGATTGGCAAGACGAGCACCGCCCTGACTGTCCTCCACCACGATCGCATCAAGCGACGTTTTGGGGGAAACCGCCGGTTCATCCGCTGTGATCAGTTCCCCGCCTCGCTCCCTCAGTTCCTCCGTCGCCTATCCACGGCCGTCGGTGCAGGCGTCGAAAATCCTGAGGATATAACTCCCCTGCGGCCGTTCCTATCCTCAGGGGAAATTTTCGTGGTCCTCGATAACGCCGAATCCGTTCTCGACCCGCAAGGAACAGATGCTCAGGAGATCTACGCAGTGGTGGAGGAGCTCAGCCAGTTCAACAACATCTGTCTCTGCGTCACGTCTCGTATCTCTACCATCCCTCCCGCCTGCGAAAGTCTGGACATCCCGACGTTGTCGATGGAGGCTGCGCGTGACGCGTTCTACTGCATCTACAAGCACAGCGAACAGTCCGATCCGGTCAACAGCATCCTAGAACAACTGGACTTCCACCCGCTGTCGATCACCTTGCTCGCTACTGTTGCACACCACAACAAGTGGGGCACCGAGCGACTGACCGGAGAATGGGGGAGAAGGCGGACAGGTGTGCTCCACACGCAGCACAACAAGAGCCTTGCAGCAACCATCGAACTTTCACTCGCCTCGCCAATGTTCCAAGAACTCGGCCCTGACGCCCGGGGGCTTCTCGGAGTCGTCGCGTTCTTCCCTCAAGGTGTCAACGAGAACAACCTCGGTTGGCTATTTCCCACCCTCTCCAACAAAGCAAACATTTTCGACAGCTTCTGCAATCTCTCCCTGTCATATCGGAACAACGAATTCATCACGATGCTGGCGCCACTACGGGACTACCTTTACCCCAAAGATCCAAAGTCGTCTCAACTCCTCTGCGCAACCAAAGATAGTTACTTCAGCCGATTATCAATTCGTGTCAGTCCCGGTGAACCTGGCTTTGAAGAGGCGCGATGGATCAGGTCAGAGGATGTGAATGTCGAGCACCTACTTGATGCCTTCACATCCCCTGACGCGAATTCGGACGACATCTGGGATGCCTGTGCTGATTTCACGGACCACCTCTACTGGCACAAACCACGGCTAGTTGGTCTGGGGCCAAAGATCGAGCGACTTCCGGATGACCACCCCTCTAAGCCGCGATGCTTGTTTGACCTCTCGCGGTTACCTGGGTTGGTTGGAAATTATGCAGAAAGCAAACGGCTCCTTGGTCACGCCTTGAAGCTCTGGAGAGAGCTGGGGGATGACCTTCAGGTCGCTCAAGCATTGAGGTTCCTATCCAATACAAACCACAGACTAGGCCTCCACGAGGAAGGGATACCGCAGGCAAAGGAAGCGTTGGAAATTTACGAACGGTCCTGTGACATATCAGGACAAGTACAATCTTTACGGGTGCTTGCTCGGTTGTTGTATGAGGATGCCCAGCTCGATGCCGCAGAAGAAGCTGTATCCCGAGCGCTTGATCTCTCCTTGGTTGAAGGTGACCAATTCCAGGTCTCTGAATGTCATCGTTTCCTTGGCGATATACTGTGTCACTCCAAGGGTAGGAGAGAGGCAGCCATCAACCACTTTGAGACAGCCCTTGGGATTGCGTCTCCTTTCAGTTGGCACAGCAAACTGTTTTCGTGTCATTGCTCCCTGGCGAGACTGTTTTCCCTGGATGGCAGGTTCGGTGATGCGCACACTCACATCGAACACTCCAGGTCACATGCGGTCGATAATGCATACAACATGAGTTTTGCGACGAGTCTGCGTGCTCTGGTTTTGCATGAGCAAGGAAGGTTTGAAGAGGCAAGGTCCGAGGTTCTGCGCGCCGCCGAAACCTTTGAGAAGCTCGGGGCTGTGCGGGATCTGGAGCGGTGTAGAGGGCTCCTCCAAAATATCCAGGGGGAAATGAACAACCTGGTTGCCACTCACGAATCTGGAAGCGACGGCAGGTTCCTCAAAACGGTACCGTTTCCTACGCCTATTGATTCTCCATTCTTAGGTCGGAACCCCAAGTGATGGCGTTGGCGTTTTCTTCTATGTATCCCTCGTTCCCGTCCCCCGCTGTGGTATTTGATCCACACCCCACACCCCACCCTCCTTCCGACCTCCCCCTTCGAGAACACTACCCCCTACCACCATCCTCTACTCATGTACATCGCTCCACATTTGTTGTCCCATTGCTCATCGTTGATCTACACCTTGTAGGAGAGTACTCATTGACCCAGACGAGACCCCTCCTAAAATTACAATAATATGGTGATCACTACGGTTGGTACGGCCGTTTTTCTCCAGGAGTGTGTTCTGGGTCACCAGAAATTGGGACTTGATTTGCAAAAGTACTACTTCGGGGGGGGTATTCCACACAGAGATCCGTACCACATTTTCCAAATGTGAAGGGCCGCATCCTTGATCCACAGCGATTGTGCGATTATGCAAAACGTGGCAGACACCGTGGGCAACCACGAATAATTTCGTTGAATAAACAGCTGACGTTTGAATCAGTTCTTTCAGGAGAAAGGCGAACGAAAAACCTTGAAATTATTGTGATGATATAGACGGGAGTTATTCCCATTGGCTGGCACATGGTCGTACTTAACATTTTTCCGCTCGCTTTATCCTGCAGATATGGTTGAGGAAACAAAACGTGTTTTCAACGATTAAATCCCCCGTTGCCCCCCGTGAGAGTAGGTCAGCTTATGCTTCCCGGCTGGGGTCCGTTTGGGAATGAAGGAGAGAGAGTGGTGCCCCTAGCGCAGAAGAGGACGTTCGAGAGCATTCGGAAGTGAAGGATGTTGTCAGTCGTTGAAACCTCTTTGGGCACGACCAGTATGACCAAGTCCGGCGAACTCCGGCTGACTTCGCGATCCAAGGTCTGCGGGATATCGTCGCCGGTACCTCGAACGCGGACACTATAGCACCCAATCACCATTGGTGGGTTTCGCGGCTAGAAAGGCGGCTCCGTTATGTCTATCACTATCCCGAAGACATCGGTCCACTCTTCAACCGGGGTAGGGATTTGACCGTCCCACGTGGGTTGTTTGGATTCCCGGATCCCAGGTTATGAGGTATTTTCCACGAACGGTCTCGTTGCAACTCAAGTACCCACCTGTGGCAAAAGAGAGTGGGAAGTCCGGTGAGTGATCCACGTACAGCAGGCACGAATAAATTACTAGCGATCGACGAAAGGAGACACCGAACCTGAGCGTTCCGATGTATTTTTTTGGAGCCGCGACAGCAAGAGGCGCGGAAACGGAGGTGATGGAGAAAGAAAGAGTGGTCTGTGCAGAACGTTGTACAAGGACGATGATATGGAAAATACACGCCTCCTCAGTGCGGTGTACCCCAAGCTCCAGGAACCCAGAACCCGAGCGCTAGGACCATAACCAAAATCATAGCCCGCGGTTGTGTCTTGAGGCGCATAGTTCAAACAACGTGGGTACCTCGCAGGTCTACAGTCGGCCAGACAGCGCTTCGAGGGGTTGAGATGTATCCGATCAGATAGACGACCAGTGTCCATTCGATCGGTGACCAGGACGAATCAGCGTACGGTGGGCGAAAATTGGCGGCGCTTAACGAATCTAGGTCAGCGGTCACCGGTTATATATTGAGCTCACGTCCAGTGGCTCACGACGCGTGCTAACTGACGCCGATAAGATGGCCGCCACACTTCCATTGCGTGAGGCCCTTATCGAATCCATATCCTCCGGACGGTTCGAAGACACAAAAGTAATCCTCTACTCCCGAAGGGACTCCTCCGGCACTATCTGCAGACCCAGGGCATTATACGCAAGCAGCCACGTGTTGAAGACCGTGCCGTACTTCAATGACAGTAAGTCCCTCCTCCATTTCCCCCACGGATCGCGCAGTGAAATAACATCTTTCGAGGCCTTTGTGGGACTTTCGCAGAAGCCGGGCCAAAAGATTTCTCAGAGCCCATTGATGATACCGCGACCGGTGAGGATTATAGTTATCGCTCTGACAGCGATCTCGAGGAAGACGGCTCCGAGGATATCGTGAACTCTGAGGAACGGCCGAAGGAAACTGCCCCTCTTAGGGGACACCCTTTCGACCCCTTTTGTTTTCCTGTTGGCGATAACGAGTCTGTGCGTGCCTGTGGCGAGCGCGAAGAACGTCCCGAGAAGGGAAAGGTTATCAAGATCCAAGACGTTGCCTTCATCACGTACGTCTTCACAGGATCGTAGTCATGCCGCTAATGGCTTGGCAGATTCCAGGCCTTCTTGCTTTATCTGTACACGGGTTCCATCGAGTTTGCGCCTTACGGCTCGGAGGAGAACCGCAAGTCGAGGGTGGCAGAGATCTCTTCCGTCTCAGAGGATTCGATCCCTCGGCCGTCCCCCAAATCAATTTATCGACTCGCGGATAAGGTCTCCCTCCACCCCTCGCTGAGGAACGTTTGGGTGACATTTTGTTTAGTACGATATTGCTCCTTTGAAGGAACTCGCCTTGGAGAGCATCAGGGACGGCCTCAAACAGTGCAACATTGTTGAGGAGGTTTTCAGCGAGTTCACATCGAAGTGACTTACCTATTGAGCCCCTTATACGGTTTCGTGCGCTGACGGACAAACGCGAACAGGTATGAGGAAATTAGAACAACCCAAGTTAACCATCTGGCATCCGCCTGGTTTAATGGTGACAAGGGATACGCGGAGGATCTGGGCGGGAGGATCGACGAAAAAGTTGACAGCTACGCCAATGGAGAGTCGGACCACGCGATGGAAGCAATGACCCTCTTGTGGGAAGTTTTGAGGGAGGGTGAAGATTCACCTTTGGTCCCTCAACCATCCGCGAGCCCGAGCTGCGCCGTTTGTCCACTACCCTTCTTACCCTTTTATCGCTGACCACTCATGCCTTGTGGTAGGTGTCCGTAAGGTCCGCCTGCCCCAGTCGTGCCACGACGTCTACCCCGGACATAAGCACCTCAGTTTGTCCTTTCCCCCTTCGCTCCTTTTCGCCACCGATCCGTTTTACCCACCGTGAGGGTCACAGATCCCCTGGACAAATTGGAGGCGCGTCAAGACTGCATTGATCAAATCAATCCGCAAAGGCGCTTTCTTTGACAGAAAGTACTGGACCAGACGCTCGGGATCCGCAAGGGCCTTACGACCTTTATACATCTCGAGCATCGTGGGTGGTGAAAAACTGGTGTTCATTAACGGCCGTGAGTGACCTGGTTTCACTGGTTCCGGATTTCTTAACCGGTAGTTTGGCAGTGGTGAAACCTCGTCGGAAAGGCAAATGCCTCGACGCGGGCAGCGGGTCTGAGGACAGTGACTGCGAGAGCGGTTTAGAAGAGTCTAGCGGGTCAACACCAGAAGAGCGGGTTGACAGAAAGGCGGAATCGGAGCTGCCGGAGTCCCTCCCGCCGGTTCTCACTGCTGGATCGTTCGTCAGGTACGTGCAGCATACCGTAGTTGCAGAGCAGGAGTCGTTGACTTTACCGATAGCTGGAGGTCCTTGTTCTTCTATCTGTCCACGGGCGTGATGCATTTCGCACCCCTGAAATCTCAAGGTGTGGGTGGACGTGTACAATATGTACAAGAGCGGGCGACACCAGGCTGGCCTTCTCCCTGTTCGCCCAAAGTGATCTACTCCCTCGCGGGCACTGTGAGTTCCAATGTCCACATGCATTGTGTTTCCTACGTCGCTCACTACTCCGCGTCCAGCTTGATATCAAACCCCTCCGCGATCTCGCATTCGACGACATACGGTCGAAAATAACCTCTGCGAATGTTGTTACAGAACTCTTTTCGAGTTTTACCTCTCGGTGCGTCCTCTCTAATCGGAACCATTGCCATCGTAACCCTCCATCAACCGAGGTCAGGGAAAGCGAAGTCATGAAAATGCACTGCGAACTCTTGGGTGGCAAATTCCATGAGAAAAGCACCACCGCCTCCACTACGGATTTCATCAAAAGCATGGTGGGTGGTAACGCCGCGCATCGCGCTAGCGCGTTGAAGCTGGCGTTAAGGATCCGGAACGGTCGTTCGAGGAGCGGAACGCTCCTGCGTTGTCCCGTTCACGACTGCAATTATCACCATAGCCCGATCTCATACCGTTCTATGGGGTCACGCATAACGTGTCCAGGCGGTCACTGGGATGATTATGTTATGGAGTGCGTCAATTGTGGGGAATCGCGATCTAGTAGCGGTTACACAAAGTGTGAACGTTGCGGAGAGCATTTTATATAATTTACCTCTGTTGCCGACCACACATGCCCTGGTCCTTGTCCATCTGTTGGCGCTTCCCACCTTTCCCACTTTCCTGTATGCATCTTTGATGGCTGTTTCCCCTTCATACGCTATCCCCCATGACTGCACGTAAAAACTAACTTGTACTCATATGGACCTGGACAAATGTTGTCGGCCTTCCAGCTCGTGCGGACTCGAACCTCATGGTTAGTGACCTTTCGTGTCGTCCAGTCCTCGCGGGAGAGAACCAAATCATACACATAACTCTTAGGGCCAACTGGCCGCTACCGGACACATGGATGGCGATTTCCGCAAGTCACCGCACCATCGTGGAAAACGCTTCACTTCCCAAGATCGGTTCAGGCAGTTTCGTTCAGGCAGACTGGGGCTCGCTCCCTGAGATATTCCGGAGGTGCAGATTGGCAATCCTCCAACTCGGCTTCAGAGTGCGGATTGGGCTCGCTCCAAAGAGGCTAACCCGCTCATGGGATTGGGAGGCTTGGCAAATCCCGGACGTAGAAAATCTGCCCAAGCCAGCACCATCCTACCGACTTGCGGTACACGTGACTCATCCTGTATGACAGAAGCCGCTTGAGGAGCGCCTAGAGGGGGGTCCCCTCCAGAGGCACGCGTAAAAAATATGGGTGTCGACGCGCCTACGATACAACGCAATGTGTGTGCAGATCTGATTGAGATTGTGGGGAAAAGCCTAGGTTATGTGTATCGTGAGAGGACTGCTTCAAAACTATGTGTTCGTCTGATGCGTCAGTATGTGTAAGAAATATGCCAATGAGAAAAGCGGGGAAAAAAGGGGAAGCTGTACAATCCTTCATATCACCCACCCAAAGCTAATAATTGCACCGACTCGCTCGCCACCGTACCCAACCTGTCATGATTCATCGCCACTCGTGAGCCCACCATACCGACCCTTACCCTCAAGCCTCGTGAATGGCGGAACATTGAACCCTTGGTACGGCACCTGCGTCCTCAGCGCAGCCCCGCTCGGATTGTACAGCCCTGGCCTCGCATTGTTCGACTGTAAGGCGTTCCTGGTGGTTGTAATTCCCGAGCCAATCCTAAAATCCCTCAGGTCTTCCCCAGACCCTCCAGGGGTCAGAGATAGCGAAGGAGAGGGGTCAAGGCCGGGAGTCGAAAGTCCAAAACTGCCACCCGCGCTGACGAGTGGCGAATACGGTCTACCAATTGGCGGCGAGAACGACGAGACATGGAGTAACATTACGCTCTCCTGGGTCGCGTTCATGAGAAGGATCATGTTTTCTCGTAGATCCGCAGGTAACGGTCTCTCGGCCCCATGAATTTTGAACACGTTGCACAACGAGATCACCGTCTGATACGCGAAAGGAGCACCCAAGTGAAATTAGCGAAAGTCTCGGATCCCATTGAAATACGGAGATACCTTAGCGAACGCCGTAGCGTCATCGCGGAGCGCTCTCCCATCCGCGGTAGGGTCTGATTCCCGCACCGCCTTGATATTGTCACCCAACCTGTTCGTTAACGCTTTTGCGCTGACCAACGCCTCGGATATATTGAACTTCGCAGAGGAGACATCGCCAACGAGAGCCTCCATGGATTCCCAGACGGAGGGTGCGATATCCACCGCTACTTTCATTGCATCGATGGCGTCATTATCCAGAAGAGTGCTGGAATTTGAAGGGGGATCGTGCGTTTGGTTTCTCGATGGAATGGAAGGAGAAGAGGCCGTGGATGATGACGACGACGCCGCCAGAGATGACTGAGAGTTCTGCCGTGAGTGGTCACCCCACGACCTTCTATACCCCGATATACCGGAGCTTATTGATAGGTTCGGGATGTTTCGGTTTCGAGATGGGAGGCGCGGGGTTACGGGTAGGGGATCCACGTACGACGGTAACATCTTCCCAATTTCAACATCCTTGGAGCTGAACGAACCAGCGTGCCTTCGCATCATCCTCGTCCTTTCACTTTCAGCTCCTGGGGATTGAGCGGAATAGGAACGCAGCATCGATCGTGGGGGATGAACGAACGAGGACGGGGGGTGGGATGCAGAAGGGAACGGAGTGTGTGGGGGGGCCTGATGTTGCGGTAGTTTGGAGGAAGAAGGCGGTGGGCGTTCCTTCAGCAAGGGTTCGATCTCCTCCATGTATGGTAATATGCTTTGCCACGAATTTGAGATTTCGGCCGTCGCACCGTAGAGCTCTAGCAAAAGCTGTCGAGTATACCGGATGTCATCCCTCGTAGCAAGCACCTTGAGTTGGAGGGTCAAAACTCCCATAGCCTTTCCAAAAACGGATACCGTATCCCTACAACTCTCCACGACTGCTCGACACACGGTGGGGGAAGGGACAGATCGTCTGCTGGTAGCATCAAAACGGTCAAGAGCGTTGATAAGCGATAGCATGTAGTTGCTGGCAGGATCCAACACTTTCAGAAGAACCGCAGAGAGGCGCTCGTCGATCGCGTAGACCGTGTAATGCTGCAGGGTTTGGTAAACTTGAGATACAGCGAACAATATTCCGCGGGCGGCGTCGACGAGGGTAAGCAATGACCGTGGTACCGACTTGCAAATCGTCGATTGGGGCAAAGTGGACAGCCGCCGGAAGTACGAGTTCCGTTCTGCGTCAATCGGTGGGACAGATGGTGGCCGGTCGGCGATCGCTGATGACAAAACAACTGTGTCGGTCGAGGTCCTCACAGACTCAGAACGGCCTTCAGAGAATCCGGAGTCTTGACGGGAGGGAGAGCGTGGGGACAAATCACGAGGTGAGTCCGTCCTCTCCAGGTGCGGAAGGACCTCAGTTGGCCGGGGTAGTGCCGGCGTAATCCTGGTTGATCGCGGCACAGCCTGTCGCATATCAGGTAAACTCTTCTTGGCCCTCAGTGACGGTCTAGAAGGTTTGGTGCCTCCCGCATACGAAGCGTTGCGTATGTGTTGTGACTGGTTAGTTCCAAACACCTTTGCCGTGTCTTCCTCAGAGGATACGGAGTTGTCGGGGGTCGGTAAATACTGGGCGGGGGATGTAGGGGAATCGGTGTGGGTGACGGTGGGGATGAAGGAGGGAACAGGACTGAGATTCAGCCGGGGAGGTCGTTCCGCCTTGGGGCTCTTCATTCCAAGACCGGTGGTTGGGACGAAGGTCATTCGCAACGATGCCTCGATGACGCTATACGTCGATGTGTCGGAATCTACGGAGGTTGTTCTTGAATGGGTGGTCGAATCAAACGAAAGAAGCCTGTCGTCTGTGGATATGAAGGAAACCGAGGATTGCATGATAGGAGAGCTAAATCCAGGGAATACCCATCAGTTTATGGGATCAACAGGGAGAAAAACAACGTTACCTGGACGCCAGCTTCTGTTCACTCGCCGTGGAATCCACACTCGATCGGCGCGCATGCCTTGAGTATGCCTTGAGCCATTGCCTCACGGATTCGATCCACGACTCCATGAGTTTCTGGTCCCTCAGGTCACCCTTTGGGTCCATCACCGACATCGGAGGGTATTCAAATGGGTTCTGATCCACCTTGAAGATCCGCAAGTTCTGAAACTGAGCGATATATGGTGGGAGGACTGTGATCTTGTTCCTGGACAAGGAAAATACCTAGGAGGGTCGATTAGAAAGCGAAATGGTGTTCCTTGGGACCAACCGACCCTCAAGTTTGAAAGAGAACCGGGTTGTTCTGGAAAGGACCTGATCCTGTTGCGACTTAGATCGAGGACTTCGAGCGCTGGCATCGCCGTCACCTGTTGGGACGGTAAGGTTGCAAAGCTCGGAGTGGTAGGGCGAGCATGAGGCGTACAGGTTCTGGGATGGAAGTGAAGGCATTTCCTTTCAGGTTGAGGTACCGAACATGTGTCAAGAGAGAGAAGGCCGTAGGCAGGGCAGACAAGCGGTTGAATCCCAGTGCCAACCTGCAAGACGACGTTCAAGTTAGGAACACATAAGTTGGGTTGGACAGGACGCACCTGGCCAATGGGTTGGGAACGTCCTCCTTCAAGTTAGACCACCCGAGCGCGGCGAGCTCCTGCGCGAGCTCCTCGTCGATCTGCCGTATGTTCGTGTAGGAAAGGTTCAAGGTTGCACCATTGTCGGTGGACTTTTGCTGTGCCTCAGCGATGTGGACTGAGGAGAGAGAGACGCCGGGGACGGGGCTTGCTGGCTCGGGCTGGGTGGACCGTGGCGAGGACGTGGGGTGGTGCATTTTTCGAGAGACTGACCGGTCAGGCGACGACGGGGGGGTCGAAGCAGACCAGAACGCCTGGCGTCCACGTTGGGGTCGGGCGAAGTGTCGAGAGCGCCTGTGACAACCCGACGGGAGGCACAAAGGTCGGGATACAGCCTCGAACCTATACATTATGTCATCAACCCCCCTTGCCAACTAATTCCTTACAACAACGCGACTTATCATCTACAATCCACCCTCGCAACCCAAACCCCACAAACCTCGCGAAGATTGCCCCAGCCATCTTCGCGCTGCTCGGATCTTCCCCCGACTGTACCCTTTGATCAACGAGAGCCTGCCGACCATTCCCGGCAAGCCCGTGGGCAATGCTCGCGTGCCGGAACCTGCTCTCAACTCCCAGACCGCACGGCGGGGTTGCGCCGCATTTCTGACGCCACAGGGTCAATTCTACCCACAAGACTGCGCTCGAACGCATTGGAAATCTGGCACTCTATGTGAGAGCCCCCTTTCTGTGGTCGGTGACCGGACCGGGGTGCATACAAAGGACAGATTTATACGCGGACGCGATACGTTTCAAACGGCTAATACAGACGCAAAACCGAATGGGAACGATATGGAGAACCTTTCAATCGACCAAGGGTGGGTCGGCCGGTAAGCCCGTAAATCCCCGGACCACACACTCTTCCATACGAGGGTGAAGGTAAGGGGTATGAGATCCAACGTAGAGGCACAACGAGGCACAACAATGGCTATGTCTTTGCCGCCTATAAACGGTGGATGGAGGCCGCGACACCTCGCGACCCGTGAGCCCGTGCCCATCTGTACCTACCTACTGGAGGCTGCCAGATTGGGAGCACACCTAGCTTGGCCAATATTCCAGGGTTGGCATGTGGCTTTTGAGACGTGCGGCTTGAGAAAACGACACAAAGAACACATTTCCCAATACCGTGCAACGGTGTATTCTCATGGCCGGAACCACGACGCCAATCGAGCTCGAGGGATGGGGAGTGTAATAATTATAAACGTTCACGTCCTTGCCTTTCCCTTCCCACGCACCTGCTCCTTCTCCGCGTTCGCAACGATCCTATCGATCTCCCCCCGAATCTCCTTCAAATTATCCCTCAATGTCTGTGCATCCTCAAACTTCCGCTTGTTCGCCGCCTCCCGCACAAATGTTTCCAACAACGCCTCTTGTTCCAGCAGCGGTTGCAACGCATGAGCTAGCTCCGAATCTGGGTCGATCGTTGTTTCATTGAGTGTCAGTGTGGGGGTTGAGGGTGTCGAGGACCCCGAATTCGTTTGGCGCGCCGGTTTGGGAAGGGACTATATAGGCGGACGAGAAAACTCGGTAAGTTCATGTGATGGATGATGCAGGGAAGCCGGACCTGGAGCGGGAACATGTTCTTCTGCAAGAATAAGTTCGCCCTTGTGAGAATCGCCGCCTGTACGCGATCCTGAGAACTACCCCTCGCACAAGGCAAGTTCCGTATCCGCTTTGCAGCGGTGTCGTAATGCGTGAACGCCTCCACGAGACGCTTACGAGCCGCAGAGGCTTCTGCCGTGGGCCGTTCGTCATTACTGCACCGAAAGGGAACCAGAATCAGTTGGGTGAATGGGGAATAGTGGGAAACGAACTTGAGGCTGAGTATAAGTTCTTGGAATTGAGGTAACGAGTCCTCGATCTCCTTTTCTATACTAATAAGCAACTGCGGAGAATGTTAGTCGGGACTGCAGCCCGTCCAGCCGAAATGGTCGCTCACATTATATAGTCTGGCGAACAGAGGGGTAGAGTGTGCCTCTTGAGTGTATTGTTGCCTTCTAAAGCACGCGTAAATGCTCCATTTGGTCATCCATCTGAACTGAGGGACTCACAAAAGCACCGGCCTGCACTCCCTGCATATCCTCACGCCACTCAAAAATTTCTCATCGTCTCCTGGTGGCGGAACGCCTTTGCCTGGCCCTATTGTGCTTGCCGTTCGCCTCCTTACCCCGTAATCGACCCCTTCGCCAACCTCCTCGATCACACCCGTCTTAGTGTTTGCGACGAATAGGAGTGAACACGTTGCAGGTCGTTGGGGATGTCGTACAGGAAGAGAACATATTATGCGGCCACAGAGTCGACAATGGTGTTTCCTGTTCGTTATAGGATGGAAGGAAGCCCTAAAACGCCTTCAATAACCCAGCTCGTGATCAAAGGTTGACCGACTGACAGACAGAGCGGACACTGGGATACGGTGGAGTCCTCTTCCCATGGGGTTATCTTCTGTTCAGCAGCTGGATATGCGAACCCATTAACTGGAGACAATTCACAACTGCAGAAAGGTTTTCACCTCTTTTATCGTTCTTCCCGTTCTGGGCCTGGGAATTTATCACATCCTTCCACAACTCACTCGCGCTCTTAGCCCTAAGTTCCGAAAAGTCCAAATCAAACAGGGACGACTTCCGCTGTCGCACCGGGGGAGGTTGTGGGGTTTTAGGCTTTTCCGAAGGCTCAGAGAAATGGAGGTTGATCAGCTTCTCAAGTCGCCGTTCCAACCGTGTCTGCTCTATTTTCCCAGCGCTCCTCCTCGACTTCCGTGCTTCTGCGAATTCTTCCGTTAGTGGTCGATAAACGCCCTTTGGTTGGAAACCCGGGCGATAGAACCTTGTCGAAGCGCCTGTTATTGGAGTGGCTGTGCGAGGCATCGATGATACGGGAGGAGCCGCCGTTGATGATGTTGTGGAACCCGAAACGCTGCGCAATGTCATTGGAGGTGGGGTTTCAGTGGGTGTGGTCGAGGTGGGTTTGGATGGAGGAGGAGGGGGTGGAGGAGACGGCGAACGCGTTGACCGTAGCGGAGGTGGGAGCATGTCCGAGGCAGGGATCTCGGAAACGAGCCCAGGATTGCCGAGCAACAATGGTGATAACGCTGCTGAGGGGGGTGATGTTGGCTCCATCAGGACGCTATTTCGTAAAGGTGAACTTGCGCGCAGGGGTGGGGCATTTCGTAGCGGCGAAACTGGGAGTAGGGCATTCGAAGACGTCCGAGTATGAGATGAGCGTAGCGGAGATGACGGAAGGGCTGGTCGGGTTTCCCGCAGCGGCATCCGCCTAAATGTCGACGTCTTCCGGGTATGTGGAGGAGACTTTTGAGTTGACTCGGGGGGTTTAGAGGATGAGGCAGACCCAGGACCGTTGCTGGAGGATGGGCCGGGTTG
>Ga0307516_10005487_pt1 | contig 15142 bp, 17 predicted proteins | sample 19_EM_MG_FD_203310 | JGI IMG/M metagenome (GOLD analysis project Ga0307516, IMG submission 203310) | Populus trichocarpa ectomycorrhiza microbial communities from riparian zone in the Pacific Northwest, United States - 19_EM | ecosystem: Host-associated > Plants > Roots > Unclassified | place...
ATTCAACCATTGCACCCCCTTCTCGTATCTTTCGTGTCATGGAAGCGAATCAGGGTCCTGACATATCTGTTTTTTTCTTCCCCCTCTCGCTAGATCGGACCCACTACCTCCGGCAACGTCGAGGCCCCTCTCTGGTCCTACAAGCTGGGCCTGGACAATGGCTGGATGCCGAAAGATCCACGAGATTCGGTTGGAAGGTGTAAAGATCTCGGTGCTCCCAACGATGGCTTCAACGGCCAATACCAGGGACACGCCACCGGCTCTGGAGGAAGCCTTATCCCCTCGAGCGTCATCGCTTCCTGGCCATGGCCACCGGTTTCGATCTCGAACGCTCCTGTTCCTGTCAACCAGCTTCCGATGTACACCCCCACAGGAACGGTCGTGACATTGCCCCCGCCGAGCCACACTGGTAAGGTCAAAGGCCTCGATGGGTGGGCGAACAGCCAAGACACTGCGCCGGCTCCGACACCCATTTCGGGGTGCGTTTACCCCGACGCTTACTCGACGAGTGGGGTCGTTCCGGTCAGCGGGTGCTCAACAGCTGGAGGGTCATCACGCACTCCTGCCCCTTGAGCGAGAATGCTGAGGAGGTATTGACAACCACCACTTGGTCTTTTCTTATTACCATTTCATCAACGTTCTTTTGGACTCAGTTATAATCTCTTTCGGGTTTTGGCTCACGCTAGGTCCATCCCTACCCCGCCGGTATAATGGCCCACAGATACACGTGGTTTTGTGGCGCAGTGCAATCTCTCCTCTTTGGAGAGGCTGGCGAGGTATTGATGCTGGAGGTCTCCGCCTAGTTAGGAATATACCAGCCCTTGGCCACCTCCACTCTTTCTTCATTTGACCAACCTCGGCCTGCTATGTTTTGTAACCTTACCCTCTTACCACTTCCTGACAGTCGTTTCCGTTCTTTTTTCTTGCTGACGTTTGTATAACTTATTTGACGTTTCTCTCTGTTCGCGGAAGACGTTAATCGCTACCGTAGACACGCCTTCACGGGCTCCTCTTCCCTTCTGCGGCCTCGTCTTCCCCGTTTACTTGCGGGTTATTCTTCGACAATGGACCGTTCGCTCTACCCTTGTGTCGGCGCCCTTCTCACCCCCCGTCCATCAGACATCCAGTACCTTATATCTCACACATTATTCTGTTATATCTTAGGGACGTTGAAGCAATACCCCCCCTATCCGCCGTCAGTTATCTTGAACGCCCTCTTCGTCGGCCGCCATTGAACAGAACATGGGAGAAAACAGGCCGCCGGCGTTACGGTGGCATGTAGGATGATGGCCTTGATACAGTGGCTGATGGCTGATACGGTGGCCTGTCCGCCACCACTGCCTGATTTCCGCCTGCTCCCATTGGTCTGAGTTTGAGTTATTGGGGAGGAGATTGCGGCCAAGTGAATGCGGTACTATAGCGCTTGGAACGGTGATCCCACACACCCTATACGCCATACGAGTTAGTCTGACGGATGGTGATGCCGTTTAACGTGACAATGAATCAGACCTATCCCACCCGGCGGCGATGCTCTGACAAACGTGTTTCCCCGACGGTCGCCCAAGAGCGAAGCCATGTGTTCTGGTGTCGATGATGCTGATTCCAAGTGTACCCACACCGGTCACTGGGTGCTTCGGAATTGGGTTGGAAGGTTCTCATTTCAAGTGGCGGAGGGTACGGTGGTCAAATATTCACCGGATGGTTACTCTTACCGGGGTTCCACTTGCATGCGAATGCTTGGCAACCGTCGGGAGGTTTTCTAACTGCTTGGTTCTTCAGTGCTCCGCCCTTCCCTTCCCGTTCGTAGCAGTGTGGGTAGGCTGTAAAGTGTTGTGGGGTATCAGTCTTCCCAGACTCCAACTCGTATCCTCCTTCTCCTTTCGAGACAAACGAAGGGAATTTTCACTCGTAGCCGTTGCTCGTCTCCGATCGGGCTTTACGTTGGCGATGTCTCGGACTGCACAGTTTTGAAGCGAAGAAGCGGCATAAAAGAGATACCGTGGTGAGGAGAGAGTCCTGCCTTTGTCCCAAAGATTTCGGTTTACGGTTCTCGAAGTCCCACTCCGATGATCGTGATCGAAGGGTCAGTTAATTGGGCGGTCGACACTTTGACACACAGCCCCAACTTCTCTGTGCCGTCCTCGAGCCGCTTCCTATGCGATTGTACCCGTCCGGAACGCCTTCTGGACGAAAATCCGGAGGCTCGTGAGCAGTGTCTGTCGCGGCTGCGGAGTTTAGTAGAAAGACGGGGGGGCCTCGGCCAGAAGCGCAAAAACGTGTTTATGGCCGCGTTTCCTTTTCCGGAGCAGTGGTTGAACATGATCGGAATTTCTTTTCTATAACCTCTCCCGTCCATTGGCCTGCGAAAGATCCCGCTTTGACCCCCTCATGGGAAAAACAAATCGACAACAGAAAACCGACGAACGGCTGAGGGGGGGAGGGTGGTGACCTAATTGACGTGGGCTGTGAGGACAGTGCACTTATGCGGTAAGGGTTAGAACCATGTCAGTCGCTTCGTGTGAGCAACAAACCGGTTCGGAATGAACTTCCACCGAGCTTTTCTTGGGGCAGAGGGAAGGACAGAAAGGGAGTTCACCGTGAGTGTACACACAGTAAGCAAATGGGGATATCGATTCCCGTTCGTTCGGTAGAGCGGGAACAAACGAGCCGCAATTCTTTATCCTCCATCTCCTTCAGGCTTCGCACTCTGTCTCCGTATTTCATACGCGGCGTGGGGGGGGAGGAACCGCCGGGTACATGCCGCAGATGCCGTATGAACCATCAGAAACCCCACTATCCTCCAACTCATAACACGAGGATTCGGGCATCTGGTGTCAAAACATCTTAACACATTTACGGCTTACGGACGAATACATGTGCATACCCGGCACGTAGCACGGGATGTATTGGTGGGCGTCATGAAAATTAAAGAAAGAATTCATATGACCTTCTTTGGTGAGGGGGGGACATGACGAAAAGTTGGCCAGAAGATTGCTTACGAGCAGAGAGGGGTGGGATATTTTGTGTGTAGTGCGTGCGGTATTGTATGTCTGTTGAATGGTAGTCGCCCGTTGCCCATTGGCCCGCCGGGAACAAGCTAGCAGGGCGGTCGCAGCATTTCACTTTGCCGTTGTGCGGGTCGGATGCCGACGGCAACTCCATTCACGTCTCCCCACCCCATCTCCATCCTCGATCTGGCCCCGTACACGCGGGCGAATCAAGAGTGGGCGGGTGCGTTGGTGGATACAATTGGATGATCGGGAGAATTGTGATTGGCCCAACAGTGCTCTCTCGCACCACTCACGCGCGCAAAAACAAAACAATCAATCCTCGTTTTCTCTCTGCAAGTTCTCCTCCGCGGCCGACATCGGGAACTTTTTCCCGCCCAGCCGTGGGCACCCGCTCCCGCCTCTCGCTTCCTGTCTCGCAACAGAAATATAAAAAAACACCGGTTCTGATTGGGACTTGCTCGCTGATGCGTCGGCTTGTTCCTCTTTTCTTTCCTTCTTGTTGTGATGAATGACCTACCTCGTGATCAGTGTCGCCTTGGGTGTCATAAAGACGCGTTGCGCCTCCTCCTTGGGTACCCTACCAAGGATCATCCATGCATCACGCCATTGGAATGAATCACCAGCGATCAAAGCCTCACCCCGCCTCCTATTGGTCCTCTCTTACTTTGGGACGTGGCCCACGTTCTGGGCGACCGCGTCACTGGTTGTCTCGCGACGCTTGAACCGAAAATCGACCAATCAAGGCGGGTGTCTACGAGGACGTTCCAGACAACACATCAAAAGGCGTGCCGGCGGCCCAGATAAGGTCTGCCTACCTGTCGCATTTGGACAGGATTAGATCCGGCGGCTCGCCTGATGGGTGATCACTTATGCTACGATGATTTTCCCGATCTTTCGGTCGGCACTGGGACGTGCACATATCCCTTTCCCTTCCCTGCTTCCGTGTCCGCGCCCCGCCTCGCTTCTCCCTCCCTCCACGGTCGAGTTCTTGCCTTCTTGGATGCACTTGTTCTTCCCTTCGTTGCCGGCCTTCGGTTAACCTCGAGGTAAACCTGAACAAGCTCGATTACATATCTGGCATGTACTTGTTATACGGGTGATCCCCTGGGATGTTGCCGTCCCGCACACTCGACGTGACGAAGCCGCAAGGGGCACTGTAACAAATTTTCATTCATTACTCTCGTGTGGGATACGAACAAGGGGTGGGGTAGTCGGAACCCTGAAACCCTCGCGCGCATGTTTCGGCCCTCCCATAGCCATGCCAAACAAACGAAACCTCCCGGTACGACTTACTAATTCCTTGGGTATCACGTTCGCCCTCTGACCTTGGATCGTTAGTCATATGTTTTCTCATATGGTCAACCCACCAAATGGAGATGTGGTTCTCGCTCGCTACACCAGAACGAGCGAATCTCAGAGTTCTATCGCTCCTATCACTCCACGCCCGAAGCCCCCATTGTCCTCTCGAAACGCCTTACGGTTCACCGCAGCACGATAAGGGGCTAGAAGGCGTGGGGGCAGAACCTTCATACATCCTCCTCCAGCGCCACCGGGATATGATTGTATTGGTCACCGGTCACGGGTTGCACTGGAAGGAAGAGTCGATAGGCGAGCCGCCGGCTGTGGTGAACCGACCGGTGTCAAGCCCCCTTTCCGTCCTGCCACGCGGCTATACTCAAAGTGCTGGCGTCGACTCTGGATGCTGCGAGTCCGACCCCTAGAGCGATCTTCGTAATTTCCAACATGAAAGGAAAGGACGCCTCGATTCGTGTGTGTCGTGCGTGGTACACTGAATACCGTTTTTGTTATCCTTCCTACCGGACAAGTCTGGAACGAGGGAGCTAACGGCCAGATCATGAGGCCCAGCCGTACTTGAAGATTAAGCACCGTGCCCTTCATCCATCCTCAGGACCACGTGTGGCGTCTGAATGGTAGGCCCAGGCAGACAGGCAACACCCGCGTGAAGCGTGAAGGCTTCAAGGGAGCGAGGAGCGATTTTTTGACAAGTTCTCGTCTGGTGAAATGAAACCGGGGTCTCAGTCACCTCGAGAAAAGTGACCGGGTGACAGCAAGCATTCCCGCAACGGCGCGGGAGTGCATGACTTGAGCCCATGATCAAACACTGACGAGCGAATCTCCTGTCTTCTTGGGTAGTCGCTCGAAATTTCCGAGGTATGTGGTATCGATGGAGGTGATTATAGACAGATGACCATCATTGGCCCCTTTGATATGCCTGCGAATTTTCAGCTTGGTCCTCATCGTCCGGGTGCTCTCTGACCAGCCAACAGCCCCAACACGACGGATGTTGAGTGGGGGGCAGGGAACCAAGGGAGAGAGAGGGCAGGCAGATTGTGGGGCTAATGCCGTTTATGTCAACAGGTTCCAAAGGAACGGGCCCGGCGGCACGGCTGCGGTGATGTAAGAATAAGTGTATGGGCCGGCGGTAAGTTAGCACATGGATCGAAATGGGTATGGCACGCGTGATGGGCGTGTGAAGTCTGCGGGGTAAACGAGCTCGTGGGTTCGATATTCCGAAAGGAAAACCCGGGTTCTCTATCGTTCCCTTTCATCATCGCCACCAATCAGCAGCTAACGGTGTTGCCGTCGGTGATGGATGATTAAGATTTTCCGCCAACACTGCCGCTCTGCTCCCCTCCCTTCAGTGTGCCGCCGGCTCGCCACGTTTACGGTCGAGGTGACTGACCCCGCGCCGCACCCGCCTCTTACCGCCCCCTTGGTAACTAGTTGTTCCGGCGGCAGAGGACGGCGTCCGACACCAGCCTATGTTCTCTCCACGAGACGAGGATGTTCCATCCGTTGGCGAAGATGGATGCTAGCGATCCGCCCCCCCATTGAATCGAAGCTTGAGAAGCCGTTCGTCTACGGATCCGGCTTGGCCACAAAGGCGGTTCATGAGAGAAGGAGGGTGCGGGACGCGAAAGGGGAATAGCGCGGGAGACAGGCGTCGCGTCATCGAAAGCTTCTTATTACCCGATGGAACAAGAAACCGGCCAGAAAAGTAAAGGATCAGGCGGGGGAGAGGCAAAGAAACGGGAAATTCCCATGGGCTGGCGAGGAATTGGTCCCGCGGGGTTTGGAATGGATTCGCGGTGGGTATCCGGGCTCAGACACATTCTTACGTCGGGCTGATTTGCAGCATGAGCGCATAGCGGTCGATGGGGGGACAACGAGGCCTGCCTACATTGGAATCCGCTGACTTTCTCCCGCCGGCGATGTCGAGCCAAGATTTCCACGAGGGAATTGAGACCCTGTTTGATATGAAGACTTATGAATGGCGAAGGCTCTCCATACTTGGTTATAGTGTGCTGTGAGCTCTACTCCTCCCGAGATTCGAGATACGTGCGGAAAGTTCCCGAGTTTTATTCCGGCGGGTTGCATAAAGATGGGATAGCACAGAAGGTTGATCACATCATCGCCAATGGCTGATACACCCCACCTCATCTTTTTGTTTTTGTTTTTTCTGGTAGGATGTACGAATGGGTTTATTTCGTGGGGGGTCGAGCGAATGATGTATTGGGCGTAAGCACAAACAACATCGAGGCTAGTCGAGAAACCGGTCGGACGCCCCTTCTGGTTCTCGGACGGGATGTTTTTCCGTAGAGAATTGCTCAAGGCCGAAACGCGTGTCAGCGAACGCACGGGCTGAGAGTTTTGGAACAAGCCTCCTCGGGCTTCCACTGGCAATCATCCGTCATCCAGTGGTGGCGCGGCCACGGGTGCTGTTGCGGGAGCTGGCCGTCCTCGTGCATTTATCAAAACATGACTTGCCGACGGCCTGGGTCGGTTTCTAAATCGAAAAAAAAAAAAAAAAAAAAAGAGGACCGAAAGGAAGAGAAGCAACAAACGATTTCCAAAACGAGTCGGGTGTCAAGTAACGGGAGTAGCCGATTTCCCACATTTTGTTATTTTATTTCCCTATTACCGTGGGAGATCCGCACGGCATCTCCAAATCTCGATTCGTGGTGTGACCGTGCGGCGTGACTCCAAATCACGCGGTGTGACGATGAACACCGTTAATTGCATCTTCGCATTGGCGCGCTGACCAATTTACAAATTATTACCCAACGTCGACGGACTGGACATTGAGTGGACGAGAAGAGAGTGGGCGAGGAGAGGCGGAGAAAGCGTCGGGACGAGATTTACGGGACAGGTGGATGAATCGGGAGAAGACAGGCCGGGGACGGTTGAGAAGCCGGGGGGAGGATGGAGAGGAATCGGACGTGTCCGATTGTCAGTTTGTCCATTTCGCGTCTGAACCCAATCTGCTTACGCTCGTCACACACATAAAAGACTCATGGCTCCGGCTCAATATGTCCAAACGTCCCCCCTCCTGAGAGATATATAACCCTCCTCCCTTCCGCTCATCCATCCCCATCCCCATCCTCCCTCCTCCCCTGCCATGTCCGACCTCAAGAACTCTCTCCACGTCCTCTCCCCGGGTGACAAGAGTTACCCCCACTGCCATTCCGTTATCACCGGCCGCAAGAGCTGGAAGACGCTCAAGGGCAAGACGGAAGCAGTATGGCCACCGTATCTAGAGGTTGCTCTCTTCGAAGGTCTGTCCTCCCGCTCCCTCGTTATCTCCACCCTCATCTCATCCTTCCCGCACAAAGGGCTCTCCCGCTATCAACCCTCCAATCCCAGGGCCACCAAGTCCCTTGGTCGATTCCCCAACAGAAACCGCTTCATTTCCGAATATATCCTCAAAAAGACCGGTAAACATAGAACCCCAAAGCAGGTTGGCAGTCGCCTCCAACAGTTGCGCGACACCCACCAAGGGAAACAGCGTATGTCCCATCGCCCTCCCACCCTTTTTCCTCGATTTTATCTGATTTCCTTCGTTTGTAGTCCTCCAAAACCTCTCCGATGGCAACTTTAGTTTTGAGGGTGCAGAGTCTAGCGGCTCGGATACCACGCCCTCCTCGGGATCCACTCCTGGACGCGACTACCAGGATACTCCGAGGACCGTAGTCGGTATCGAGATCCTCCCCCAGGGTGTCTCCGATTACTCGCCTCGTTCCTCCCCTTCTAACACCCCCACCTCATCGCCTCTGTCCTCGACCTTCCCAGCCTCGACGTTCCATCACTCCCAGCCCCGCCCCATCTCTGTCATCGACCCCACCGTCACCTTTACCTCTCGCTCGTCAATGGCTGCTCACTCGTTCTTCACCGTCCTGCGCGATGGCCAGGCCGTCGTCCACAGCGAGATGGCCGAGGTTAACTTGCTCAGCACTTCGGTCGACGCTGGACCGTCGGATATCGCCTGTATGTTCTACTACACCGCCCCCTTGGTCCCTACCTTCTGGAGTAACATTTGCCAGGACCGTGGTAAGTTATTTTCGCCACCCGGGTCGTTTCTTTGGACTAATCACCAACCCTTCCGCAGATCCTGCCCGGTATTCGATTATCCACGACATCTACCAGCACCCCGGAGCGGTCGCGGAGTCATCGAGCGTCCCCGAACAGGGCTACCTGATCCTTTCCGTCGAGTACCAGTTCACGTACCCGGACTCGCCCTACTCGTCTCCACAGCTCTCCCCCATCGGGTCGTTGAGCAGCGCCAACAGCTCGTTACCCTCGCCCTCGTCCTACAACAACGTGAGTTGCCTCCCTCATCTGCCATGTATCACGCACCTGACCACGGTCCTCCAGCAGTATGAATATACCACCGAGTACTCCCCGCCGCCGCACAATTTTTACCCCAATACCCATCACCTGTCTGGCATGAGCCCTTATGACCAGCCTCAGGTGTACGGCGGACCCCCCCTGCTTCTTCCGGCTGATGGTACACCAGCGGGATATCTGAACCATTATGTGGGTCTCCATTCTCTAGTCCGTTGGCCTTCGCAACGTCGACCGTCGGTTGCTATGGAAGTGGACATCTGACTTACACTTTTGATCAACAGGTCTCCCCATGAGCCCATTCATTTTTGTATGAAGTTTCGGTTGACGCATTTCACCCGTCACTCTTCGTCGATATGCTCCCATGTTTCCCCCCCTCCACGTCCGTCGCCGTCGAATGGCACTCCTCATCATCCCATCTGGTCGTCGGCACGGGTAACCGTCACCCGTCGTCAAGCTTCAAGGGTCGTCACCTCGATCAATGTTCTCCTCTTGCTATGATATGTTGGACCCTCTCGTCACTTATCCCCTGTCGTGCACTCGTATTTCCCTTTTCTTTCTCTCGTTGCATTGTGCTGTTATCCCAACATGTCTCCCCCACCTTTTGATTTGTTTGTCTCATACCCTCTCCGCATCATTCTCACCAGCTTTCGCCAATGTTTTCCTGACACACTTCAGCCTCTCTCTCTCTCTCTCTCTCTCTGTCTTGCGTTGCATCATATCAGTCTCATCTGTGTCACCCATCTTTCGTTTTTGTTTTTTTTCTTGCCTCATCGAATTAAAAGTTATCAGGTATCAAGTAGTAGTTTACATGTTCCTTCTCCGACCGGGATTGGGACACTGGTATGTATTGTACCGCCGAGAATTGTACCCCTTTTTGTTTGTAACCCCTCTTGTGGCTCGGACGGCGCGTTCCATTCGGTAGGTGGCATTGCCTGTACCGGGAATGGGGGCCAATATCATACTCAGTAATCGTAGTCGTTTGGTTCTCGCCCGCCTCACTCGTCATCTGTATGTCAGTGCCGTAAGTGTGATAGATATTAAAGTGGTGAGCTGACCTAGCACGATGGTATGTTTACCCCCTCAATCTATCCTTCCGGGGCCAGGTGGACTATTGTGTTGAAATCGCGCCGTCCGACCATCTTGTGTTTTGATGGGAGTCTATCCGCGTGAGGGTCTTGTAAATATGCAGACGATGGCTTGCGGTTCTTCTGCTACTTACTTGGTACGGATGTCTAAGGCCTCCGGAAGGCCCACAGCGGCGGTTTTTTCTTTTCGCCTCTCCCTCTTCTCCGGGCTGTACGCCCCCATGTTTGCGTGTATCCACACTTTCCGGTTCCCGTTCGCGAGCCGATGGGAAGAATATGAGGTCACTCGTGACCCATATTGGCATTGATCCTCTCTGGACCTTTGGTCCCTTGACCTTGGGCTTGACAGCGCGTGGTGGCGTGCGCGTGTGTCCCCCCTCCCTGGTCTTTAGCACGAGCCGCAGCGGGTCCCTCGAGAGCGATCATCGAAAACCCGGATGCTTCCCACGGGTGCTCAGTCGACTCGCTCCCACTCCCGTTACGTCAGCGGCACGGGGGGCGGCCGTGTACAGGTAGCGATCATTTTGGGACCGTTCGAATTGCTCACCTGCGACCGCAGTTTCCCCGAGAGCTCGAAAAAATCAGCCTCAACACATTACAGCCCTGAAGCCGCGAGTCGTCGCAGCCACGACCAGAATTCTGACGACTGATGCAGCCGTATGTGTTTCAGGTTCCGTTTACCCCGTGGGAGAGTTTTCGCAAACTGTTTTTGCCACTCGCCAGTTTGTCCTGCCCGCCTCGGCGCCCTCCTCCACCCAGCCGGAGCATAGCTTATTCCGATTCCCAGTGTACGGGTGTCATTTCTTTCGGACGAACAGGTACCTGCACGGCCGCCCGATTTCCCGCTCTCTCTCCCGCAGTTGGATCTGCGTTCCGCCTTTCCCGCCGATGTATGTGCTGTGATCGTTGGAATCGGGAATGCTACACCGGCCCCTCCCCCCTCGATCTCGGATTTTTCGCGCGATTTCGATTTGGAGAGGATATGACAAAACACGGGGCCGCGGGCCACGGACCTTTGTGTGGTGTGCGATTGTAGCGATGTGCGAAGGGTGGATTCGCCCGCCCCCCTGTACGGGTGTGGACATCCAAGTTACCCTTAGTTGGCGTACCTGAAAGGCACCCACATCCGGCGGCCCAATTAAGGTCCGATCTGATCGCGCCGAGGGGTGGAAAGGGATCTCGGAGAGAGAGAGACCGATACAACTTGAACCGACCTGTATTGTCGCCGCCCATGAATGAAGGTCCAGGCGTGAGAGAGCTACTACCCGCGACTGGTTAACTAGGTTACTAGTTACTAGTTACCGGTTGACCCATCAGAGGGGAGAATCGGTATAACCGACGTATTCAAGACCGGTTATAAGGCACAACGCCAGAGTACAGTATACACTTCGGATTTGAGGCGAAAGTGAAAGCGAAGAGGAGGAAAGGAAATGCCTCCCGCCCCTCGCCCTAGGTTCGCGGCATGATGGCCGCAACTTGCACTTTATCCAAGAACGTGTATGGCAGGCATGTCCGAAACGTGAGAGAGGGTCGAGGACCGATGTACCTCGGGATTTCTGAATCACCTGAAACTGAATGAAGATCAAAGACCGAACAACCGCATCATCCGTCGTTTTGAGATGCCGCGGACGAATGAAGAGTAGTGGGGGCCTGGCCACTGAAGGGAACCAAAAGTGTGTAAGATCACGAGGTGAGGGGTTGGCTCTATTCAACCCGCGGGTTGTATTTCGTGTGTGGTATGGAGAACACTCGTGGCCGTTTCTCTCTTCATCGGAGAGGGTGAGATACCACCGATAATACATTGTCCGTAACGAACTGAGTGGCCCCTGGAGATATTGAAAGTTTGAATAGGGGTGGGTTGTATGGGTATAGGGAGATACCGATGGGCGTCGGAATAAAGCGTCCCGCACCCGAGAATGCGCACCCGAGAGTGCGGGTTGTCGAGATCGAAAATCCCTGGGCGCGTCTGTGCCTTACTCCACGTCCAGCCTTTGAAAGATCTCACCGTCCGTTGTGGGCGGCTTTGGTATACAGAAAACATAGACCACAGGCACATTTATCAGTGGCTATGCCGTCTTAGCGTGGGTATCAGGCCCCCCTCCTCACCCTTCTAACTCCTACGTACGAAAGCCACCAACGTTAATACGTGCCTCCATCGGCGGCACCGCCCATTTAACGATCGAAATCTACCGCGATGGGGGAGATCGTGGTTTGGGGATTCGAAGATTATTTGAAATATGCGGCATACGAGGACGCAGGTGAGCACTGCGCTCGTATCTCAGCACCCGATGATACGGCAATGGGTTCACCGTGAAGCTATGCATGTGTACGTACGCGTGGGAGTGCTACGGAGGAGGGGTTATTGATCTGGGGCGATGAGGTTAATGGGTCGAGCAGACGACAGAGAGGTAGATCAGAAACTTTAACCTAGGTTCCGATGAATCACCAGATGTTAGAACATGTAAACTCACAGGCGCGGGTAGGATGCATGGGCCACGCGCCGGTCTGACCAGACCCTTGGGGGTGTGACACGACGAAACAACAAAGCGATGACAATCGTACGAAGTATCCGCGTATACCGGACCCCGCTCAAGTGTCAGTTGCCCTGGGCGATGTCAAGGTCGTAGATGGGGGTTGCCTCGAGGTTATGTGGGCAAGCGTTGTAGAGGATCAAACGACCTAGACTCATAGCAACATCGGGATAGAAACGTAATCAATCCGTTTTGCTGCCTCTCTTTCCGCAGTCTCTGTGTTAGTGGTTAGCACGATACGCCATTGCACTGGCGCACGGGACTGGCGTGAAGGGATAGATGAGCCTGAGGGTGAGCGTGACATTGGGCCGTTGAGTGGGTTTCCTCATGTCCGAAGGAGGTCGGGATTTCGTATAACCCGCCTTCCGGGACCGGTTCCCGTCTCGTTCTTGGCTTGGGCGGTTGAGGGTACGTATATGGGGAACAGTGACTTCACCACGACCTATGGTTAGGGTTTGTACGGATTGTCAAATGTCACGCCGTCACGCGTGTTGCCATATCCGGTAGGTCGTCTCAAGATCTCAAGGACCGAGGCTTCCTTTCTTTTTTTTTTCTTCCTTCGGGTCGGGTTTTGATCTTCTCCCAGATTTGTTGGCGAAAGATGGAAAGAGAAGAAGTGGAAACGCAAATTGAGAAAGAGAGAGAGAGTTGATGGTGCGAGATTTAGATTACGTAGCTGATGATCGAATGAAACAACCCAATCCTCCTCCCTCCCTCTCGCTTGGTAATCCCGTCCTCCACCTTATTGTCCTTCTTCTCGGGTTCGGACAACCCCCCTTCTACTCCCACCACGAGCTATGTTCTCGCAAGTCGGAACGGGATCAGAAAACACGAAAAGAACGTTCTGTTCATCTTCGACCCCTTCTCCATCATGAATCGTCATCTCCCTCTCCACCCGTTTTCACCTCATCCAGTCGTAGATTGGACTCGAACCCGATAGGGGAGGGGTGAGGACGAACGGTTCGGGTACGCCAACGTGGCCGGTGATCTGTGGAGCCACAAAGGGAGCTGAGTGATTCAAAGATTTGGGTTTCGGAGTTTTCAATTGCCCTGTTCAATTGGATGACTGCCGCTCAAGAGAAGAGCGGAGCCGTTCCGTCTCGCCGACTCACCGCACTTGGCCATTCACCCGCGCGCACTGCTCTTCCTCCTCGTTTTCTTCTGCAGCGCGATCTCTCGAATACAATCGGGAAACCTTGTCCCAGTTCATGCGATACGGAGGGAAACGGGTGTTCTAGACGGATACGCTAGAAGTCCTTCTTTCTTACACAGATCTCACCGCATCTACCTGGAACGAGGATGCACGAACTCAACGGGAGGCGATACCAAGTGGACCGATCCGATCTTCAGCCAACTGCTCGGTCTTTGTCGCGCCGTCCGTCCTACCCGCACTATGGTCCGTCGACCGATCCCGTTCCCTTCTGAGTCCCCTGATCCATCTCGATGCTACCACCGATTGACATTTGCGCCACGCGGGACCCTCTACCCCGAGAGGCGCCGCCCCGCTTCGCGAATCATCAGACCTGTCAAGTCCGAAGTGAGCGTTGTGGAGCCGTCGATGTAGATCTGACACAGTCCTAACGGATCGCCCGGCCCTCGGGAAGGCTAGCCCGCCACCCACGATGACGCATGTGGACTTACGAGATTGCCCAAGCCGAGGCCCGATTTTTTATCTGCGCATTATGAAGAAGCGGTTGGGCATGCGCGCTTCGCCTCTACCTCGCTCCCCATGGACTGGGGCTGTAGGTGGTTCAGTTCGTGCCGGTATTCTCGTCATCACCAGAGAGATGGTGGAGATCGCCCATCTCTTGAATCGCCCGTACCGTTGTTCGGGACTCCGTGGACAAGATTAGTGAACAAAGGGAAGAAGCACAGAAGCACCAGCACTGGGAGGGGGCCTCCCTCGAGCGGATCTTCTCTGATCAAACTTCTCGACTCGCTCACCATTTCGAAGCATCCTGACCGCGCCTCCTCTCCCGATCCGTGGGGGAGTAGGCCCGGGGTTATACGGTCCCGAATGAAACTCATCCGCAGCCTCTGATTGATCTAGGTGCATGGTAACAGGTGGCTAAGGGTCCAGCACCAGCGAGCACGAATCTCTTGAGATCGCGTTAGGTGGCCGCGACGACGACCGTTTCGCATAGGATCTCAATCCTATCATTTAGTGACTGTGAGGTTGGTGACGAGTCGATGCCGACGATACTTCTGCTCAACCCTGGGCTGTATGTGGCCGCTGACGAAACATCCACAAGTCACTTGCGGTGAGTTCGGCGCCCGGATTTTGCTGATGTGAGTCCAGAAGCCAAAAAGCAGATGACTATCGGGAGATCTCAGACAAGAAACGCGAGCCTTTCGAGATTGCAATGCGATAGCAGATCGAGCCGTCGGGCGCTCTTCCACCAGGTTTACGGACTCTGAAGGGTTTTGTGGGTCTGTGGTGATTGTACGCCTTTGTTCTCCCACAGTTTGTGGATGTGGTGCCAAGTGTGGTCCCACTCGCCGCGACATTCAAATGCTGTCGCGTACCCTTTGTACGTACAAGCCGTGCATCTACTGATGAACATCACGTCATCGAACTCTGGGTCTGTAACAAATACCGACGCGTATTCCCGGAAGCCACAGGGCCCAACGCTGCGCAAGGGAGAAAAGAGGGCTTAGATCCCACGAGTGGTGGTTGGCTACCGTGGGGAGTCTATGACACGCCTTAGAGCCCGATTTGTAGCTGTGCCGCCGCATCAAAACTCCTTTCGCTTTTCTTTTGGATCGCCTGGGGTTTGATCCTAATTCCTCGAATTTGTTGGGATCATCACGCCACTACTCCTTACTTGTCGGTTTCCCACCGTCGGTCGGTCCCAGATGGGATTCGGCG
>Ga0307516_10005488_pt1 | contig 15141 bp, 22 predicted proteins | sample 19_EM_MG_FD_203310 | JGI IMG/M metagenome (GOLD analysis project Ga0307516, IMG submission 203310) | Populus trichocarpa ectomycorrhiza microbial communities from riparian zone in the Pacific Northwest, United States - 19_EM | ecosystem: Host-associated > Plants > Roots > Unclassified | place...
TGAGTTCTCCGTGTGCTCGATATATCTCCTACCTTGTATCATTTTCACCGGACCTGGTTTATTTTACTCGGACCTGACTTTATTTTACTCGGACCTGACTTAGTACTTTCTCCGGTTATCCCTTGTCTGCTTTTTAGGCTGTTTACTTGTCACCGTAAGTACTCATCCCTAGTTCTTACTTAGTATAAGTACTCTGTAGATTATCCTGTATTCTTCAGTCTGAAATCAACCATAGTCACTACTCCAGTTTCTGTCTGTCTCTGTCTCTGTCTCTGTCTCTGTTTCCGTCTCCAACCTCTTGACCGGAACCTACGCAAGGGATCAACGCTCGTTGTCCTTAGTCGTTGAATCCAAGCGGTCACCAACTCCGGCCGGACTAACTCCTTGTCCAGCCCCCTGCCCTTGTCCTTTGTCCGCTTTCGTCCGGACTTGACCGGACCCCCTACCAGAGTAGACCCGGACTTGACAGTGTTGATGGGAATGAAAAATTCTGTACTAGTCTGAATTTTCCGGGGTGACCTGGTTTGGGGATTAAAGAGAGGGGGGATGTTTGGAAAGGTCCTAAGGTATCATGTATGAGTGAAAGGGGAAAAGGTCTGATGTATCTGCCTTTAATGATCTCTTTCTGTATGGTATCTCTGAACTCAGAGCTGTAAGTGTTAATTGAAGGTGCATTCATGGGAGATTGTATGTGCATGATATTAGGGAAATCTATTCTAAAGCCTAGCTTAAGTCTGTCTGGTATGGCACTGAAATGATTTATGATACCGGCATTGTGCAGTTCCAATGTCCAGGTGTCCAGGTTATACAGGGTTAGCGCTCTGGCTTTTCTGTGCTCTAGGGCAGCTCTGAGCTCCGTGGGATGACAATCCACAACCTGAACAGAGGTGCATGTGTGCATGTTTGTCCAAGCAGCCATCTTTGCATTGCCACCGGGAGCATATGCGCTGGCCTGTGGATTTACTAATGAGGGTCCTATTGACTTGTTTGGCAAACATATCATGTTTGAGATCCCATGTCTTGTTGGCATCACATTCCACAACTGGGACGCTGTGCATTTCGCGACTGAGGCAGACCGCGCATGCTGGTAGGGGTTCATTTTCATTGATGGTTTTATCTTGGGTATGAAAGGACTTGGAGCATTTGTGTGATGATTCTGAGAGGTCCGTATTTGGTGAAGCCGGGCATTTGGAAAAGCTAGGCTGGCACTGCTGCTGCTGGGCAGCTTTCGGAGTAAAGTGAGATGGGCACTGTTGGGATGTCATGGCCGCTAGAAGCTTTTCATTCGCCTGAGGAGTATAGACCATTCACATCGAGCAAATGTTAGGTAAAATGGAGTGAGAGAGGGCGCAACAGTCATATTGAGTGCTGTGTTATGGAAGCCAGTGCCACGTGCAAGGTTGCTGTGTAGTGGGTCCGGTCCCAAGGGCATTGCGGCATGAAGCCAGGGCGGGTGAAGTGATGAAGTGTATGGTGTATGAGAGACGGTTTTTTGTGAGTAAAAACTCGAGAGTCGCGGAGAGAGGGCACGGTAATTTTTTTGGACTCACCTCGTTGGCTTGTTTGATTGCCCAGTTATGAGCCTTATGCGTGAGCTCCCATTGAATCTTACTGAGCAGCTCCTCATTAATATATTTGAGGTTGAATGAGTGGGCTGTCCCTAGCATGTCATGCCAGCACCTCCGCACCGTGGCCTGATATATTATCAGGGCTTTTCTGGACATCTCTTTGGCGTCGTGCCTCCATTCTTGCGCTCCGAGCACCATCCAGAAACCTAGGTGCGACTCTAAGCGCTTTTGGTCCCAACCATTCTCTTTCATAGCTCGGAGAATGCGGTGCGTGGCCTCGTCGATCTGGGGCCAAGTGAGGTCTTTGTCTTCTATAACCGATTGCTTAGCTCTGGCTGCCGCTACTGGAACAAAAGAGTGTAGCCCTTGATTGTCTTGTGTGATGGCTAGTGCTTCATTGTCTACCAAGGGCAAGTATGCCTGCATGTCCATGAGGCCTTTGTTCATGAAGAAATAAAGTTTGCAATATTCCCCTTTGCGAAGCTTGCGAAGAGCGAGAGGGGATGGGAGGACAGGCATAGATGTGGAGATTTGCGTGTCTGCAAACGGTAGGAATTTGTTGCGGTTCTTCTTTCTCTCTTCCTGAAGGACCGATTCTTGTTCCTCCATTTGGAGTCTCTGCTGCTCTTCGTCTTCGTGACATTGTTGTTCCCTTGCCTGTTGTGTGGCTCGTGCATCTGCTTCTAGTTGAGCATCCCATTCCTGCCTGTCTAAGGCATTCTGTGCCTGCCATATTGCCAGTAGTCGCTGTGCCGCTTCTTCGTGTGAGATATGGAAGTCGTTTACTAGTGGCTGCTGTGCTGGAAGAAAACGATCTAGTCCAAAGTCTGGTGGAGGAGCTTCATGAGGGTTCTGGGCCAAGTTGGGCATGTCGTCCAGGGCACTGAGAAACAAATGAGAAAAGCACAAGGAAAGTGGTTGCAAGAGTACTACTAACAGTACTATGGACTGATTGCTGGTGGAGAGAGTGGAAGACAAGGAGGAGACACCTCCACTTCCACTTCTCACGCATAGACTAAATCCTACGTTGCCCTTGTGCCTCGTCTTACATAGGCCACCAGCTTACCAAGGTGTTTGCCTCCCCGACTTGTTGGCCATCACAAAATGTCACAGAAAGTAACACATGATCACACCTCAAAATTTGAAGTCCCGCTGAAAGCCTTGCACAATGCACAGTGCAAAGAAATAGTAATGATGTCTATTGAATATGTTGTACTTAGTGGACAGAATCTATTAGTAAATGGTGCTATAGTAATGTGCAGTATCAAATGAGGAATCATTAGGCTGAATATATGACTGTGTACTACTTGATGGGCTATTTGAATGCTCCTGCTGTGAAATTGTTGTGGCATCAGAGTTGGGTATTGTTGGGGCAATGACAAATGAGCGGTGCCCATTGGGGGGTAGAATTGTCCGTAGTAAGTGGTGTGTGGCTGCAACCATGATGATGGCAGAGGTCCACTACCATTTGGACCTGGTGAATGGAAATGCGAGAACGATACTGCATTTGGACAATTCATATTCTGCTTCGGCATGTGTTGGCAAGTCCATCACAGGCATGATTCCTCTGCCTGTCATGCTGTTTTTGCTATCTCAACAAATACTCTGTAAATCTGTTGAAGCAATACCTATTTATGTAGAGGAACTGCTACTCCAACTCACCTGTTGGGTGGAGTGCACAACCTGAGATGATAGTGGTAGCTGGTCAAGAGCTGTTCTATTATATAAGCGATGAATGCTGTTTATATACAACAAACATTGTGATGTGTGACATGTGACATGTAACATCTACTCTAAAGAGGACTATTACTAAGTCTACACTAATATGGGTCGCAGTCTTGTGTGCACTTCATTGATGGTTTACACTGGGTGCACATGCGACTTCAACACTCCCCCTCACTGTGCTGCACATAGAGCACTTCAGCAAATAAGGCACTAGATGCTGCCAGAGGGAAACTGTAAGCCTAGTTGAGCTCTGAACTTTGCGAATATCTCATGTGGTAAGTTCTTGGTGAGCAGATCGGCGGGATTCTCAGCACCATCAATGAAGAATAGTTCCACGTTACCTTTCGCAACTGACTCGCAGATTCCGTGGTAGCAGATGTCGATGTGCTTGGAACGAGGCTCCATTACGGGGTTGGATGCCATGAATATGGACCCCTGATTATCACCGCAAATTGGGATAGCTTTCAGCTTATAGCCAAGCTCACCGAGCAAGCTTTGAATCCAGGTAACTTGGCAAGCACAATCGCTCAAAGCCATGTATTCAGCCTCAGTGGATGAGTACGCAATAGTCTTCTGTGCACGAGAAGTCCAACTAATCAAGCCATCTGCAAGCTTCAGGTAGAAACCTGTCTGCAAGAGGCGAAAGGTAGGGTCTGATCCCCAATCTGAGTCCGTGCATGCAATCAGTCCAGCACTGGATCCACCATTATATACAAGGGAGTATGTAGACGTCCCAATAAGATAGTGACAGATATATAGCGCTTTGTTCAGGTGGTCCTGAGATGGGTTCACAGCATGGTGCAAGAGATGGGTGACTGCAAAGGCAATGTCAGGCCTAGTGCCTAACATAAGGTACAGAAGGGACCCTATTACCATCTGGAAACGGGAGCAGAGATCTGCATCAACAGGCTCTGTATTCTTGGTGGCATAGTAGCCAGCCGGCAGTGGGGTGCTTGCAGACTTTGCATTTAGCATGCCGCAGCATTCAACGACCTTTTGGAGGTACGCACATTGGTCCAGGTGGATAGCGCAACCTTTGCGGGTGATTCGCATTCGGAGTAACTCATTAGGTTCTCCAAGGTCTCTGCACTCACATTTGTGCATAAACTGCACTTTGATGGCATCAACAACAGCCTTGTTAGGGCTGCAGAATAATGTGTCGTCAATGTAGATGATACCAATGACAATGTTGGTGCCTTTCTTCTTATAGAAGAAGATGCCTGCTTCAGACTTAAGGCGCTCAAATCCGAGCTCTTTGAGAGACTCATTGAGTGTGCGCCACCAAGCTAAGCCTGTTTGAGGCCATAGAGGGCACGCCAAAGGTGGAGCACTTTGTGTTCTTGCCCGGGAACAGCAAACCCTTCGGGTTGTTCCATATAGATCTCTTCGTCGAGCTTGCCATACAAGTAGGTGCTCCGAACATCAAGTCCAGTAATGTACCAATTCTCAAGTGCGGCTAGCGCAAGCATGAGGCGCACTGTTTCAAAGCACATGACTGGTGAGAAGACCTGGTCGAAATCTAATCCCTTGACCTGGGAGAAGCCTTTTGCTACTAAGCAGGCTTTCTTGCGGCCATCCGACTTCACATCAAAGACCCATCAATTCTTAATGACCTTCCAGTCTTGGGGACGGTCAACTAGCTCAAAGACTTTGTGCTTTCACAGCACGTCAAGCTCTTCTTGGCAAGCAAGTCGCCAGAGTTTCTGCTCAGCTTGGGGTAAGCGAGCGATGTCCTTATAGGACCAGTTGTGGACGCTCTCATATTGAGGCTCATGGGTTGTGAGGGCTTTGCCCATCAGGAATCGGACTAGGTTTGCTCCCCCTTCCTCACACATCTTTTGCACATCTTCCTCACTGGGCATTGCAGAGGTGTTGGGGAAACCACCAGGAACATGGTCTGGTGTGTCCGGTTGTGGGGGTCTAGGGGCCTCACCCACTGTTTCTCGCCATTGCGAGGCACTTTTGATATCCCAGAGTTGCTCGACGGGATGTCACTGCTCACCATACACGTTACCAGGGCGCAATGGCACTCTATGTTCATGTTGGGGGCAGGCAGGTATATTAACTGCAGGGGGTCGTGGCGCATTTTGGCGGCGCTCAGCTCGGCCAGGGCGCTGCGGTGCCGGAGGTGGCGGTGAAAAGATAAGAAAGGGTTTGGGTGGCTGCTCCCTCAGATGAGGTGCATTCGACCCAGGAGCTTCTGGAGGTCAGGCAAGGCTCCCAAGGACTGGGGAGAGTAGGAGAACTAAGGAGAGTAGAGGTGTTCAGTCACTCCAGGACTGAGCTCAAACATATACAGAGGAAAGAGGGAGATTGCTTAGTAAGCTAGTACAAGCCTACATAAGCTAAGGTAGGAGAGTCCAGTATCAGTACTACTATCAGCAACTCTACACACCTAGAGACAGGACAGTCACTACAGCGGGTTTCTCGCTGGTGAAGGCGTTCTTGGTGCCGGTGGAGGCACTAGAGATGGCGTACGGGGAGGATTTGGTTGAATAGGCTCTTCCTCAGGAGCCTTAGGTTCCTCGCACTTTGGATCGTCATCCTGCGCTTGGGGATGTGGGTAGCCATGGTCGTGTTCCACATCATCATCACTGTTGATGTCATCAGGGGGATTCCCTGGTTGATCGGTGGTAGGTTTTGGATTTGCCCTTCCAAAAGGGTTCTTGAGAGGTTCACGCCTGTTTTTAGGGCAGCGAGGGAAATGATGCTCATCAAAGACGGTGTGGGCAGCAGTGAACACTGTTGGTGGAGCGCATAAACAAGAAGTTGCACTCATTGCCAGGGGCAACACCAACATAACTCATTAGCTCCAACTTGGGAGCCATCTTGTTCGCTCTAGCCATGGCTGGGAGGTAGACAAAAGCTCCACAGCCAAACACACAGAGGTGGTTGATGTTAGGCATCTCCCCCTTAAGCATTTCATGGGGGGTGCACCATCAGAGGTGAGCTACTGGAGTACGGTTATAGATGTGGGTTGTGTGAGCAAACACAAATTCCCACCAAGAGTCAGGAATGCAGGCTTGATGCCAAATAGACTCGGTTTTATCCATGAGAGTGCGCCCTAAATGCTCGGTGTGGCCATTCTGCATGGGGGTTCTTGGAGCACTTTGGTATATTTTAATTCCTTTCTCAAGGAGTGCTCGATCAAAGAGATCAGATTTATATTCTCTGCCGGCATTGGACATCCAGCCAACGACGTGCACATTATGTTGGACGCGCACCATCTCTAGAAAGTCTTTGGCAGCCGTAATCGCTGCAGCTTTGGAGCGAAGAGGCATGGTCCAGGCGTGAGAGGTGAAATCGTTGTAGAAGGTAATAACATATTTAAACTTCTGGTATGACATAACCGGGAAGGATTTCAGATCAGAGTGCACCAGCTTGAAGGGCTTGGAGGCATGTCTTTCGTTCTCTGGGAAAGCTCGATTGGGCATCTTGCCAAGAGCACATCCAGGGCAAACACAGTCCTCAGTAGGAAAGTGGATCTCTGGGAAGCGCTGCGTATGCTTTTGCATGCATCAGAGGACTTCCTTAGAGGGGTGCCCAAATCTCCGGTGCATAATGTTGTAATCAACTTTGCTCACGGAGGCAATATAGTTAGATCTAATTATCGGGATAGATCTAATCCCAAAGATAACATTGCAGTCATCCTCTGGGTCTGGCCCAAACCATAGGCGTTCAGCTTTGTGAGTGAGGCTAATGCCTCTCTTATCGCCAGTGACTCTGTAATTGCACTGGAGCATTTCACCCATAGAAATAAGGTGTGCAGTAGCGCCTGGCATATGGAGCACTTGGGTGAGTGTAATTACTTTCTCATCCCCAGAGTTGTGGTCTAGGCACTGGAGTAAAACCGTGCCAATGCCAGCAATCAGCACTACACCATTTGCCGTTTTGGTGTAGTGCGCTCGCTTTAGTGCATTGTAGGAGGCGAAATCGCCTATGTCACCAGTAAAATGGCGGGATGCGCCTGAGTCTAGTAGCCAGAAGGCACCAGAGAGTTCACTATCATCAGCCATTTTTCCCTTACAGCCAGCACAGTGTGCATTATTTGAACACGAACAGATATATGCTTTACTCGAGATACAACATGACATATTGTAGTGACTACTCGCTATATACAGTGCAGGTGTATAATGCACATGTAAAGGGAGCATGTCAGTGTTGATCAGCACGTGTGCAGAAGGTACGTACTTGCCTGAAAAGGCTGGCCTCCACGTCCATTGCCATCGATGTCGTGTTGTAGCGGTCAAGGACCATTGCATTGATTTCATCAAACCCGGCATCAGCGAACAGTTCGTGAGTGATAGGTTCATCATCCCCAAGGGAGATGGCATCCTCCTTGTACATGGTGATGCACTCCTCGAGATGAGGGTGCTTCAGCGATGATGGACCGGCCTCAGGCTGGTCCAGGCTCGCACTAGCCGTCGACACAATGTGGTCGAGGGTGCAGATGGTCTGGCAGGAGGGTTCTACCCCCAAGTGGTGTGCCAAGTTGAAGGCCTTGATGGTATTATCAAATGTGGGGGGGCCATAGTGGGCAGCACCGGGAGTGTGGGCCAGGGTGTGAGGGTCGACAGTGGGCTCAGGTCCATCATAGTGGACGTAGGTGGTGAAGGCAGCTTGTTGAGCGTTTTCACGGCGAGCGTGAGCCTTCTTGCCACCACGGTGTGTGCAGCCTCCCTGTCCTTGGGCAGGAGTGTTTCTGCTTGCACCACCATTGAACCCGCCTTGCTGCTGCTGCTGCTGCTGCTGGGCAAACTTGGGGTTAGCCAGCTTGCGCTTCACAGTGCTAAGCTTGTTGGCCTGTGGGCCCTTACCACTGCTGCGAGTAGCGCCTTTCTGCTCGAAAGAGAGAGTGGTGGCCTTGACGATACCTTCTGGCTTCAAATTCTTGATCTCGTTGGGGGATGTCTGGCTGAGGATCTGTGCTATGACCTCCATAGTAGGAGGGAGCTTGCAGAGGATAATCATTGTCTGCACAGGGGCAGGAAAGTCGAAGCCAGCGTCTTTGAGATAGGTGAAGTGGCTGAGCATCTTCGTAATCACGGGAGCAGGATGGGAGCCAGCAGGGATGGTCATCGAGAGGAGCTTGCTAAGCTCAGCATAGGCGGAGCCGATACTGGGTGTGCCAAAATTATTTTTGAGGTAGTCCCAGACCTCCTTAACAGTGGTTAGGTCGGTGATGGCAACCTGGATCGAGGGGGCGAGGTGCAAGGTGATATTTCCAAGCACTCTCTATAAGCTACTTTCTATGTTTGGCAGTGGCATCATACCAGCAGCATACTGGTGAATAAAGTCCCATGCAATGGGATCCATATGAGCTGGACAAAGTAACTCAGAGTGGTCACTACAATATGAGATGTTAGCATAAATTATTGTCAACTGTAGTCAGCACGTACAGTTGAATTTTGGTGTGATCCCAGCAATGTTGGATTGTTTTGGCTGACACAGCCTCCCAAGCTGCCTTAGCCATAGTCATCCCTTCAAGTAAGGTAAGTTTGTAAATGTTGCGCTTGCCCACTGCATCCAGATCAACAGTGTGAGCACAAAAATTCCAGCAATATAAGGCCTTGAAACAACAAATTATGCCAGCATCACAAGGCTGAATAAATGAGGTCATATTTGGCTCAAAGAATTCAAAAGAAATGTTGGAAGGTTCATAGGAGACCTTATGCCCACTAAAGTTATCAATGAAAAGGCATATTTCTCATTGCTCACGCTTCATGTGGAGATCAACTTTCTTGAGCCATCTGTTCAGATTACACAAATGGCGACACAAGAACATACTCTTCAGATAAAGATGATGTCATCCAAGCCTTGCTGTTGTTCCGATAATAGAAGCCACATTGCTCAGGTGACTGCTTCTTGAAGCACTGAGGTTTTGATGCTTTACCAATGAAAATTGGTTCAAGTTTTTCACTACCATCTGAATTGCAGGCAAGTCCCACAGTAATATGAAATTTATCCTTCTTTTTTCTGCTAAGTTGGCATGTTGCCAAACCACGATCAGGAGGGGCACTGGTGAAAGTTGGGTTAGATTACATAATTGTAATTGATAAGGTTTGCTTACTAAGGAAAGAGTGCAGTCTCATCAAAATTAAACTGATCTCGTGGTGCAAACCTTGCCAGAATCTTTTGGCATTGTTCGTGCTCAGCCTCAACTGCCACAGTGTCTACTGAGCCTGCCTCTCCATGTCATTGATGCTCCTGAATATTGTAAGTCTTGCAAAATGAGTGCAGCCACCCTTCTCCTAAAAGCCTTTCCTTTTTGGGAACCTGAAACTCATTCTCAAACCTGCTGCGTTTCTCTTGTAACATAGGGCCTGTAACAATCTCTCCCTTAGCATTTTGCATGTGTAGAAACCATAAGTACAGTGCCCGTTCCACATCAGGTCATGTAACAATGTGTGGTCTCTTCGATGAGAGTGCAGTAGGGTTGGAGTTGACACGAGCTTCCATTTTAGGATGATCTTGTAATTTACGAGACAGAGTGGACTGATCAAAAACAAGAGCACCAGTTGCAAGAGTACTGAAGTGCCAAACAATATCAGCTTGAGAAGCATTAGGATGTGAGTCCACATAGGAATAGACATCCATCCAGTTGGAAAGAGTGAGGTTTTGACAAGAGGAAGCTTTTGGAAGCTGAGCAGATGTGCGGGGACCATTGTTGATGTCTGCCCCTATCTTGCACCATTTCACAGGGGTGGTCTCAGGGGGGTTATGAGGCTTCCTTTTCAAGGTTTGATGCATAGTAGTCGAGTAAGGTCAGGTAAAGTTGCATCATCCCACCCATCCTGCAGCATATTTATACTATTATAGTACAATAGGAGGTGACTTATAATGCATATGTGAAGGACAATGGTGTGCATTTGTATTATGCATAGGCGAGCCATTATGAGGAGGCCCTGACTTGGGTCCTGAAAAATCCCTTGCAATACCCATTTTATGCATACTTATGTAATGCACTTTGCCGTAGTCTACTGTATCACTTACACCATTGTCAGCACCCCCACCCATTCAGCACTTTGGTTTTTTACCACCCACCGCTCAACTACACACAAAATTGACTAGTAAAAATTTTGTTTTTATACCACTCAGATACTATGATAGCTCAAAGCATTGATATACGTGCAGTAGTTGTTGAAATAGCAAAAAATGCTGGCTTGAAGGGCAGTCACTCTCATTTGTCACCCAAGTTGTCACAACTGCTGAAGTGGAGTCACAATTCTCACCACAGAATCCATGTGACACCAGTGACATATGGTGACAATTCTGTGACTGCCGAATGAGTGGGGGTGCCAACAATGGTGTAAGTGATAGTAGGGCAAAACAGGCTTGTTGGGGGGTGTGCTGGGTGTTTTCTATGGTGTGGGACACCTAGTCACCACATGTTTTGTGCAAGGTTCTGAGCCATCGCCATGCTGATCCAAATTATATTTCCTCTGGCAAAAATGCTACTTTCAACAAGGGGAGCCAGATCCCAAGACATAATGTCATTTAAGTTAAATTTGAGGTTGATATTTTTTCCATATCAGGATGATTTGGTGGTAAGTGTAATCTATGGTGCAGCATCATCAAAAACACAAGCTACAGTCTCAGGGATGCATCAATGGCTCCTTATACTTAGTTGTGTTAAACTTTCTGACCTGTATCTGTGCCTCCTTTGTTGTGAATTTGTTCAAAAGCAGAGGGTTTTTCCAGTCTTGCCACCTTGGCCTGAGCTTCAGCCTGGAGCATTTGCAAAATTTCTTCCAACTCATCCCCCTCTAGCTCATTGAGTGAGTCAGAATCACTCAGTTCCCATTCACTCCCCATCTGCCCACCTTCATCATACTTGTCATCTGAATCCTCACTGTCCACATCCACACCACCAGTATATCCACATTCCAATGTGGAAGCAACATCCACCACAATCAGAGTGGCATCCACATGTGTGGAACTGTCCACCAGGTTGTCTGAACTGCATGGGGCCAGCCATTGGGCTTGCCTTATAGAAAGGTGGTTGTAAGTGGTTGCTGGCTCTGATAACTGATAGTCACACCCTCAAGAACATGACCTGTGTTGTATTGAGGGTAGGTGATAGTTATAGTGATAGAGTAGTTAAAAGGTAGTTAGCTTATATAATTAGTGCCAGTGCTATATATATGGGCGCTTCTGCTTACATAAGCAGAAGCACTACTAAACTATGGTGCATGTCACCTAGTCACCACTGCCTTTGTAAAGATGCCAATTTGGTGGGGGAGTGTCATGAGGGGGGTGAGTGGGGGGTGAGTGGGGGGTCAACATGTGCCGGCTTGCCGAAGTAGACTCAGGACAGACTAAGCAAAGGGTCAACATTGACATTTTTCAGTACTAGTAGTAAGCTAACTGATGGAAAACCTTGCTTGATGACTCTAAGAACCTCTAAGATGCCTCGCACCAGCAAATGGTTTCTGAAAGTGGCCACAACAGCTCGTGCTGGAAAGGTACGCAGAAAAGAAGCCCTGATAAATAAATTCATGTGTAAAAAGCATCCAGGAGGGCCTGGAGGGCGGTGTATGTAAAAGGCTTATTTTTATACAAAGAAGGTTCAGTGAAACTTTTAGGCAAGGTTTATAGGCCAGTTTTTTTGTCCATTTTCTGTACAGCTCTGTATTACTGGGTACCTTTCTGTAATTTTCTGTAGTTAGCTGTACAGACCCTACAGAGAAAAGGGTTGTTTTGCTGATGCTTGCCCTAAGCTTTGCAGAAGTTCCTTGCCCTCCAGCTCCAACACCTCCAACTCTGACTTGTCTGAACTCAGATCCCACTCAGAACCATCACAGGAAGAGTGGAAGGCCTTAGGCTGATGGTTAACAGTCCCATCCCAGCCACATTCCACAGTTTCTACCTTGTCAGTGACCCCTGCCTTGCTGACAGGGCCTTCACTCTCAGACGTGGAATCCATAAGCACAATTGTTGAACCACTGACATTTTGCTCAAGTACTAGGGAAAAGCTTCAATGCTCATGATAAGGAAGTAGTAATCACATCTATAAGGTACGAAGATGGGGGATAAGGTCAATTGACAAGGATGAATTTGTACAAACAATGTTTGTCACTGATCAACATGAATAAAGGTGGGAACTAATGGACAAATAGAAGCCTTAGCATGCATTCAGAAGGTGGGGTTAGAAAACGACACTTACGACTTGTCCTTGATAATGTGAATACATGGTTGAAGAAAACAATCTGATCCACAGATGTGTCCTCTGAGTCTCCACTCAACACCTAAAACTCTGTATTGACGAAACATTTCTGCAGGATGTAGATCCACTTGAAGACTGGTGAGAAGGTTGATCCATAAACACCCGGCATCTGTAACTGCTTGTGCATTGCTTCTGCATTCAAAACATGTGGCATGGGACTTCCTACAAGGGATGAATTGGAAACCTCGCTCACAGTATTTCTCCAGATGGGATATTTTGTTGCAGGTGTACATGTTGCCATAAAATGAGTAAGGATTAAGGAGCAATTTTGATTGCAGTGTAAGGCTAGGGTAGGCGGAAAAGATGAAATCTGCACCAATGAAGTTCATCACTGCAGTAGAGTCGAACAGGAATATAGGGGAGAACCTAGCATCTGTGCATGATTCAACAACATCAATTATGTTTTGTCCAAGAGCAAACTTGTGTACAGCAATAATGTGAGGAGATGAATAAGTGCCGTGGATATTGGGAATACGTGGTAGAAGCTGATACCCCAACTTTTGTAGGCACCTTGTCAACTCCTTCATATGGTGGTGCGGAACATACAAATTGAGGTCCTTTGGTTTCCACTTAGTGGTAGAGATAGGAAGGAGTAGATGAAGAGTTGCAGAGCCCGAAACTACTGCGTCACAGGTTTGTAGTATTTCTCGTAGAACCATACCGCTAGAAAAGAAGGGTGCCGCTAATGAATCTATTCTGTGTTGAAGATTGTGGCACACCTTTTCCATGTTAGAAGTAGAAATTGCTGCAAGTCGAGCAAGGGAGTCAACATCAGAAGTGTTTAGGAGTTGCTCAAAGATATTATTGGAGTCAGAAGATGCAGATGGTGAGGACAGGGTGTCTGTAGGATCCATTTTTCACAGATAAATTGACAGGCTCCAGAAAGAAGGTATGAACACAGCCTCTGAGATGAATTTATTGTTGGGGGTCAATTTGTATTACTTGGGATCACGGCTGAAAAACCCCAGCACACAAAATTCATTGGGTCACCCAATGAATAGGGACCCCCTAGCAGGGGCATTACTATTCATTGTAGATAGGTTGAGTTTCTGGGGGGGGTAAATCATTGCAATTTTCAGGTTACACTGACGAAGGAGCAGCTATATATTTAGAATACTCTGTGCTCCATTGTTTGAAATGCTGTCAAGAGTGGCTTGTGAGGAATGTAAGGGAACAAAGGGAAAAAATGGATCATACCCTTAATGTTTATTTTCAAGAGGGGGGAACTGTTCATCAAGGCTAGGTGAACATGAGTAAGATGATGGTAATAAGGTGGACAGATGCTGATGGGTCTTCCAGGATATAACATGCGAATGAACAAGTAAGAGGCAGTGCTGTAAGGTGCAGACATGGCAGTGAGGTGTGAAATGCGACGAAAAGGAGACCTGTAGAAGTGGTTGAGGTGCTCAGAATTAAACCAATGCTATGCAGTTCCCCAAAGAATTGAGTATCACACATTGGATCTATTCACTGGAGTGTTGAATATATGACTGGTATGACCAATCTGAAATGCTATTGATGTACTCATGAATGTTGGACAGCCAATGATATTTGATCAGCAAAACAAGAGATTTTAACTTTTGTATGGATGAAATGTGCAACCAGAAGTCCATATTGAGAATCTTAAGCACATTTTTGTACAGGGACACATGAACAGACCCAAATCCTTTTAATAATCCATGAAGAAACAGCATGCAAACACACATTGAATTTATATGTGAAGATCTGCAATTTCAATATCCAAGTTTTCATCAGGGGCACCATCGTTGTAAGGTGCAGTTTGGAAGATTAATACAGCTTGGAGTTCAAACTGGGCACAATGTATAGTCCACCTGCCATTCTTGTCCTTCTGACGGTAACACGTTATGTGTGTTTCTAAGAGAACAAGATCCTTCTTCTTAAGATCCAGCGTATTGTATTTCTGCATCGCGTTTTTGGCAAGTAAGACTTTGTTTGCATCATATATGCAGTTGAATAAGATTCCCTGATACATTTATGAGTCCAGAAAGGAAATGTAGACAGGAATGAAATCATACATCACCACCAGTTTTGGGTGATTGCCAGCGAACAGCACAAATTACCCCAGGAGGAGAGGATGCTGTTGCTAGAATTAACATTGTTATCAAGGATGAGAACATGAGCTGCAATGAAAATCATACAGAGAGGTGGGCTGGATAACCTGGCAATCAATTGATTGGCTTGAAGGCCAATGTCAAGTCCGGGTCTACTCCAGTGGGGGGTCCAGTCAAGTCTGGACAAAAGCGGACGAAGGACAAGGACAGGGGGCTGGACAAGAAGTTAGTCCGGCCAGAGTTGGTGACCGCTGTGCGTCTAAGTGAGGGAAGAGGTCAGAACAACCAACAACCAACACCAAATGACAACAATAAGCAGGTGGTGGTATTCCTCTGCGGTTCTGGTATATGATCTCCACAGGGGGATGTGCTGCAAGCTTTCAGGCAAGGTGCAGGAGGGAAGGGAAGGGCTTCTGATGGGGACTATATGTGACTGGGGATGGTATTGACTCCTCTTCAGCCTACCACAGTGGTTAGGAAGAGTCCTGGGGTTGAGCAGTGATGATGGATTGATAACAGGGGTGTAACAGCAGTGATGGGACAGAGGGGA
>Ga0307516_10005489_pt1 | contig 15141 bp, 8 predicted proteins | sample 19_EM_MG_FD_203310 | JGI IMG/M metagenome (GOLD analysis project Ga0307516, IMG submission 203310) | Populus trichocarpa ectomycorrhiza microbial communities from riparian zone in the Pacific Northwest, United States - 19_EM | ecosystem: Host-associated > Plants > Roots > Unclassified | place...
AGCCTTTTTTAAGTCTTAATCAATTCTTTATTTTTTATTATTTTTTGAGGTATAAAAGTATTTTCCAAAGAATATTTTAAAGTTATTGGGCAAATAACATTGTTAGCCACGGAGAGATCAATGGTATGGACAAAATAATAGTATACTATACGATCCCTCAAACTCATTAACCCCTCACAACTCACTAACCCAAATTCTCTTGTTTTTGGATAATTAAAAAGAATCCATTTTTTATGTTGTTTTGAATTTTTTTATTTACTATTTGAATTTTTATAAAAAAAAATGGTTTGATGATAGAGGAATCCGTCATGTTTGTATTGATGGTTGAAATTGTGTTTGGAATTTAATTAAACTTTTTATAATTGTTTTTTCTTAAAAAAACATTTTATATTTTGTTACCAGGATGGAGCTGTGAAAATGAAGGGTTGTAGCGGCGAGGAATGTTTTTTGGATTTAATTTAATGTTTTTTTTAATCTCAGTTAATTTTATAATTTTCTTAAGATCAATCTTTTAATAAAAAATATGTAGGAGCTATAAAATTGGTGGGACTTATTCTTCTTATTTTGATCGTGGGTGATTACTACTGTGAACGAGTACTGCGAATTGTGGAGGGTTAGCTTTTTATTCAACGTGTATGAATTACTTTCAATGATTATGTTGGTCAAGTTACTTCCTTGTTTATTGCTTGTTTTCATCCAACTTGAAAATAATATATATATATATATATATATACGTGTAGATTGGTCTGGGTGAGTAACTATCTGAATCATAAAGACTATGTTAATGGTGATGCTAAGCCTTTAAGAATTTTCATTATTGGACGGATCGAGAACCATTTTTATGAGTTTGCACTTAGTGTTCAAGCTATGGTGGCTACATTATCCAAGAGGTTGGATTCAGTTTTGTTATACAAGCACTAGTATATTAGAAATTATAAATTAATAACAACAACATTATTATTATTATTATTATTAATTAAGATTAAAATTAATAAAGAAATAAAAGACCATGATGTTTTACTATAGATAGATCGAAGCCTAGATATATTTTTGTTTCAAAAAATTGATTTCAATTAATTTAAGAGCAATTAAATTGGATTATAATAGATTAGAAGGAGCTAGGTGGAAATGATGAAAAAAGGTGTTTGGATGCCCATCGATGGTGGCCGTTGATTTTCTGACCATTGAAGAAACCATAGCACAACATGTTCTTGCAACATGGTCTTGTCTTCTCTAATGGTGAAGACCGCAAGATATAGAAATTCCACAATTCCGGCATGTACTCAATTCACTCAAGATGCCTCTTCTTTAATAGTCTCTCGGCTAAAGAAAATCACTCCCCCCCTATTCTGCTTTGGAAAGGGCATGCCCCTCCAGAAGTGGATGTGTGCATATGGTTCCTTCTAAATGGCAACCTCAATACAAAATGTTTTTTAGTTGAGAGGAGGATTATTAATTATAAGAAAGCTCTTTGCCTTTTTCGTTGCAAGAAAATTGAGACAATAAATCATTTTTTCCATCTGTATCCTATAACATGGTCTCTCTAGGTTAGATTTTTGAGCTGGTTCGGGTATTTAGATTGTCTATATAAAAATCCAAATCAAAATCTTCAGGAATGATCCGGTTTGATCAATGAAAATTTTCAGCATCCATTACCCTTCTTTGTCAGGGTCTGTACTGCTCAATTAACAGCTCAGCAGGAAGAAATATTGGATTATCTCTTGGAGTCTTCGTCTATGCTATCTTAATTATGTGTAGAAAGTGTCGGGAGATGAGTGGCTGGGATTTCCTTTCGTTATATAGGATGAGCCTTAGAGTTCTTATATTATCAATTGTCTTTTTGTTTTTGCAGTAAACATTGTGTGTTATAAAATTTTATTTTATTTTGTTTAAAATTAATTTTTATTTTGTTTTTGGATCTTTTAATATATTGATGTCAAAAATAAAATTTAAAAAACAAAAATAAAAATATTATTTTTATATATTTATAAATAAAAAAAACTTTAAAAAAACAACCGCTATCACAAGTTAATAATTAAGTTCTCTCAACTTTGAAATTTATTAATCCAACCATTCTTCTATTAGCCCATCCATATTGTTATCCCTTTCCTCACTAATGCTTTTATTTGATTATTGATTTTGAGATATCCTTCAATTGGTTGGACTTGATGGTTTCAATTTTATTTTTTTGATTTTATCTTTTTTATTTAATTTGTTGTTTAAAGCCTTTTTTAACTCTTAATCAATTCTTTATTTTTTATTATTTTTTTAAGTATAAAAGTATATTCCAAATAATATTTTAAAGTTGTTGGGCAAATAACATTGTTTTATCTTTTTCAGTGAATTTTCTGAAAATATTTTATAATTAAATTGTCATATGCCTAAACATGATTTAATCATAAAAAATAATAAAGTTGGAGGAGAGGGGCCGTTGCAATGGTGACAGAGCGGCTGGTTCATTGGTTAAGAATTCCGACAAGGTGAGGGAGTTCAAGAATTGGGGTTTTTGTATTGATAGAAATACAGAAAAACTCCAATCGTGGAAGCAAAAACTGACACCACAAGTAAGAAAGGTACGGCGGCAATACCAAATTACATGATCTTGTGTATCAAATTCCTTCCCAGTTTTTTATTGGAAATTTATAAATCTATGAAAAATTGAAAGGTGCACCAGAGAAGTTGAAAATATCTCTTAAAATCAAAGCTTACGGGGGCATGAGTTTTAAAGAAATTAAGTCTTTCAATAAGGCCCTTCTATAAAAGTAGTGTTGGCATCCCAAGAATAATCCTAGTGTAGCAGAGTGCTTACAGAGATTTATTTCTACACAACCGAATTTTTGAAAATAGAAGAGATTCAAATCAATATCCCAAAAAGTTGGTTGGAAAAGCGGTTCTAGACCTGTTTTGAAATTTGAATTTTTTAAAATTATTTTTTTATGTTTTTAGATTGTTTTAATATGTTTATATAAAAAATATTTTTTAAAAAATAATATTAAAATTATTTTGATGTATTTTTTCAAAAATAAAACTTTAAAAATCAATCACTAGGTTTGAGATGAGATATTGGCAATAAGAGAAGAATTGGTTTTAGGGATCGGGAAAAATCAAAGTTGGGTTGTCTGTGATAAAATTAAATATTAAAGTTTGAGATTCTAAACTCAATTTAATATGAATTTCTTTTCGTTTGTTGTTAATTAGGTTTAGTTAATAAGGACCAGGCTGAGTTGGTTTTTTTATAAAAAAAATTAATGAGAATTTATAATATTTAATATAAGAGATTTATAGTTATTAGTTTGAAAATAATAATAATTTTTGTATATAATTAGATATTTTTTGTTGATTTTTTTTCACATGATAATGAGGAGATAAAATGTTATTATAAATTATAATTTCTTAAAAAATAGGAATAAATTGATTAAACTATATAATGATCAAGGATCAACTTAATTACTTTTTATTGTATGTAAAATGTCCTTATTTACTTTTTAAACATAGATGCTTGACTTGAGAATTCATTACAAAACATGAATCAACTCAATTGTGATGTCTGTGGCCCGATCCCTGCTCTTGACTCTGCTGCCCAATGCGCGTTCGCTTTCCCTTTCATATCTTTTGACTTTTTCTCCCCCAAAAGTCCATCTTCTTTACAGTGTAAGAAAGGGATCCGTAAGAAATCCATGAAACTTATCGGTAGGAGTTCTTGATCTAAAGAAACCGGAAAAAAATCGAAGTCATTGGAATAAAAAGAAAGAAAAGGGCTTTGGAAGTTGGTTACTAAGATACCAGAAGTAAAAAAAATATTGGGCTTGGCTAGATCTTGTGCCTCTTTAGTCAACACTAACCACGCGGTTCGTTTCGTCTAGATTCGAGTAATACTTGGTAGAAATTCGGTGTTTTCTGATTTCTAAGTAGAATTGTACTTGTTCCAGCTTGAAATTGCTAATTGGTAGATTTAATTGCCAAATTTCTTGATCTTACCTTCTGTTTCATGTTTGACCACAGGAGCAGGCCTTACACAAAATAGCGTGGAAAGCAATTGCTGAACCAAGCGAGCTAGTTGAGGCTAGAAGGGAACGGTACTAATTTATCGCTATAGGGATTTTCATGGCTTCCACCAGCGTGCAAGGAATAACCTCATCTTCTTCTTCATCTTCTTCTCCTCCACAATATATGTATGATGTGTTCCTTAGTTTTAGAGGCAAAGACACCCGGAACAACTTTACTAGTCATTTATATTCTAATCTGGCTCAGAGAGGCATCGATGTATACATGGATGATAGGGAGCTCGAGAGAGGAAAGACCATCGAACCTGCTCTCTGGAAGGCCATCGAAGAATCAAGGTTTTCAGTCATTATATTTTCAGGAGATTACGCTTCTTCACCATGGTGCTTGGATGAACTTGTCAAGATTGTTCAGTGCATGAAAGAGATGGGGCACACTGTTCTGCCAGTTTTTTATGATGTGGATCCCTCAGAGGTAGCCGAGCGGAAAGGGCAATATCAGAAAGCCTTCGTTGAGCATGAACAAAATTTCAAGGAAAATTTGGAGAAGGTCTGGATCTGGAAAGATTGTCTCTCTACGGTGACCAATCTATCTGGCTGGGACGTACGGAAGAGGTAAATCATCTATTTACATATTCTTATTCTCAAATCCACCTTACAGTGATTAAATATCAAAATAATAACAATACAACAAGAATATCAAAACTAATTCTTGAATAAATAATTGTTAGTATATATTTTTTATCCATTAAATAGCTATTTAACGACCCTTTTAGCTATTTTTTATCCATTAAATAGCTATTTAACGACCCTTTTATCCATTAAATAGTTTCAAATTTCAATGGTTACAGTTTTTTTAAAATAAAAATTGAACAAAAATTAAAAAAAATTCTCAAATTTTTGCTAATGTTCCATTTATTTACCAATGAAAATCGTTTGTTTTTTTTATTATTATCTTTTTTGAATGTTTTGTTCACACTAGAAAAATTATATTCTTTATCGCAAATCAATTAGCAAATGCTTTAGTGTTCTTTGAGTTTTGTTAATCAAAAGATGGTAAATAATACTCAATGAATGATAAATCAAATAGCAAATGCTTTAGTAGTAAATGTATATTTTTTCATATGCATGCTTTTTTTAATTTAATTTTTATGAAATCTTGATCTTATGTGATCAAGCATTTCTAATCTTTACGTAAAATTTCTTTCTTTTCTTCGGTTTTTCTTTATATTTTGAAAATAAAAAAAAATATTAGATAGAAAAATGAAAATGTAAAAGAAAGTTGAAAACAAATCTAGCATGAACAAATAAAAAGTTAGCTTAAAAAATTAAAAATTGTGAAGAAATGACAATAAATTCATCATAAGAAAAAAAATAGACTAAAGTTTTTGAATATATTGGTTTTAGCTTTTCAAAATAAAATAAAAGGATTTTCCATCATGAATTAAAAAATTCCAACTATTTATAAATAAAAGAGACAAATTAATTATAACTTATATATTTTTTGTGAATATTTTTATTTTTTTAAAAAAATTGAAATTAAAATTTGTTAGGTGTTTTTTAGGAAGGATAAAATTGATGTAAAATTTGCTTGTTCGGACAAAGGAATTTCTATTATTTAATAGATCAAATAATAAAATTTCAAACTAGTATAGGTGGGTAAAAAAACTTTCCAAACTAGAACTGTTTCACCAGTTGTAGAGGTCTCACTTACGCAACTTGAGACACGCAGGTCTTACGTGTCAACAAAATATCCCTTTCTTTTTGTATTGGCCCGTATATTCATTTGGTCCCTCGATATTTATATTTAGTTAACTTTAGTTCTATTATTACGATTATTTCATCCATTATTTTGCAAAAAAAAAGAATATTAACTGAAGTTAATATTTATTTTGAAGGTGATTGCTAAAAAAGAGTTAATTTTTGCCTAAAATACTGTTATTTTTTTGCCCAACTTAAATAAAAATAAGTTTAATTAATGAAATGATCATTCTAATGGAATTAAATTAACATTATATAAAAATTGAGGGACCAAATAAGAGATTAAGTAGAGAAGAAAGAAAAAGAAATGGGTTGCCACAATAATCAAAGTTGAAGGGAGAAAAGAAAGAAAGAAAAAAAGAAGGAATGAGATGTTGGAGACATATTAAATCTTCAAAAATGAAACCCTTAGTACATCGAAAAGAGTTCGATGAGACGGATCCATAAAAGCTAAAGATAGCCAAGAATGAAGTAGTATGTGAGGACATGCGTGGTCTAGAGACAACGGCATGCTCATTTACTGGCACGTGTAGCACCAAAAAAAATGATGTCTAGTGTGTGTGTTACAAGAGACAAACACAAAGAAATTTGAGTTGCTAGCGTGTGTGCTATATGCGTCAGACAAAAATTTGAGTTGTGTGACGCATATGTGATATTTGTGTGTCTCAAGGTGCGTGGATTGAATTTGCGCAACCACTTAAGCTATGTTGATCTGAGAAATGTTTTTTTGTGCTGTATTAAACTCAATCTATCTAGAAGGTCAAGGAAGGCAATCACCAGCTGTCAACCGCCCAACCGCCTTGCCACCAGTCACCTTCACACGTGATATTTTGAGATTTTTCTTACTTTCACTTTGTGTATAAATAGTCAGCTGAGCTTATGCTATTATTAGTGGAGAGATTAGAGATAAACACTAGAAAGAAAGAGAGAGGGCGTGTATTAAGCTTTTGTGTTATTTTCTTATTGTAAGCTTCTTATTCTTGAAATAAAACTTTGTGTTTTATCCCCTCTGAGTGTTTCAAAGCCACCACCAGTGGTTTCTCCACCCAACATTTTGGGCTATGCTAGGATGGGAAAAAACTTGAAAATTAATAAATTTAAAGTTGTTTTTTAAAAGTTTACTATGCAAGGTAATTGAAATTTTTTTAAAAATAATTATAAAAATAACTTAGTGGTCGACAAAAAATATGATAGAACTACATTTGCTTTTGGTCTGCTAAAATCAAACTTGATAAAGAGTTTTTGTTCTTGTATGCATGCTTCTTTAGTGGCTGTGTGATTCTATATGCAATAAGATAGCTATTGTACGGATCGTTCTTAGCATCAATACAATCCTAGTTCCTTTTTCAGTTTATTCTTTCCTTTTCCTCTCTGTTCTTGAAGCTATCTATTGTCAGAGCCCTATCTTTCTCAAAGATTGATGTATTAATTTATGGCTAACAGCCATACATTTTCGAGCTATAATATGCTAATATTTATTTTCTCATTATCACTATCTTATTTGATTTGCACACAACATGATTAATGTTTTGCACCATCCTATGCAGGAATGAATCAGAATCAATTGAAATAATTGCTGAATACATATCATACAAACTAAGCGTCACTATGCCAGTTAGCAAAAATTTAATTGGAATGGATTCTCGTTTAGAGATATTAAATGGTTATATAGGTGAAGAAGTTGGCGAAGCAATATTCATTGGGATTTGTGGAATGGGAGGCATAGGTAAGACGACTGTTGCAAGGGTAGTATATGATAGGTTTCGTTGGCAATTTAAAGGCAGCTGCTTCTTAGCAAATGTCAGAGAAGTTTTTGATGAGAAAGATGGACCTCGCCGTTTACAGGAACAACTTGTTTCTGAAATCTTAATGAAACGTGCTAATATATGTGATTCTTCTAGAGGTATTGAAATGATAAAGCGGAAGTTACAACGTAAAAAGATTCTTATTGTTCTTGATGATGTAGATGACCGTAAACAACTAGAATCCCTGGCTGCAGAGAGTAAATGGTTTGGTCCAGGGAGCAGAATTATCATAACAAGCAGAGATAGACAAGTGTTGACTAGAAATGGTGTTGCTAGAATTTATGAGGCTGAGAAATTGAATGATGATGATGCTCTTATGTTGTTTAGCCAAAAAGCTTTCAAAAATGACCAACCTGCTGAAGATTTCGTGGAACTATCCAAGCAAGTTGTGGGTTATGCTAATGGCCTTCCACTGGCTCTAGAAGTTATAGGTTCGTTTATGCATGGAAGAAGTATCCTTGAATGGGGAAGTGCGATTAATAGACTAAATGAGATTCCTGACCGTGAAATTATTGATGTGCTTCGTATTAGTTTTGATGGCCTCCATGAATTAGAGAAGAAAATATTTTTAGACATTGCCTGTTTCCTGAAGGGGTTTAAAAAAGATAGAATAATAAGGATACTTGACAGCTGTGGATTCCATGCACAAATTGGAACACAAGTTCTTATTGAGAAATCTCTCATAAGTGTCTCTCGGGATGAAGTCTGGATGCATAATTTATTACAGATAATGGGTAAGGAAATTGTTCGTTGTGAATCCCCTGAAGAGCCTGGAAGACGCAGTAGATTGTGGACATACGAGGATGTCTGCCTTGCACTGATGGACAACACAGTGAGTAGCTGATAGAGAACATTATCCATAAGATTTCATAAAGTTTATTTTAATTTATGCTTCATCTCTACTTTGTATTTACTTTTTACTTGTATTCCCTTTTGGTTGACAGGGAAAAGAAAAGATAGAAGCCATTTTCTTGGACATACCTGGAATAAAAGAGGCACAATGGAACATGAAAGCCTTCTCTAAAATGAGCAAGCTAAGATTGCTCAAAATCAACAACGTGCAGCTTTCTGAAGGACCTGAAGATCTTTCCAATAAGTTGCGATTTCTTGAATGGCATTCTTACCCATCAAAATCATTGCCAGCTGGTTTACAAGTGGATGAGCTGGTTGAACTTCACATGGCTAACAGTAGCATTGAGCAATTATGGTATGGGTATAAGGTAAGATCAACTAATTTTAAGGGCCTTAGTATTTCTTTTTATTGTTTTCCTATATATGTATGATAGTATCATCCATATTTCTTCTTCCCTGCCTGATTGCAGAGTGCAGTTAAGTTGAAAATCATCAATCTCAGCAACTCACTATACCTGTCCAAGTCTCCAGATCTTACTGGAATTCCTAATCTCGAGAGTCTGATTCTTGAAGGTTGTATAAGTTTGTCTGAGGTCCATCCGTCACTTGGACGTCACAAGAAGCTTCAATATGTGAATCTTATAAATTGCCGAAGTATTAGGATTCTCCCAAGCAACCTTGAAATGGAATCGCTTAAATTTTTCACTCTTGATGGCTGCTCAAAACTTGAGAACTTTCCAGATATAGTGGGAAACATGAACTGTTTGATGAAGCTTTGTTTGGACAGGACTGGTATTGCTGAACTATCTCCATCAATTCGTCATATGATTGGCTTAGAAGTATTGAGCATGAACAACTGCAAGAAGCTTGAAAGCATTTCGAGAAGCATAGAATGCTTGAAATCCCTTAAAAAACTTGATCTGTCTGGCTGCTCTGAACTTAAAAATATACCAGGGAATTTGGAGAAAGTTGAAAGTTTGGAGGAGTTTGATGTAAGTGGAACTTCAATAAGACAACTGCCAGCATCCATTTTTCTCTTAAAGAATCTTGCAGTATTATCTTTGGATGGTTTACGCGCTTGCAATTTAAGAGCACTTCCTGAAGATATTGGCTGCTTATCTTCATTGAAGTCCTTAGATCTGAGCCGGAATAACTTTGTTAGCCTGCCTAGGAGCATAAATCAGCTTTCTGGACTTGAAAAGCTTGTCTTGGAGGATTGCACGATGCTTGAATCTTTGCTTGAGGTTCCATCTAAAGTTCAAACAGTAAATTTGAATGGTTGTATAAGCCTAAAAACAATTCCAGATCCGATAAAGCTAAGCAGTTCCCAAAGATCAGAGTTCATGTGTCTTGACTGCTGGGAATTGTACGAGCATAATGGTCAAGATAGCATGGGGTCGATCATGCTTGAAAGATACCTCCAGGTCTTCTTTTAATCAAACCCCAACCTTTTTCTGTCTCTCTCACTCTCCCTCTATCTATCTAACATTTTGGTTCTTTATGGTACAGGGTTTGTCCAATCCAAGACCTGGATTTCGTATCGTTGTTCCAGGAAATGAAATTCCAGGCTGGTTTAACCATCAAAGTAAGGAATCTTCAATTAGTGTGCAAGTGCCTAGTTGGAGCATGGGGTTTGTTGCATGTGTTGCATTCAGTGCATATGGAGAAAGTCCTCTTTTTTGTCATTTCAAAGCCAATGGAAGAGAGAATTATCCTTCGCCAATGTGTCTTAGTTGTAAAGTCCTCTTTTCAGATCATATTTGGCTATTCTATCTATCTTTTGATTACCTTAAAGAGCTTAAAGAATGGCAGCATGGATCCTTTAGCAACATTGAGTTGTCGTTTCATTCTTACGAGCGAGGAGTGAAGGTGAAGAATTGTGGTGTCTGCTTGTTATCTTCTGTATATATTACACCACAACCATCTGCCCTTTTTACTGTTACAAGCAAAGAAGCAGCTTCTTCATATAAAACTTCTTTAGCTTTTTCTTCATCTTACCATCAATGGACGACTTATGTTTTCCCTGGCATCAGAGTCACAGACACTAGTAATGCTTTCACCTATTTAAAGTCAGATCTAGCCCTTAGATTCATCATGCCAGCCGAGAAGGAACCAGAGAAAGTAATGGCAATTAGATCAAGACTCTTTGAGGCCATTGAAGAATCAGGGCTGTCAATTATTATATTTGCAAGCGATTGGGCTTCTTTACCTTGGTGCTTTGGAGAACTTGTCAAGATTGTCGGATTCATGAATGAGATGAGATTGGACACCGTGTTTCCAGTTTCTTATGATGTCAAACAATCAAAGATAGATGATCAAAAAGAGAGTTACACAATTGTCTTTGATAAGATTGGAAAAGATGTCAGGGAAAACGAGGAGAAGGTACAAAGATGGATGGATATTCTCAGTGAAGTTGAGATTTCATCTGGATCGAAAAGGTAATAATTACTACTTCTTTTTTGTGTCTGTAGCTCGACTTATCAACCACTTCAAGTAAATGAAACTGGGAATGCTGAAATATGGTGTTGCTTTCATAACTTAATGTTAACAAATCTATGATCTTTATAAATGGCATGGGAAAAACACCGTGCAAGTTCACAGTGTGGTTGAGTTTTTTTATTTTTAAGGTAGATTATGAATTTCAAAAAAATAATATTAAATTTCAGTTGAGTTCATAGTCTGGATTCACCGTGTAGACAATATTGTTTACCTTTTTTTTTTAAGGTTTGCTATAAATTTAAAGGGAGAAAAATATTGAATCAAATTGAGTACATGGTATTGGTCACAAGTTTTTTTTTAAAGGTTGAGTATAAATTTTTTAAAAAATATTGAACCCGATTGAGCTCATGATCCAAGTCATGGGTTTAACAAGTTAAGCCACAATATCCAGGGAATTATTTTTTTTCTTATATTGCTTTTTTTTACTAGTATATTTTTTAAAATAATTCCTGAATTCATGTTTCAATTAATATCTCTCATCCGTGATTTTGTTTTTGCTTATTTAACTTTTTTTTATATAAAGATTGATTTTTTTATGGTGTTATGTGTTTTTATTTTTTGAAATTTTTTTTAAAGGTTGAATATAAATTTAAGGAAAAAAAATATTGAACTCGGTTGAGTTCATGAACCGGGTCACAGGTTTAACGAGTTAAGCCATAACAACCAGACAATTATTTTTTTCTTATGTTGCATTTTTTTTTAACTAAAATTTTTTTTTATATATCTTTTTTTAGATAATTTTAAATTTATGTTTCAATTAATATCACTAATCTATGATTTGTTTTGTTTATTTAATTTTTTTGGATATAAATTATCTTTTCTATATATCTTTTTTTAAATGTTTTTTAAATTTATCTTTCAATTAATATCCCTTATCTGTGATTTTTTTTATAAAGAGTGTCATTTTCTTTTTTTTCACAAACAATTTACAACAAAAAAAAAGGTCATAGGGATGGGCCCTAACAAAATAGGTCAATCAGGCTGGCCTTTTTTAAAAAAAATTAATGCTTTTTTTATATGTTTTATTTATATTTTGATTATCTTTTTTTTTATGTTATTTAGATATTCTCATTAAAATGACTGTTATTTTTTAATTATGTATTTAATTTTTAAGGAGGTTTTTTTTTATTCATCTATAATTTTTTTAATCTTTTATCCAGATAAATTTTATATTTTAAAATAAAAAATTATTTTAAAATAATATTTTTAATATGTTTAGCCTTACATATTATATTATATTTTTATTTTATTAAATTATATGTGTATATTTTTATTATCATTATGCATTAATAATTTTAAAGTTTGAAAAAATTCTCATTATGCCAAGCTTTATATATACACACATAACACTTCTGACTTCTCCTTCTCACTCTTAGCGGCATAGGAGCTCCAGCAACGCAGCAGCAGCAGATCCAGCTCCACCTTCACCTCCACCAGCAGCTGATCCAGCATCTCCAGCTGCTCAAGCGGCAGCAGGGATGGCTCCAGCTGCTCGAGCAGCGGCGGTGGAAACTGCAGCCCCAGCTGCTCCTGTGGCTCCAGAAGCGCGAGCACTTGTCTAAGCAGCAGCAGCAGCTGCTGCGCCAGCAGCTGCAGCTGCTCCTGTAGCTCCAGAAGCGCGAGCACTTGTCTGAGCAGCAGCTGCAGCTCGAGCAGCTGCAGCAGCGAATGCAGCAGCTGCAGCAGCTGCAGCGGCGGCGGCGGCGGCAGCGGCCGGAGAAGCTGCAGCAGCGGCAGGAGCGGCAGGAGCAGCTGCAGCGGCTGCAGCAGCTGCAGCGGCGGCAGGAGCGGCTGCAGCTGCTGCAGGTGCAGCCGCAGGAGCTGCTCCAGCAGCAGATGCAGCTGCTGCAGCGGCATTTTGGGCTGCAGCTGCTCCAGCAGCAGCTTGTTGAGCATCTGCTTCTTGAGCAGCAGCTGCCTGGGTTTTGGTTTGGAATCTAACTTGCTTTAGCTTGAAGATCTTCGTCAGTAATTAGATTAACGTTTTGCAATCTTGGTTATCGGTATATTTTTATTTTGGCGTCTGGTGTTTCTGCGACCGTGGATTCCAAGAGGTTTTTCCAGCTACTAATTCTATAAATATAATGAGAAACAGAAATGAGAAACTCGTCAGTTTTTCTATTGAAATAATATTTGTTTTTATTTTTTAAAATTTATTTTTAATATCAATATATATAAAAAAATATATAAAAAAACTTAATTTAAAATATAAAAAAAATAAAAAATCTAATTTTTTTTAAAAAAATTTAAAATACAAAAACAAACAATCACTATAAATCCTGACAACTTATTAGATCAAATCATTAGGAAAGGCGGCATCTTTAATTTGTTACTTTTACGTAAAAGTGTTTGTTTTTTCTTCTCAAAAACAGAAAACCACCTTCGTTGTGCAATGCAACATTTCATGCCCCAAGTTAGCTAGCTGGGAATTGTATTTTGGTAAGGCAAAACGTTAACTCTAATAAAAAATTTAGCAGTGAATTAAGAGCAAAGTATATATATATATATAGGGTCATCTGGACATGAGAGATGCCATGAAGATGAAGCAATGTTGTGCTCTCATAACCGAGCCAGAAGATCTTTAAACAAGTACGAAACTGAAGTAAAATTTCACTAATTAGGGCAACATCTGCCTGCAAACATCGATCACGAGAGAGCTACAGAGAGAGCTCTCTTCTTTATACAAAAGGAAATGACAGAAACAAAACAATAGATGAACATTGCATTTAATTTCTAAATTGCTCCATTCAGCTAATTCATTTGTTCATGCCAGTTGCATTCTTTATTCCTTGAACAGCTCCCTGTGCCGTAGACATCACCTGTTGACCAGCCTACACGAAGAACAAGTATCAAAACAATATTCTTGAGCTACTGTAGTGGTGAGGATGAATTCTCTGAAAAAAACATAGAAAATGAGATTGAAGGAAAATATTTGAGTACCCCTTTGCACTGATTCCTTTGCATATTGAGCAGCATTACCAGCTTTGTCCATCAAGGTACTGGACTTCTCCTGAAACAAACAAAATCCATACCTTATCATGTATTGGAAGAGAAATATCATTGTATTCTTGAGCACAAGCTATTGTAGTGGTGAGGATGAATTCTCTAAAAAAAAACATAGAAAATGAGATTGAAGGAAAATATTTGAACCTCTTGCACTGCTAAATTTATTTGATTAGAGTTAACGTTATTGTGCAATGCAAAATACTTCATGGAAAAGAATGATTGGCAGTTAGAGATAAAATATGGAGAAAGAAAAGGTGTTAGGTTTTCTACAAGGATGCTGTAGTGGATTATTTTAGCACAAGAAAAGATAAGAGTATCGAATTGTTGTTTTCATGTGAAGTCAGACATGTAGTTAATTTAGGATTAGGATAGTACATAAAGAACTTTATTGAAGTAGTTTAGTTTCTTTAGGTGATGATTCATATGTAGGTATTTATTTTAAATTTCAAATGTGCCAGAAGCGCAAGGAGACAACAGATGATTATTACGTGGGAGAAATGGCACAGACGGATCTCTGCAGTCAAACTGAGATTTTTTAACCTTATTGTTTAGCAAGGTAGTTAGGATATGTTTTTCATGGACTTTGGTTAAGTTTTTCATGAATAGGTGATTACAATCCTCATTGGAAAAACTACACATGCTTTGGAATATGAAGAGGCCTCTATAGCAGCAGCTTCTGCCATTCAACCTATTGCCTTTAAATCTGATAAGCTCCCTAGCCCTTTTGGTTGTAAATTGCCCAATAGGACTGAGATTCCTGGACACACTTTCTATCTACAAAAAGAAAAGATTTAAACCAGTGATTGCACTCTGAATATTTTTATTTGATCAGATCGAGCCTCAGACGAAAACCATTTCATGAATTGGTCTTGGGGAAAGAGCACTTTGTTTTCTAGCTAGTTTATAGTGGGTCTTGGCACTTTCACTGATTCATCATTAGCATAGTCCCCACTAAAATTAATTTTAGATCCTTATATTTAAATTTCTTCATACATGTTCCTTACATGCGCTACTTTAATCTGGAATTTAATGAGTTTGTGGTTGGATTCTGGTTCCCATGTAGTTGTAGCAACTCTTAACACCACTATTGCTTCTTGTAACAAATCAGGACCTGGCATTTAAGTAGCTTTTTGGTGTGTTCTAAGCTCTTCTTAGATAATTGTGTCATAGCTCTCTTACTCGTGTCGAGCATAACCTCAATGCCCTTTGCAGTTATG
>Ga0307516_10005491_pt1 | contig 15140 bp, 11 predicted proteins | sample 19_EM_MG_FD_203310 | JGI IMG/M metagenome (GOLD analysis project Ga0307516, IMG submission 203310) | Populus trichocarpa ectomycorrhiza microbial communities from riparian zone in the Pacific Northwest, United States - 19_EM | ecosystem: Host-associated > Plants > Roots > Unclassified | place...
AAATGCTGAGATAACAGTAATGACTATCGGGTTGCTGCTTGCTAAAATTCGAGCGATATGTACGCCTGACGAGGCGGCCGTTCCTTCGACAAGTACTCGATATGTCTTGCCTCCATCACCACGCTTACCAGCGATTAAAAGAACGACAACCGCAATAAACGATGCGACAGTCGTGATAATACCAATGTCACGAAAATTTGGTATGAATATCGCTAGGTATACCGGCCATACCATAATTCCAACGAGTGTATGAGCGTTATAGCCAAAGTTTGCAATCATATCTCGTACTGGTGCTTGACAAAGATTGTAACGCAAGCCGGTTATCTGGATGTGACCGCCAGCTAACTTATCGAGCCGCCAAATAGGAATAATAGCAAGAGCAACCAGTACTGAAGCAATCGCCGTTAACCAAACTTGGCCAAAAAATGATACGATTAGACCCCCAATAAGTGGCGTTACCACGCTCGCAGCCCTTAGCAGGCTTTCAATCCGGGCAAGATCTCTCCCCTTTCGTTTCATATCCATAACCCTAGATATATGAAGATGCTCGGCATTCCAAGTAAACGAATTTTGAATCGCCATTGCAAAAGCCATGAGTGGGAGCAATAAAGATGAAGCACTCGCGATATACCAAGTAAGTAGCACCATAAAAACGGTCGTCGCAACAAGACCGACGATAATACCCATTCGCGCACCATATTTATTAATAAGCAGTGTACTTGGATAGTTAACACTTAATTTAGCGACCGCATAGCAAATATAAAATGCACATACTTGCCATAGTCTTAATCCTCTAGCAAGAAGTAGCAGAGGAATGAATACAACAACAAGTCCCGTCCCGAATCGTGAGATCAGACGAGATATAGTAAGGCTGACGAGATCAGCATGAATTAATTTACTAAGAGTAATGGCGATACCTTTTCTTTTATATAACGTGCCTTATTGTAGCATGGGCATGAGCCAACGAGCGTCGTGGGTCTGGATCGTTCCGCTCCAGCCTAATATGCCCATTTGAAAGGGCGCACGCCAGGAAGTATCTCCTGTCATGCGCCCGATAACTTTCAAATGACGCCCTCCTCGGTCTTGTGCTCGCGACGCCGGAGGCGACACAGGCGGTCGGCGACCTCTCGTTGATAGACCCCGAGAGTCACCCCGACCAGGCCGATTACGGCGCCATACAGACCCATCCATCCGTCGTACCGCTGCTCGAGACCGAGCACCAGTCGAAAGAACAGATGGGCAAGCAGCAGAGACATCAGGTAGAGAAAAATGGGCGTTGCCCGATGACGAATCATTTCTGAGCTCTTTTCATCCTCGCCTCTTGTGAAAAGTTACGAATATATTATAACATACTATCTAATACTGTGCGATCGACGTTGGTTTATCCAGGTAGTTAAGAACTTAATAGGGGGGGCTCATTGACGGAAAAGTTATCCTACAAAAAAGCCCCCTGAGACGGGGGCTTTTTGAGTAGACCGGTACGGATTAGGTACGTGCAAAGTGAGCGAAAGCACGGTTGGCTTCGGCCATTTTGTGGGTGTCTTCTTTTTTCTTGTAGGCGCTACCGGCTTCGTTGTGAGCATCGATAATCTCTAGCGCAAGACGCTGAGAGTATGGCATACCTTTACGAGCACGAGCTGCGGCAACTAGCCAGGTGAATGCATAGTGCAACTGGCGATGTCCCTGTACAGGAAATGGAATCTGATAGTTTGCACCACCGACACGGCGAGATTTTACTTCGAAGTTTGGAGCGACGTTTTTAAGCGCACGTTCAAAAACAGCAAGTGGATCTTCGCTACCAAGTTTTTTAGCAGCTTGCTCAAGGGCGTCATAGACAGCGCGTTCAGCAAGAAGTTTTTTACCATCAAGCATGGTTTTGTTGATCAAACGCTGAACAAGTACACTTTGGTACTTGCGGTCTGGTTTTAGTTCACGTTGGAGTGATTTAGTTACTTTACGAGGCATGACTACTTATCTTCTTTCTTAGCACCGTACTTTGAACGGCCTTGTTTGCGCTTTGCAACACCTTGAAGGTCAAGTGCGCCACGAACGATGTGATAACGAACACCTGGGAGGTCTGGCACACGACCACCACGGACAAGCACAACGGCGTGTTCCTGGAGGTTATGGCCTTCGCCACCAATGTACGCCCAAACTTCTTGGTTGTTAGTAAGACGAACACGAGCAACCTTACGGAGTGCTGAGTTTGGCTTTTTAGGTGTCTTGGTTGTTACTTTAATACATACACCACGCTTCAATGGACCAGTTTGGTCAGAGTAGCGAGTTTTAAGTGCGTTGTGAATACGGCCGAGCGCTGGAGACTTCGATTTCTTGATCGCCGTCTTGCGAGGCCTACGCACCAATTGATTGATTGTTGGCATTAAAACTCCTGTTATTCAATTTAATGAGGCAAGGGTGCCTCGCTTGTACGATTTGGACTCAGCATGTCCGCTTCGTATCATACTTTTTAGCGTCCGGTTGATGTATACACATTCTAATCTCATCATTCGGTCTAAAAAGAGGAAACTCATCTGGTAGTGTAACAGATGATAGACGTTTTATCAAGGTATAAAAAATCCCGGAGGGGTGAGCTCAACGAAGACAATGCAGCCTCGCAGCTCACCCCTATCCGGAAGCATTTCCTGAGCGCGACCGTTACGCCATACTAAGGCTTAGCGACGAACATCCTTCGAAGACGCAGCCTGCGCTCTCTGTCCGGTCGTTGACCGAGATGAGCGACGAGCGTCAGCCGGAGGTGTATCCGTCGAAGGCTCGACGGTAATCGCAGACCCGTACTTGGTCTCGACACACTTGTACACCGGTGAAACTGATACCATTTCAACTTCTCCTTGTCGAGTTGCTAGGGTACTTAAATGCATTTTTATGTTAGACCCTTATTGACTTTGTGTCAACCGTATCATAGAAATAAATCGCCCGCCCGGGTGAGCGTGGAGATCATAGTGTTTATGACCAACTTCTCTTCCCGGACGGGCTTGCTGGATGATTCACGCGTCAAAACGTAAGTTTGGAGCCGCGACGCCACTCGTAAACGTTGGCGTCACGAGCCTCTTCGCGCACCCGGTCGAAATACTGCACGACTGTCGGCCACGCGGCGTAAGCGCAGGCGACGACGGAGCAGATGAAAACGATCGCGATGATCAGGAGGTTGGTGCCCATAATCTAACACTTCCTTCGAATCAGGTTCATTTTTTGTATGAACGATAGTTGCTATTATAGCACATATGTTTTATCATTGCAACACCCCTTATGTATACCGTATACCCCTCTATACGCATCTCTGAACAATAAAATACCCCGCTGTAATAAGCGGGGTGTTTTATTGTTTAGTATTAAACTACTCGGCTAGTTCAATGTCTTCAGCAATCTCACTGGCGAGGTCTTCACTGATTTCGTCTGGCTTGGCACCGGTTCCTACTGGAATCTTGCGGCCAATAATGACGTTTTCCTTAAGACCGTTGAGGCGGTCAGCGCGACCACTGGTTGCAGCGTTGATCAATACACGAGTGGTGTCTTGGAACGATGCGGCAGATAGCCAGCTGTCACTCCAGATCGACACCTTAGTAATACCAAGGAGCAACTGTGTGTACTGAGCTGGTTCTTTGCCCTCACCGGCAAGTCGGGTGTTCGCGTCCACAACAGCAGCCTTAGATATGATGTCACCCATCACAAATGAGCTGTCGCCTGGATCTTCAACTTGGATACGACTGAACATCTGGCGCACGATGATCTCAAGGTGCTTGTCAGCAACATCTTGACCCTGTGCGGCATAGATTCGTAGTACCTCGTTGATGATGTAACGCTGAGTTGTTTCTGTACCCTTGAGGCGCATCAAATCATGTAGATTTAGTGAACCGATAGTAAGGCGATCACCTGCTTCGATAGCGTCACCTGCTCGTACAACAAGCTGGGTTGAACCAGGGATTTCGTAACGAACTGGAGCACCGGCGTTAGCGGCAAGTACCAACGTATCTTCGGCTACTTCGACAACACCGTCGAATGGTGCGACAAGTGGCTTTGACTGGCCTTCAAGCGTTGCAAGCACGTCACCAACTTTTACGTTACTGCCGGCTTTTACCATAACAAGGCGACCTTCAAGCGGAATACGTTCAACGTTTCCGGCAGACGGTGTTACCTGAACAATGTACTTTTTGCCATCTTCCCATACGTCTACAAGTCCAGCAACTTCACTCATGAAGGCTTGACCCTTTGGTGAACGAGCTTCAAACAACTCTTCAACACGAGGTAGACCCTGGGTAATGTCTCCACCAGCTACACCACCGGCGTGGAAGGTCTTCAGCGTAAGCTGCGTACCTGGCTCACCAACAGACTGAGCGGCGATAACACCGACCGGCTGAGCTTTGGCAACAAGACGGCCAGTGGCCATGTCGATACCATAGCTCTTTTGTGGGATACCACGGAGGTTCTTCGTTGAAAGGACGCTCTGGATCTTCACGCTTTCAATACTGCTATCAGCTTGGATAGCATCGGCTACTTCACGAGTAATGAGCTCGTCTTTGCCAATAACACCAGGGATGTTTTCTGCGGTGAAACGACCAAAGAGTCGGTTACCGAAGTCGATCATGGTAAGTTCTGATTCGTTTCGGTAGATTGAGAAACCATCATCGTCACCATCCGCGTCGCCAACAGTGAAGACATCTTGAGACACGTCAACCAGACGACGAGTCAGGTAACCTGAGTCAGCAGTCTTAAGAGCGGTGTCGATCAGACCCTTACGTGCACCACGGGTAGCCACGAACTGTTCAAGAGAGCTAAGTCCATCTTTGTAGTTAGAACGGATTGGAAGCTCAATCTCACGGTTAGCTGCATCCACCATGATACCTACCATGGCGCTTGCAAGCTTAACGTTTGAGATATCACCACGGGCTCCTGAGTTCACCATCACACTGATGCTGGTGTCCATGTCCTTCAGTTTATCCTGAAGGAATTCAGTTACGCGGCGGTCAACTGCACGCCATGCGGCGACGGTCAGGCTATATCGCTCTTCTTCAGTGATGAGACCTTGGTCGAATTGCTCTGAGATGAGGGCAGTCTTTGCGTCACCTTCGGCTACGAATTCGCTAATTTCTTCGAATTGTACGTAGTCGTCCTTACCTGTTGATACAGCGGCGATAGTTGCAAACCTAAAGGCTAGGCCTTTCATGCGGTCAGCAGTCTTAGCTGTTTCTTCTGGGCCATACTTGTTAAAAATCTTAGCCAAAACTTTCTTCAGCTGTTTCTTATTCTGGATTGAATTATCGTATGGCATATCTGCTGGCAGAATTTCGTTGAAAAACACACGTCCAAGTGTTGTTTCGCGGAGTTCACCTTTGGTACGTACGCGAATAGGCGTTTGTAATTGCAATACCTTGGCGTCATAAGCCATTTCAGCTTCATATACCGAGCTGTATGACTTAATATTCGTTGTTTGAGCACTTGGCTTTTCGTAGGTTAGGTAGTAGTTACCAAGCACAACATCTTGACCAATGTTGAGCACTGGGGCGCCATCTGCAGGTTTAAGCAAGTTGTTTGTTGCAGACATCAGCTCACGTGCTTCACGCTGTGCGTCGTCTGAGAGTGGAAGGTGAACAGCCATCTGGTCACCGTCGTAGTCAGCATTGAATCCGTTTGCTACGAGTGGGTGAAGCTGAATTGCCTTACCTTCTACGAGGACTGGCTGGAAAGCCTGAATTGAAAGACGGTGAAGTGATGGGGCACGGTTTAGTAGTACATACTTACCGGCAATGACAGCGTCAAGTGCATCCCATACAAGTGCGTCACCCGCTTCGATAAGACGAGTTGCGCTGCGGATGTTGTGAGCGTGCTCGTTGCGGATCAACCAGCTAATAACGAATGGCTTGAACAGCTCAAGTGCCATTTGCTTAGGAAGACCACACTGGCTGATCTTAAGCTTTGGACCTACGACAATTACTGAACGTCCTGAGTAGTCTACACGCTTACCAAGAAGGTTCTGGCGGAAACGACCCTGTTTACCCTTTAGCATGTCGCTAATTGACTTAAGACGGCGTCGGCCGCCAGTTGCGTTAACGGCACGGCCACCACGGGCTGCGCTGTTGTCTACAAGGGCGTCAACAGCCTCTTGGAGCATACGCATCTCGTTGCGGCGGATAACTTCAGGCGCGTTGAGGTCAATAAGCTTTTTAAGACGGTTGTTACGGTTGATAACACGACGGTAAAGGTCGTTTAGGTCGCTTGTGGCGAAACGGCCACCCGTAAGCTGTACCATTGGACGAAGATCCGGTGGGATAACTGGAAGAACGGTTAGCGTTAGGCTGCTTGGTTTGATACCAGCGGCAAACATTCCTTCAAGTACCTTAAGGCGCTTAAGAAGCTTCTTCTCGCGCTGGCCCTTAGCGCCTTCAACTTCAGCTGAAAGTTCCGCAATGAGAATAGGCAGGTCGATTTCATCAAGCAATGCTTTCATAGCCGTACCGCCCATACCAACTGAAGCTAATTCCTCGTATTCTTCAGGAAGACTACGGAAATCAGTTTCGCTAATGAGTGCACCTTTAACGAGGCTCTCGAGCTGAGCTTTCTTCACAATGTAACTCTCGTTGAGTTCTTCAACTTCGCGTGATTGTTGTTCAGCAAGTGACTTAACATCAGCATTTTCAGCTTCAGCTTCACGTTCGTAGCGGATTTTAATCGCAGCACGACCAGCTTCAGTCTCAGCTTCAAGATCAGCAAGATACTGGTCTCGTTTTGTTTCGTCTACTTTTAGTACAACGTATGTTGCAAAGTAAGCGATTCGTTCAAGGTTACGAACAGTAATACCAAGCAGCAAGCTCATTGCTGATGGTGTACCACGCATAAACCAGATGTGAGCTACAGGCGCAGCAAGGTTAATGTGGCCCATTCGTTCACGACGAACGATAGATTTAGTAACGATGTCACCATTCTTGTCGACTGCGGCTTCGCGTGAGCGAACACCCTTTAGCTTGTTATCGTGGATGTTTACGTCCTTAACTGGGCCAAAGATACGTTCACAGAACAAACCGTCGCGCTCAGGTTTCTGAGTACGGTAGTTAATCGTTTCAGGCTTCGTTACTTCCCCGTGGCTCCATTTGAGCATATCTTCAGGGCTAGCGATAGCAAGACGAACTGCGTCAAAATCTGCGATGCCGTTGTTTGCAATAACTCGACTCATATTACGCCTCTTTCCTTTCTACTTCTTCAATTTCATCAATGTCCTGGATACTTACACCGTCTTCGTCGTTAATGTCGCCAAGTTCGTCAGCTTCATCAAGGATTGTCTCGATTTCATCATCTTCGTCGCTTACAATGCTAGCAGCTGGAATGGTTTTATCGGCAGGACCACTACTTGCAATAACTTGCTCAGCGTCTACAACTGCATCTTCAGACTCATCAAGGAGGTCAACACGAAGGCCAAGTCCTTGAAGTTCTTTTACGAGCACGTTGAAGCTTTCTGGTAGTTTTGGACCAACGATTGGTTCGTTCTTAATGATCGATTCGTAGGCTTTTGCACGTCCGTACACGTCGTCAGACTTGATAGTAAGCATTTCTTGAAGGGTTGTGGCTGCGCCATACGCTTCAAGTGCCCATACTTCCATCTCTCCGAATCGCTGACCACCGTTTTGTGCCTTACCACCGAGTGGTTGCTGGGTAACCATAGTGTATGGACCAGTTGATCGGGCGTGAATCTTGTCGCTCACCATGTGGTGAAGCTTAATGATGTGCATAACACCAACAGTTGTGCGCTCTTCGAACGCTTCACCGCTACGGCCATCGTATAGCTGACTCTTACCGTCTCGAGCGTAGCCTGCTTTTTCAAGCTCGCTAGAGATCGTTTCGTCAGTTACACCGTTGAATGGTGGCGTTGCTACCTTGTATCCAAGGGCACGTGCTGCCATACCAAGGTGAGTTTCGAATAGCTGACCAATGTTCATACGACTTGGCACACCGAGTGGGTTCAAGATCACATCAACAGCAGTACCATCTTCCATGAAAGGCATGTCCTCTACAGGAAGGATTCGAGCTACAACACCCTTGTTACCGTGACGTCCGGCAAGCTTGTCTCCAACAGAGATCTTACGAAGCTGCGCAACGAAGATCTGGATCTGCATAAGCACACCAGCCTTTAGTTCATGACCGTTCTCACGAGAGAAGATCTTAACACCGACAACTTTACCACCACCAGCGTTGTTCATACGCTGAGAAGTATCACGAACATCTTTAGCTTTTTCACCAAAGATTGCGCGAAGCAAGCGCTCTTCTGAGCTTAGTTCCTGTTCACCCTTAGGAGTAATCTTACCGACAAGAACGTCGCCAGATTTAACTTCGCTACCTACTTGAACGATACCGTTCTCGTCGAGGTGACGAAGTGATTCTTCGCTAACGTTAGGGATGTCACGGGTAACAATCTCAGGACCGAGCTTTGTTTCACGAACTTCAACAGTGTAGTCCTTGATGTTGATGCTTGTAAGGGCATCTTCTTGTACGATACGGCTTGAAAGCACGATCGCGTCGTCCATGTTGTAACCACCCCATGGCATGAAGGCCACAGTAAGGTCACGACCAAGAGCGATTTCACCATCAGCAATTGAAGCACCTTCGATAAGGATGTCGCCTTCTGATACCTTGTCACCACGAAGTACACGGGTCTTCTGGTTGATTGAGCGGTCGTCGTTTGACTTAGCAAAGTGTGTTAGTGGGTAGATCTTTACGCCATCTTTGTACTTAACGTGAATTTCATCACCGTCAGCACGAACAACTTCACCATCACCCTCAGCAAGCGTAAGCTGGCTGGTGTTTTTAGCGATTTCAGCTTCGATACCTGTTCCAACAGTTGGAGATTCAGGCGTAAGAAGTGGTACTGCTTGCTTCTGCATGTTCGTACCAGTCAAAGATCGGTCAACACGGTTCTTTTCAATGAATGGAATGAGGCTATCTGGTGGCCCAAGGATCTGCTTGTTAGCTGCGTCCATGTAAGTCACTTCAGATGCGTCTACTTGTTCTGGGTTCAGGTTGTTACGAGCACTCACGCGTTCTTCAGAGAATGAACCGTCTTCATTAAGCTTCGCACCGGCATCTGCAATAACTTCAGTTAGTTCCTGGGCGGCGTCAAGAAAGACGATTTCGCCAGTTACTTTACCGTCAACTACCTTGCGGTAAGGTGTTTCGATGAAGCCATACTCGTTCACACGAGCATAGGTAGCAAGGTTAAGTACAAGTCCGATGTTGGCGCCTTCTGGCGTTTCAACTGAGCTAAGGCGTCCGTAGTGAGTTGGGTGGGCGTCACGCACGTCAAAGCCGGCACGTTCGCGTGAAAGACCACCAGGTCCCATCGAGCTAAGACGGCGCTTGTGTGAAAGTTCAGACAATGGGTTAACTTCGTCCATAAGCTGTGAAAGCTGAGAGCTTGCGAAGAATTCGCGAACTGCAGCAACAACTGGGCGGGCGTTAATAAGTTGACCAGGAGTAACCGCTTCGATATCGCTCATACTCATGCGGTCCATGGCGTTACGTTGCATACGAAGCATACCAACGCGGAACTGACGAGCAACAAGCTCACCAACTAATTTAACGCGACGGTTAGATAGTGCGTCGATGTCGTCTTGTGCTTCTTGAGTATTATTCAGGCGGATAATCTCACGGATAATAGCGATGAGGTCGCTCATCTGGAAAACACGATTTTCGGTTGTGTTAGGCACGTCAAGAGCTAGGCGTTGATTTATTTTGTAACGACCAACGCGTGAGTAGTCGAAACGCTTGAAGTCGAAGAACATACGTTCAATCATGCTTCGGGCGTTATCAACAGTTGCAAGGTCACCTGGTCGAAGGCGACGATATACCTCAATAAGAGCTTCGTTTGAACCACGAGCCGGGTCTTTTTCTAGAGTTGCGTCGATGTATTTAATATCGCCGGTGTCAATATCAGCGAAAAGCGCCTTGATTTCGCTTGTTTTGTTGTGTCCGAGGGCACGTAGTAGTGTCGTAACAGGCAGTTTACGACGACGGTCGATCTTTACATAGATAGTACCGTTACTTGCGGTCTCGAACTCAAGCCATGCACCACGGCCTGGAATTAGCTTGGCACCGTAGTAGTTTCGTCCGACAGCCTTATCAGCGGTGAAGAATACACCGGCTGAACGAATAAGCTGAGAAACAACGACACGTTCAGTACCATTAATTACGAATGTTCCGCGCTCTGTTTGCCACGGGTAGTCACCAAGGTAAATCTCTTGCTCTTTAACTTCACCAGTAACTTTGTTGGTTAGTTCAACAGTCGCATGTAGCGGCGCGTCGAAGGTGAGGTTGTTTTCTTTTGCGTCTTTTTCCGTCGTTTTAGGACTTTGAAATTCGTAGCCTTTAAAACGTAATTCGAGTTTCTGACCAGTGTAGTCCTCGATTGGGTTAAGTTCTGCAAATATTTCGCTCAAACCAGTCTCGACGAATTCACGCCAAGAGTTCTTTTGGTGAGCGATGAGATCAGGTATCGGTAAAGCAGTGTCATCTTGGGTAAAGAATACACGCTTAGCCGCAGTAGCCTTGGTTTTTGCCATGCTTTGCTCCTCGCATTTAATTGTTTTGTGGAATCGGCGCCGAAGATTCCTGCCGTGGTTGCCATAAGATGCTGCCAGCCATCTCGGGACATAAGTAACCACAACTACACTACTTCTTAGTACTCATTGTGCACTGTAAAAAGCAAATAGTCAATAGAATTTTAGACAAAAAGAACGAGCGATCCACGAAGGATCGCTCGGCCATATACTCCTTCTTTAACTCTTCCGACAGAGACCTTCAGAACGACTAGCTATTTGACGAACAAATGAAATTCCAGTCGGAGGACATGAAGTCCCGCGATAACGCCTATCGCCCCAGCAAGAATCGTAAGCGTAAACGTTATTGCCGGTACTATGTCGACAACGAGCGGGACAAGAAGCGAACCGCTGAAGATTATTGTCGGAATAAGAGCGATGAGCCCCAGTTCCGACAGTGGCATACCGAGTTGCGCAACATTCTCGCCCGCCTTTACACGTTTTGTGTATAGGGTTATGGTTGTTGTAAAGTATGCACCCCACGCAGCAGCCGCAATGCAAGCCCAAACGGGTGCGCTCATCTTAAATCCTCATCTCATGAGAGTATACGAGTGAACTTTAGTCAAGTCACTGAGTATACTTTATAGCATATATCTATATATTAGTCAACTATACTCGTGGATGTAACTAGGCTTTTTCGATAACTTCGTCGATAAGACCGTATTTTACCGCCTCTTCGCCACTCATCCAAAAGTCACGTTCCATGTCTTTTTCAATTTTCGATAGCTTTTGACCGGTATTTTTAACAAGAATTTCATTTAAGCGCTGCTTAAGGAAAAGGCCTTCCCGTAGAGTAATCTCCTGGTCAGTCATCTTACCTTGCGTACCACCTGAAGGCTGGTGGATCATAATACGGCTATTTGGTAATGCGAACCGCTTACCCTTAGCACCGCTACTCAGTAGAAATGCACCCATACTCGCCTGCAAGCCAATACCGATCGTCATGACATCAGGGGCAATATACTGAATGGTGTCATATATAGCTAGACCATCGTAAACACTGCCGCCAGGGCTATTGATATAGAGTTTGATATCTTTTTTTGAATCTTCGTAAGCCAGGTGCAAGAGCTGCGCTACAACAATACTCGCCGTATGCTCGTTAACATCTTCGTTAAGAAAAATAATACGTTCATTTAAAAGGCGTGAGTAGATATCAAAAGCACGCTCACCATCGTGTGTTTTTTCAATAACGGTTGGAACTAGGTAATTCGTTGGCTTATTCATATATACAGTATAAACAAAAACTAGCACTCGATGCAAGTGAGTGCTAGTTTCTTTAAACAGATGCGAATTTTAGCCAGTCCCTCCTGCTGTACTGAATACATAGCAGAAGGGACGCGGCACTGGACGTAAGATACCCACAATCGAGTAGTGCCCTACGATCAAAATGCGAGAACGCGGTTTCAGGCTAAAATAATAGTCTTACTCCTGCGCTATTTCTCCTTCCAATGCTCTTTGATAAAATCACCTTCTGACTGGAATCGTGTGTCAAGTATCGTGTATTGAATCAGCAGCTCTATGTACTGATCAACGTTCTCGTCCGTTACGGGAATGCCAGCTCTTTTCATTGAGGGACCGAGAACATCTTTTGCTCTCTGCTTATCCTCAGCCCGCCTCTGAGCGTCTTTCGCCTTTATGTAGGCAGCATGCCCATCGTCGCGTCGTTGACGTTGAGCTGGAGTAATCCCATCTACTGTTTGTCCGACGGCCATGAAGGCAGCGCCAGCTGCAGCAATGAACGGGTTAAGGCTCGATACACCCACGCCCGCAACACCTCCACCAATCAACATAAGCGCTCGGACAAATTTTTTCCGGTCAATGGCGTACTTTACCACAAGAGACTCCGTCTCACTCGGTTTGACATCAATATTGTTATAACATATTCCTTTCGAAATACCTATAAACTTCTATTCCTCCTTAGTGGCCAGATCGGCGTCACCGAGCCGATGGACGCCCCAGCTGCAGGTTTATTGCAATACGTTCTATATCTATGATATTGGATCTATCTATCTAGTATTCAGTTCGACTAAACGAGTGACTGTTTTTTCAGTCAGCAGACGATTCGCGATATCACGACGAGCCTCGGGCTGATCGAATTGCGCAACCATCTGAGGATTGCTAGCATACTGCTTTTTGTAAAGCTCAACATGCGCAGCTAACTCGTCGCTCGTGGCCTCGATTTTTTCAGTTTTACTGAGTTCGGCAAGCGCAAGCCCCGCTTGAACTCGCTTTTTAGCGGCTTCTTTTACCTCGGTACCGAGCCATTTTTCTTTGTTTTCAAAGCCTTTATTCTCAAGATACTGGTCGAGAGTTAGCCCCTGATACATAAGATTTTGCGTCATATCGCGTTCGATAGATTCAGCCTGATCTTTTACAAGTACGTCCGGCACAGGCACCGTACTAATTTCAACCAGCTGCTTTACGAGATCATCTTTAATATTTTCGCTTGCCTCGCGCTCTTTTTGCGCGGTTAACTCACGTTTAATATCATCCTTTAATTCAGCGATGGTCTTAAAGGGGCCAGCCTTTGCGGCTAGTTCATCGTTAAGTTCAGGTAACACAACTTCTTTCAGTTGTTTGATAGTGGTCGTAAAGGTCACCTTTTGGCCTTTTAGATCGGCAACATGATAGCTTTCAGGGAATGTAAGCTCAAGATCAAACGTGTCGCCAGGCTTTTTGCCAACGATACCTTCTTCGAAACCAGAAATAAACGAATTACTCCCAAGAGTCAGGTCGTAATCAGTACCAGTTCCGCCGTCAAAGGCAACACCGTCTTTTTTACCAACAAAATCAATCGAGGCCTCATCGCCCATTTTGGCCGCGCGCATTACTTCTTTTTTCTCAGCAAAACCAGCACGCATACGCTCGATTATTTCATCGATATCTTTAGTTGCTACAGTTACTTTTTTAGTAGTAACTTTTAGCTTTTTATAGTTGCCTAGAGTTACTTTGGGCAGTACCTCAGCCTCAGCCGTAAACTCGAGTTCACTCCCAGGGACGTACTTTTTAACTTCAACCGCCGGACGATCAAGGGCTTGAATGTTCTCGTTCATGTAGCTCTCGGCAACAGCTTTAGATAGTGCATCCTCAAGTGTCTGCTGGGCAAGCATTTCAGGGTCAACATGCTTTGCGGCAACGCTGACTGGTACGTTACCTTTGCGAAACCCTGGTACTTTGATGGATTTAGCAAGCTTAGTAAGCGCCACTTGCTGGGCAGCCTTAAGGTCTTTGGCGTCGAGGTTAATCGTTAGCTCAACTTTGGTGTCGGATAGGTGTTTTACAATAGTCTTCATACTTAGTCGAGTATAACAGATGAGAACTATGCGAACAAATCGTCTGGGTCGTCAACACGAGCGCGACGACGATCTTTCACGCTACTCACAATTCGTTCAAAACTAAGCTTTTGTTCTTCGCTTGACGAAGTGTCTTTAAACGAATACATTTCGGTTTTAATTTCTTCATCACCGACAAACACAATAAACGGGATGCCTTTTTTAACCGCTGTTTTGAGCTGTTTGTCAAGTTTTCGACCGGTAATATCGAGTTCCGTATTGACGCCTTCCTCGCGAAGATTAGCGGCAAACTTTGTCGCTCCTCCTAATGTATCGCCAAGAACAACTACGTACACATCTGTTGTTGATGGTAATTTTGGAATGAGATCGTGAGTTTGCAAAAAAAGCTCAGTCATCGTAAGGCCCGGAGCCATACCTACCGCCGAAATTGGCTCGGCGCCAAATAAACCAACTAACCCATCATAACGACCACCGCCATAGAGCGACCGGTTATTGTCGGGGTGGGTGTCAAAAAACTCAAATACCGTGCCCGTATAGTAGTCGAGGCCGCGCATAAGCGTGATATCAAAAATCGCATTTTTAACACCGCTACGCTCAAGAATCGTAAAGAGCTGCTGAACTTCTTTAACTGCCCCACTCTCGCGTATTTCTTCAGGTAATTCTGCCATATTTTTAGCTGAAAGAAGCGCGGAAATACGTTTCAATCCAGCTGGAGCCGCCTGTTGACCAAAAATATCAATCGCCTGATCACGAAAATCTTCAGGGGTAATTTTATTTTTCCGGTCAAATAGTTTAATCATTAGCTGCGCCTGTACGGCGTCAAGCCCAAGATACTGTGCCATCATGTAATTAATCACTTGACGATTGTTAACTTTGATAATATACATATCTTCTCGCGCACCAAAGGCCTTAAGAAACTCAGCACCCATCGTGATAATCTCCGCTTCAGGCAAAGCGCCTTCTACGCCAAATATATCGACATTAAGTTGCCAAAACTCACGCTCACGACCGCGCTGAGGACGCTCGTAACGCATAAAATTTGCAACTGAGAAAAGTCGAGCCGGATACGCCATTTCTTGACGATGGGCGGCCACCATACGTGAAACCGAGGGTGTCATTTCAGGACGAATTGCTACCGTTCGATCTCCTCGATCCGTAAAAGTATACGTTTGTTCATTCGCAAGCTCTTGACCTGATTTTGCAGCGTAGATTTCAAGAGGCTCAAGCAATGGCGTACTGTACTCTTCGT
>Ga0307516_10005493_pt1 | contig 15134 bp, 17 predicted proteins | sample 19_EM_MG_FD_203310 | JGI IMG/M metagenome (GOLD analysis project Ga0307516, IMG submission 203310) | Populus trichocarpa ectomycorrhiza microbial communities from riparian zone in the Pacific Northwest, United States - 19_EM | ecosystem: Host-associated > Plants > Roots > Unclassified | place...
GAACATCTCCCGCCTGTTGTACATACCGACTAAACACTCACACAAGTTGTTCACGAGGAATCGCGACCATAGATCTAGGCCGGGGGAGGCGTAGTCGTTCTTTGATGATAACGACTTCGATGTCTGAGAGTCCGGGATGATTTACGCGCTGCGAGATTCGAAACGGACTATACCATGTGGGTCTCTGGATATAACGGACAGCTCTACCGGCCTGGATACTGTATCCAGAGCATGTGATCGTCAATAGTCTGCTTGAGGAGACTAGAGGGAAACTGACCATCCAAGTTCGAATCGCCCAGGTTCGTCTCAAAAGTTTACCCCCGACGACGAGGTTCGTTGAACGAGGCAGTAGTGGGATTCGTGCGGGGCCGCCCCCCATTCCAGCATTTGTTACACAAGCACTACCATCCACGAGTACCGTTTTACCCTGGTGTGACCTTCCCAACGTAGGTGAGCCCCGACGGCAGTGAGCCGGTCTCATTTCCGGCCGTGGGGATCCTACTAGGGCTTCATAAGTTGCAGGGTCGGGAGTATCGCCGACCTGGTAGAGCGCAAAATGCAGTAAGTTGAAGGGTCGGGTTTGGAGGGTGGGAAACATCTACAGTAAGTGGTAGTGATATAGATAATGATACATGGCCCGGATCCGCAGATTGTAAAGAGTGGAGGAAAGTGAAAACGACAGTGAGCGGAGAAAACGCGAGTGGGACCCAATAGGAGAAATGACCAAGGAGGAGATAAAGGTGGAGCAACAGCAAAACAACAAACCACACTGGGTGGGGGAAAAAAAGGTGCAAACCGAAAGAGGGGGAAGGTGGGAGGAAAAGTAGAATCAAACGTCAGAGTGGGCGTTATGCCCGCTCGGGTGTGAAGAACTAATCCCAGCCTCTTGGATGGCTGCGTGTTTACTGTCACGCTCTATTTCGGCGCTATAACCCTCGGCAACGGCACCGACGGTGTACGTGGTACCAGTCAACTCGGAACCACCAACGGTGGTTGAGTTGCCAAGGTGTGTTCTCCCGGTAAAGCGGAGGCCGGTGGACATCTCCAAGTCGGTTTTATCCGGATCAGAAAGACTTCTGAGATTCAGGAGGAGGCGCGACCCCTACATCGGAGATAAGGTCAAGGGAAGCGAGGAACGGGTGATATGAGCTTACGGCGATACATCCGGCGGTATTTGACGGGGTAACGAACAGGGAGGAGAGGAACGGTGGCGCATACTCAAACACGAAGAGGTTGACGATAAGCAGGACGAAGATACTGAGATCCGATCAATAACGAACGACCGTTGTCAACGAACCTGGGGTCGATGCACTCACATAAAGAAGTAGACAGCGGAGTCTCTCGCCTGACAGCAATTGATCAGAATGGAAAGTTCCAAAAGGCAAGTTTTTGAAATATACCATCAGTGTCAATGTGGGAGGGGCGGCAGACCGATCTTTCCACCAAGCAAATGCCCTCCACATTACGAGAACGAACAACACACCTGGTGGGGACAGTAAGCGGTGACGGTAGATGTAACGTTTGATAACTTACTCTCGATGATGACGGGCGCGATCCTGCACATGGGCTGATTGAGTGTGCTGATAAATTTGGCAACATCCCGGAGGCTTACCAGTAGCCAGCGATGATGGCGGGGACGCTGGCGGCGTAACATCCAGGGAGTGTACTGAAGTCCTGGACGACTGTTGGGGGGTTAGGATCTTGGAAGGAATGAGTGGGTTGGTGGGCGCACTAAGGACTTTTTCTCCAAGATAGTCGTGCATCGTAAGGCCAGCAAGGGTAATAACGCCGGCTGGAAGAACCAGCATCAGAAATTGGTTGGGACGGAAGAAGGGGGGGTAGGTTGCCTAGATACAAAAAGGAGGCGACGGCCAGGACGGGCTGGGGTGCAAATGAACGGCGAGCACTTAATGCGGGAGCTAGTTTATCGCACCATATTGCCTCTGTCTGTTGGGAGGCGTCAGGTACGTAAAATAGCGGGTAACAAGACGGTAACATACAGAGAGCCCATACACGTGTGAGGAGGATTCCTGACAGAAAAGGTTAAGGGGGTGGAACGCTGGGATGAGGCGAACGAACGGTACCTTCGATGGTTGCATGAGTGACGGTTATGCAACTGGGCGGGAATCAGCTGCGAGCTAGAATTTTTATGCGGAGTGTACTCACACGACCAGCCAGCGCAAATAAAAGACACAGCTGAGAGATGGGGGTTGAGTTTCTGAGGATGATCGACTGGAAAGTACTGACAACTATCCGCAGGGTTCAGTACTAAGAGGAGGTAGTTCATGTAGGGCACGTACATTTTCTGGGAGGTGAGTTCGCGATGAAGCTGGGGGGTGAAGGTGAGAGGGAGGCCGAAAGGGTGTCAAAGATAGGCTTGCCGATCCCATTAAAGCTGTAAGCTTGGCGTCAGAGGTGCGGATAAGCGAGATGGATGGTTGGACACGCACACAAGCATAGGTATCACGACATATCTGTTGATTAGGAACAGGCATTTTGGTATCGAGAAGCGGAGACTATGGGGGGTGAGGATTGGTCGGGCGGGGGTAAGTGAGGTAACTGACGTCCACATTCTGGCGATCTAGGGAGGCAAATGGGTGGTGAGGTGGCTGAGGGAGGGATCGTGGGGATGGCTCTCACCTCTTCTCCTATGGTGAGTGCGTAATCATACAGAAGGGTTGTCGCACAAACAGCTGTGGGGGGAGATTAAGAATGGAGAAGGGGTATTAGGGAAGCGGCTGGGTGAAAGTGACCTGTGACGTAGGCGACGATGTAGGCCTGGTTGGCCATTGTAAGGTATTCTTGAGGGGATATCTCGGGCATTGGTGGGAAGCGGGGACGGGGGAGAAGGAAGGAGGGGATGGAAAGCGGGGGTCATTCAAGAAGAAGTGGTGGAAGCAAATCAGAGCCGGCGAACATCAAAGGCAAATGGCAGTTCGAACGTTTATCATGGACCACTACCCGACCTCCAACTCGGTTTTGATCGAGACACTCGAGCTTCAAAAACACCCCGAGGGTGGCTATTTCGTCGAAACGGACAGGCAGCCCGCGAACATCCCGTCCCCGTTCGCAGGTGAGCTCGTTGAAGTCGCACAAAAATCACACACTAAAACAACGGGCAGATAACGAACCGAGGTCATTGGCGACCTCGATCTATTACCTGCTGACCCACGACCGTCCAGATGGGTTGTTCCACATGAACAAGTCTTTTGCAAGTCGCTCTCGCTCTGCACACACTTGTCGTCCTTTTGACCCGGGCTTGCGTCACAGACGTACCACTTGCTCCACCAGGGCCGCGCTGAGTACACCGTCATCACGCCCGTCCCCGGAGGGCCGCCCAAGGTTGAAGTAAAGGTGATAGGGGTTGGGCCGGGCGAAGATCGCCAGTTATTGGTCGGGACGGGCGTATGGAAAAAGTCAAGGATCCTTCCGGAAGACATGGCGTTGGGCAAGTCGGACGAGGAGAAGGACAGAGTCGGCTGTCTGATCACGGAAGTGGTCGTCCCTGGGTTCCATTGGGAAGACCACGGGTTCATGAAGAGCCAGGACTTGAACGATTTGTTCAGAGACGTCGAGGGTGGCGAGGATTTCATTGCCAAGTTCGCAAACCATGTCAAGAAAGCTTAGAGGTACTTACCACAGTCTCCAGCGGCCGGCCAACACCGAGCAAGCCGGCTGATTGTGATGAGATAAGAGAAATCTATTCCAGAAGCCGGCAAGCACGCGCACCCTCACCAGGGTTCTGATTCTGTCCCAACCAGGTCAAATTGGCTGAGAGCGTCAATTCCACTCTATTCCCCCCGAATTTGCTTGGCTGTCTCGGTGGAAGTGCCCGGTATGAAATGTCCCGTCGACGGGATCACCCCACGTTTATGAGAGCCCTCGGCACACCAGGTTCAGGCCAGAAACCCACCCCTGAGCAGTGCTAGTGAGACATTGTCCACAGCGAGAGCTCGTTGCTATAACTGCTTGGCAGGCAGTGACAAAAAATGTCGAGTTCCCCCGACGAGTCACGTGCTGCGTCATCCCCTCCCTTTGCGGGTCCACAAACTGCGGACCACCGAGGCGAAACGATTGTTCAATTCCATCGTCCGAAGACCAACAATCCATGGCACCCAACCAACCTTCCACCGAGCAGACATTCAGAGCAAATCTTTCCCAGTTCCGATGGGCCAACAGCGTCCAGGATGACTCGCAGCAGCAGCAACAGCAGCAACCACAGTCCTCCAATCCGTTCGCCAGATTCTACAACGCCGTTGGCGGAGGCTATATACCCCTGAGGTCCAGCGAAAGGTCGAACGAAGAGGAGGCTTACTTCGCTCTCTCCAGATGGGACAGGCACGTATCGAACGCCGGGTTCCCGCTGCCTTGCATGCGACCCACCTCTCCTGAATCTCCGCCTGTTCTAGGTTGATAGGCTTCGGTGCATGCTTGTTGGGGGCCGCAGTCTGTTTCTTCGTCGCCTTTTTGACCGCACCACTCATTCCCATACGACCCGCTAAATTTGCATTGGCGCTCAGGTCTGTCCATATCCAGCCCCATTCCGCCTCGTAACTGTCTTCTCATTCTCCCCTCGCTCCAGCCTCGGTAGCCTCCTGGTTATGTTTGGGTTCGTCAAACGTTAGGTCCCCGTTCGCTTTATGGTTACTCAGCCTTGTGCCCGGTTTTCCCCAGCTTCGCCGTCTTGGTGGGACCCATCACCCACCTCAAACATCTTGTATCCAAAGAGCGGCTACCTTTCTCCGCTGCCTACATTGCCAGTCTCGCCCTAACCCTCTATTTCTCCATATCGGTGAGCTCCATTTCTCCACTCGCCCTCGTCCAGAAGCTGAAATGGCATCCCAGGTCAAGTCGTATCTCGGGTCCTTGATCGGCGCCGCAGTCCAGGTCGTCTGCCTTGTCGCATACGTCCTCGCCTATTTCCCCGGAGGGACCACCACTCTTCGCTTCGGTTCCAGCATGATCCTACGGGGTGCATCCTCTATCTTACCCCGGTGACACGCCCCCCAGACCACCGGATATATGTATATATTTATTTGCATCTCGTCAACCGATGGAATACTAAGATCAGGCACCAAAAAGTCGGTACACCCGTCACGATTTACGCTACATGTATACTGAGGTCCGTGAACAATGCATGGCAGGAAGGTATTACAAAGTGGGTGTTGTGGGAATGATAAATTCGTGGCAGATCGTAAACACGGCGTTCACCGCAGCTCATGATCAGTCGTTACTTCGTCTTGCTGAGTTTCTGGAAGGCAGAAACGGAATGTTGTATGTGGTGCCTCTCCTGCCGGTGGCGGTTGAGACCGCAATCACGAGGAGCAACCTCTCCGCATTTGACGTGGGCGCTTGAGATGGCTGTGCGTCAGCGAATCCGAACTGCTCATTCCTGCGCGCTGAAGGCTTACCGTAGACCGCAGTCATCACACTCAAGGACCGGCTTCCAACCAATACGCTTGGTGCATATATCACACTTGGCCGTCAACAGCCCGCTTGTAAAGATGAGCTCGAACGGGTTCCATCCCGCCTCCCCAGGTGATGGACGTTGTGGAGGTAAAGCGCTACCACTCGATCGTTTGGCACCAGGTTTCAGGAGGGTGAAACGATGAACGAGTGTGGAGGGAATAGATCTGATCGTGGACCCTCCCTCGGTAGCGGCTGTGGTGGAAATCGAAGAGTGTGCGGTTTCGAATGTCGCCACAGAAAAGGCAGAGGCGGCGTTTCTCCTTCCCGTATCGCCTCCCACTTCGTTGCTCCCACTGCCGATGGGTCTGATCGTGAGCACAGAAGAAAGGGAAGGTAGGTTATTACCCTGGGGTTGTCGGATCACCGTGGTACTGTAATCCGACAATCCACTCTGGGCATCTTCAATGAGCGGCTGTACGCTGTCACTCGAGTGATCTGCATGAAAATTAACCGGCGTGATGGGTATCGAGGGGGCCCCGTAGCGGCGAAGCGAAATTACTCACCACTCCATGCGCTGGTGAGGCCAACCTTGGACAATCTCTCGACAGCCTGGGTCAACTCTTCATCGGATTCATCACTTGCGTAGTCCGACCTCGGGGATCCATTTGCAATGTCCTTTCCGATGCCCATGCCGAAACTAGGTATCCTAGGGGCTGGACTTGGCCGTTTCATACCCGTCATGAACTTGATGGTGCCAACGTGGAGATCGTCAGCTTCCGAGGGCATGTTCAAAACTTCCGCCTCAATCTCCCGAAGGCGGTCAAGGATCACCCGTGTTGTTGGGCGTTGCAGCGGTTCGTTGGCCAGACAATCGATGCACAGTTGGATAAGGGCAGGGGGGCAACCAGGGCTAGCGAGTCTTCGAACCTCATCCTGATCGATGGCGAAGCTTGGTGCAGAGCGCTTGAATGTGTCGTCGTCGGCAAGTTTGCGGCAGGCGATCTCACAGAAAATTACGCCGAGCGAGAATATGTCGGTTGGGAGATCGAATTCGTTACCGAGGAGGATTTCTGGCGACATGTATGAGTCTGTTCCGCAGAAGGTCAACCGCTTGCTTTCGTCCGCGTTCCGAGCAGCTATACGGGCAAACCCAAAGTCGGTGATCTTCAAACGACCATTCGCAGTGACAAGGAGATTTTCCCCTTTGAGATCCCGATGTATGCAACGACGAGCATGGAGGTAAGCAAGAGCTCGAGCTATATCTGTGGCAAAGGAGAGTCGCAATCGCCAAGGGAAAGGTTTGTTCTTGCCGTGGATGTATGAACGAAGGTTACCTATAAATTTCACGGACCTCATCAGCGCGAGTCGGTAAACAGGGGGACGGGAGAGTTTACCGTTTTCGATGAACTCTGACACGATAAAGATCCGGCCGTCCGGGTCGGGAGCACGAGACAGGCCGAGGTAAAGGACGACATTAGGGTGCCTTGCCTCCCTAGGAGAGTGATGGTGAATACTGGAACACCCGAAGAGCATACGGGTGAACTGACTTCATGAGTCTCCATTCTCGCTCAAAGTATTTGGCGACATCGTAGTCGGCGGATGGCAGGACCTCTTTGATTGCGACGTCAATCCCAAGGTAGGTCGCTGCAGGTAGGTTGAGGAGGGGATCGACGGACGCGCTAGTTGGAGGGTTGACCTTTGTAGACGTTCCCGAAGGATCCAGCACCCAACTTCTTCCAATCGCCCTTGATGTCCTTCAAGAATGGTGGAAGAGGTTATGGTGATGAATTCGTAGAACATTTGTGCTGTACCTCGAATGGAATGACATCGAAAGCGTCGGAGTGCATGGTAGTGGAAGGTGAGAACAAGAAGCCCAGAGTGGAAATTGTGATCTGATCTTCCTCTGCCTCGTCTGCCGATATCATCCCGACGAACGACGACGGCGACGGCGCACAGTGGACGACGATGACCGACGACTCCGACCACCGTCCCCGCCCGAGGGCAAACACTGCCTCCTTTTCCTTTGGATGGCGTAAACCTCCTCCGCCCCAGCTGAGCGCCCGGATGGCCACAACATCCCCCAAACCGACATCCGTTCAAGGTCTTATCGAGGACCTCACACCACCTGCCGTACCTTCTTTGGCCTATGCAAGGTCCTTGGCCGCTCTCCTCCAAACAACTTCCCCTTGTCCCCCACTCCCCACGCTTATCCCAATATTGGGCACCCTGTGCACCGAACACTCTCCTTCCTCACTGCAGACCGCAGGCTGTGATATCCTCGCAGCATATTGCGGTAATCCAGAGACCACTCTGACCTCAAGCTCAGACGTCCTCGCGTGTTTCGAACTCTTTGGTGCTCCATGGACCATTGATCTTTGGGAGCCCCGATTCAAGGCATTTACCAACTTCCACAATGCAGTATCACACAAAGTCATATTCCTACCCAACATATGCACAACAGTGATGGGGTGGATAAAATCCGCTTTCGATCCAATGCTTTTCCCCGGGTGCCTCCCTCTATCAGAAACCCTCGAACGACAGCGCTGCCTCAAAGCATACTTTTCTTTTTTGTTCACCGTCCTGGCTTCGCCCGAGTTCCTATGTGGAGCTCACGAGGAAGAGGCCGCGCAGGCACTCTCGCTACTGGGTGCATGGGCCCACACCGCGATTCTCTTGCCCCGAGAGGCACCTCCCATCTCAGCCCCGGAGAGCTTGCCCCGAGCCCACCGGAGAAACCAGTCGTCTGCCTCAATCCCTGCCGCTGTCTCATCCCCTGTTCACCACCCCGCAGATATTGCAGTAGGGGCATACGTGGAATTTTTATCAACCCAGCATGAAAAAATTTCGCATCTGGACCTTTCCTCCATTCTGCCGCTTTTGTTCCGCTCCCTCGCTTTCTACGCGAGTCCCCTTCCCCGCTTATCCTTGCACGAGGCGACCGAACCTCCTTCTGACACCGAGAGAAAAATCTGTGCGCTTATCGATTCCCTGTTTTCGGGGCCACATGCGAGCTCCTGCACACTCGTCCTACACCGTTCACTCTCCCCAGACGCAGTCAACGATAAAGACCACCTCCCACCTGTGCAGCTCTCGTTTGGAGCTTACAGGGTTCTCAGGAACCTCCTCCGTCGATCACTCCTCACTCGGTTAGCTCGTGCTTATATATCAAAGGCCAGCTCTCATACGTACACCCACACGGGTGCAGCCGGTTCTGTTGACCTGCCTCAGGAAGTCATATCTCTGGCATGGCCGAAGGATGATGTGTCGGTATGGGAATTCTCTAGAGTGTCCCCGGTCCTCTGCAAATCGTTGGGTGACTGGATGATTTGGCAGCCAGAAGGCCATGGCATCGATCCTGCTTCATCCCCAATAGTCGTGTTATTGGAGGCCGCTGGTCTGCTGACCGACGTATTGTACGCGTTGGACGATAGGGCGGAAGAAGAAGACGATTTCGACGAAGAGGAAGTATTGGCGATGTCCAAGGCACTCCATCGGTTGGTGCCATATGTGAGGGTTTACCGGTAACTTTCTCGTGTACACGGAGAGAACCTTGTGCTTGACTACTATCATTCAGAACTCCGGAAGGTACCCCATACATTTTTTCGCGCTCTCCTCACCTGGACACCCGACCGACGATGCTGCAGACAATTTCGTTCATATTGTCGCGGGACATCTGTTTACCCGTGAACTGGTTCATGCCGAGCGTCCTCCTCTCGGTGGCGGATCACCTCTCGGATGAGAACTCGTCCGAGGCAGTCGCTGCGATCACGAGACGTCATGGATTTTCTCCAACCTCGCCGGAGTGGGTGGAGACCTGGGACGATATACTAAAAAACCCGAATGTTTTCTCAGGTTCTAAGCCTTTGACCTGGGCGGCGATCCTAGAGGCCATGGAAGTGGTACACTCCATCGTCAAGGATGTCCCGTCGTACAGGAAGCCTTGGGTGGAATTACTGTTCAACTTTTGGAGGGTGAAGTCCCACTCGGAGCTAGGTGATGGTGCTGAGGTGTTGTGGTTGATTTTCGGCGAGGAAATTTCTCTAAGGCGAGCCGAGTCTCGGGAGGAGATCCCAGTGGATCCGGTCATGGACGACATACTGCTGTTCTTGACGGAAATGGCCTTTAACGACCAATCCAATCTTACCATTGGATCGCGATCCCCATCGAGCGACAGTTCTACTTCCGCATCCTCCGCTGTTCCGTCTTCAACTACCAGACAGGATGCGCGTGTACACCGGAAGGGCGGGGAACATACTTTACCCTCCGTCATGTCAATCCTCACCACGTTCACGACCGGAAGTTCGTCCAGATCCCAATCACAGAATAGGCGGGCCGGCGAGGAGGACACTTCTGAACCCATCCAGGACTCGGAGACAATCCACACGCGCGTCGCTCCATCAAGCACCTTTACGAGATCCGTCGGAGCAACACTCGCTCTCATCCTGGCTTTTAGTCAGCTCGCGTTTACACCTCACCCAGCGAAGGGGTCCGACTTCCATTTGTTGGTTCGAATATTCCGTGTGTTGTTGCAAGCAGCCTATTCATCGACGTGCCAGAGGGCTCGCCTAACATGCCTGCGATTTCTTATGCATCTCCGAGCAGACAGAGACCACAAACTATACTTCGCCGCCTCAGGTTATGACCCAGATGGTCACGTGTTAGCCATGGCTAGGATATTGAATCGAGCCAAGCCGGAAGAAGAGAGGGCGGACCCTCCCGGGGGAGAGAGGAAGGAGCGCGGACGTCCAGCGGAGCCCCTCTCGCAACGGCCCCGCGGTCGAGCACTCGCAGCGGTCCGCCACCATTCCATGTCAAAGTCCAGTCGGAGCGCCTCCCGGGCTACCGGTGCTGTAGTGGTGCAGCCTCTCTGGCAGATTCCGGACATCCTACCCTTCAAAATACCCTTCAGTGACACACCCACCAAGGGCATTGCTTCGTACGCTCAACTGCAGTCTGAGGAGAGTGCACTGTTGCCGGTCTCCGAGTATCTTAGCGTGATCATCAACTTGTTATCCGGGGAACAAGACTGGGAAATCCTATCATTTGTCCTCTGTCATATGCCGGTACAACTCAGCAACAAGCACATGTTTTGTGGACCCAAATGCCGTGCTCTCATGAGCCAACTTCTCAAAACATTGTCCGCTGGCATTTCGACCAAGGAACTTGGGGCGAAAGTACATCCATGGCCAGACGGACTAAAACCAAGGGACGCATACGGTTTGGCCTACCATTCCCTCTCCGTTCTCGTCAGTTACAAACGCTGCTTCGACGGGCAATCACTACACCACCTTGTTGAAGTCTTTCTTGACGGCTTAAGTGGATCACCCTCGGCCATCAAGTGCTGCCTCCACGCCCTCTCCTTGTCAGCGTTCGAGCTGAAGCCTTCGATGACCCGGTACCTTTCCAGGATTTTGGAGAAACTGTCTCAGATCATGTCCAACCCAACGATGTCGGTGCACATCATCGACTTCTTATCCATCGTCGGGTCGATCCAGTCCCTACACGTCAATTTCCGAGAACAGGATTACAAAATGGTGTTCGGGGTTGCCCTCCAATATCTGCAGCAGCACAATAGACAGGATTCTGCGAATCAAATATCGTGGGCGTTGTCCCAGCATGTTCGCATCATGTCATACTACATCATTTACGTTTGGTTCCTTTCCCTTCGCCTATCCGACCGGCCGAGGCACATACCCTTCATCTGCCGCCAATTGCTATTGGCGAATGAAGGGCGTACCACGGTTGACCAATCGACCGAGGTTTGTCTTGACTGGCTCGCACGTTATTCGTACGCTAGCGCGGACCCACGACCTGCGAATTCCATACTCGGTGAGGTGGTAACAAACCCGCCTGGTGTAGTGGAGACCGCGACCTCGGAGAAGACCTGGATCGTTGGCAATTCCGTTGTCACCATTCGTACCCTCTCCAGGCTTGGGTGGCTGGAGGTTGTGTCGCGCAGAGCGTCTGGCCTGACAAAGTTCATTTGCCGAGCCGAAAACGTTCCACTCGTGGGGCCCGGCGATCTCAACCCAGATATGCTCTCAATCCCAGCCAGCTTTATGATGGAGCGCCCTAGTTCAGGTGGTCTTATGCCCGAGGCGAGTACCTGACTTGCTGAAAATGTTCGGCCTTTGTAAACATAAGTCACCCCAGGAACCGTTAGCCTCAGAGCCATGTGAAGCCAGCATTTCACCACCCGACCCCATCACCGGTTATGTCTGGAGTGAAACAGCCCCCTCCCAGCGTCGCAAAGACGTGGCGATCGACCCTTCATACTTTCCACTTCAACTATCCCCCTTTCCGGACAAGGGCAGCCTTCCATTTGGGGCCCTAGTGACGGATTCTGTGAGGATCAAATCGTTTATCCGTACGCTGGACCGGATGCCGGTCATCGACACCCACAAAGTTGGTATCATGTATGTCGCTCCAGGGCAAACCACAGAGGAGGAAATACTCCAAAATACATACGGATCACCCGCATATACGAGGTTCTTGGAGGGGATCGGCCGGCTGATCAACCTTCGTGGCCAAATGGATGTCTACGCGGGTGGATTGGATCCGGATGAGGATGGAGAGTATGCCTACGCTTGGTGGGATGATAATTCCCAAGTCCTGTATCACACTGCGACATTAATGCCGACCGATACCCAAGATAAGTACTCCAGCAACAAGAAACGACACATCGGGAACGACCTCGTACGCATCGTGTGGAATGACTCGGGGTTGCCCTACAGGTTCGACACCCTCGCCACCCAGTTCCAATTTGTCAACATCGTCATAGAACCGCACTCTAAAGGGGTTATTGCGGCCTTCTCGGATAATGTCCACGAGAACGAGTATTTCAAGGTCTCTGTGCAGAGGGCTCCAGGAATGCCGGAGTTCTCGCCCGTCGGAGAATTCAAACTTATCTCCGCCCAGGAGCTCCCCCTCCTCGTGAGGCAACTTGGCCTTCTCTCCGATTGGCTCGCATTCGTTTTTCAGACAACGGAGCAGGATACGCAGCGCGTAGAAGTCATCACAAATTGGCGTTCTCGACTGGATACTATACAGCGGTTTAAAGTTGGGGTGGGTTTAACCGGGTCGCACCCGGGTACTGTGACCGGGGACAGTATCTTGGAACAGCAACATGTTCGGGATTTTTCCAGCACGTATTAAAGAGCCTCAGACCAGGGGCCAGCTAGCGTTATCAGCGTTATCATTATCCAAATCCCGTACTGTAGCGAAGTATTACATAGCATTAAGTCAAATCGATAATGTCGCTGTCGTTCGCGATTTGAGGCTGGGCTCGGCGGCGGGACCTCGCAACCAACAGAGGTGCAACCTTCGGTTTTGCAGGAGGTGGGGTGGGGTCACCGTCCGAGTCGCTGGAGATTTCTATAACATCTGGTGCCGGGTCCTGGGGGGCCGAAGTAGATTTCTGTGTCAGTTTAGGTGTTAGAGTTGGTGGGGCCCCAGGCCCCTGTTTGGGGTGGACCCGGGCTTGGGGAGGGGACCAAGACCGTTTTTCCATGTTGACGATTTTCGGTGTGGTCAGTCCAGTGGTTGGAAGCCCTCCTCTGTCGACAGTGCCAACAGGGGTGACCTTGGAACCATCGCGTTGCGAGACATTTGTGGTAGTGATATCATCGATGAGGCGGAGGATCCTGGAGCGCCCACCAGAGGCAGAATGATCATATCCGGAAGGCTTGTCAGTTAATTTTGGCGTTTGCTCTTCCGGCTTGGTGACAGGGTAGAACGCCTTAAGGTCAGGCTTCGGTCGAGGCTCTTGCTCCTGAGGTTCCTCGACCTCATCTGGGGTGGATGGAGTGCCAGTACCCACGACTTTTGGACGGTTAGGCTTTTTGCACGTGTTTTTTTTGGTAGTCTTTCGCTTGGCACTTTCTTCGAATGAATCGACGAGAGTTGGCATTGCGGCCCTGACGATGGGGGCAGGGATCCACACACGGAGGTTGGTGGATGGATCCGGTGGGGGTTTCTTCACGCGTTTGTCACTTTCGCTAGTTGCACTGTCGGAAGAGGAAATATCAGCAATAAGGGGTGGGCGAATGTCCTTTATACCCGCAGACGCGAGCGCTACAAGACGTTCAGGGGACACTTCGAGGCGGTACTCCAGCAACCCGTCTGTGGAATCATGGTTGCGAGTCAAGTGGATCTTGAGGATTAGGTCCTGACAGATCGGTGAACCACCGATGTGGAGATAGGAGAGGGATGCCGCTGTGGATGTAGCTGGTGAGGATGATGGTGGCTCGTGTTGTGGTATGTGTGCCGTGGCTGGCAAGGGGGGCCGACCAGCCTTCTGTGAATCCTTCTCTAAAATGGATTCGCGCAGAAACCGAAAAACTGCGGCTGGCCAGACCACGGTCCGAAAGCGTTTGATAATTGCGTGCCGAACGCCCCATTCGAAGTAGAGTTCGCAAATGTGCGCGATTTTGCCTATGTCAAGCGGCCGCTCCCAGTTCGCCTTGATCTTGTGGGCCCTCCCCTCTGTTTCAGAGGTTGCAGGGTTTGCATAGGACATGAGGATGTCGATATCCGGGAATTCTTCGGGGATGGCCCTGGACAAGGACTTGTATTTTCGGCCCAATATACCACGGGAGTTGGTACGGAGCTCCTCTGCTAGATCCACTTTCCAGGCGATCAGGTATTCTTGTAGGCCCTCCCTAGATAAGGTGTGCGCGGCGGATAGCAGGGTGTCGCCAAAACCGCATTTTGCGAGTCCGTGGGCCACCTTGGGACCGCATCCAGACAGTCCAGCTTGATGATAGTCGCCACCACTCAGAAGTGCAATAAGAATGAGACCACCGTGGGTTAGGTTGATTTCTGGGAGGTTAAACTCGGCCGCTCTGAAGACAACCACGTGGTTTCCGTCGTCCTTAGACGAGGAACCGGCCGCGGGGCGGTTTCCTGACAAGGAACTGCTTGGGCTAGGGTGTGTGTGTCAATAAAAGGTACAACGGGTAGGGGGCCAGAGCGCACTTGCGAACCACCGTCGTTCCCCCGAAGACGAAGGTGTCAACATCGTCGGAGAGGACTGCATCAATAACACCTGTTCGGTTGAGAAACGCGAGCTCTGCTTCCGCTTCGCCTGGAGCCTGGATGTCACGCAGGTTCATCGCGAGTGATGCACGAGAGGAAGACCTTTACCATATGCCATTCAAAACCGAAAGCTTCGATAATGTTCTTCATGCCATCCATCATCCAATGCGCTTTCCCAGAAATCTTCTTGTTCCGTTTCACCGAAGGGCGTTTGGGGCCGTCAAATACGAAGAGAGGTAGGAGGGGGATGCCGAGTAACCTAGAACACCGGAAGAACAGAGTTCTCAGCTCCGGATTCTCGCCTTCGCGTCCGTATGTGGCGTGATAAAACCAAATGCTGGCGTCGATGCCAATACGGAGTCCTCGGACACCCTCAACATTGCGTTCGAAGCCATCCACGACGGCGAGATTGGTGAGAGAGCGCCGCTTGCCGGCAGGCCGCAGTAGCTAAGAGACTGTAAGCCGATACGGTGGAAAGGACGAGGTGTAAAAGTTCTCACATCCCACAATCCGGGAACGCCCATCGCAGTGGTGGTGGTAGGAGGTGGGTGGCGATTGGATATTGGAGAATTCCCGGGACTGAAAGTCCTGGGTCTTGTAGTTTTTTCATTTGCCTCCGTCCTGCGAAAAACACAAAAAAGTGTGCAGTCACGTGAATTGTTCCCAGGATCATGTGATCGTGACGAAGT
>Ga0307516_10005494_pt1 | contig 15134 bp, 23 predicted proteins | sample 19_EM_MG_FD_203310 | JGI IMG/M metagenome (GOLD analysis project Ga0307516, IMG submission 203310) | Populus trichocarpa ectomycorrhiza microbial communities from riparian zone in the Pacific Northwest, United States - 19_EM | ecosystem: Host-associated > Plants > Roots > Unclassified | place...
ACTACCATAGCCCACCCATATCACATGGTAACAAAATCATAGTGTGTAGCCCACCCGTATTACTCGGTGATACTCCATCCGTGGGCTCCTGTCCGCTGGCCCGTGACACTCGGCCGATTTTCACCTTTGGGTGGCCGTGTAAGACGGGACAAAGTAGGTACATTATGTGGGAGAAAGTCCCATATGTACCCAAAGTAAGGCCCATTTAATCCTGGAGAAAGTCCAATTTGGACCCCAGCCACCTGCTAAATAATTAATTAAGTATAATAATTATGGATAAATACATTTCTCCAATTGGGCTATGGAGAATCTCCAAGCATAGTGCTGGAGAATTATAATAGGGCTCTGGAGAATCTCCATGGGCAGCTGGGAATTTCCAACCTGTCAGGACCTCATAGGTAGATACATCTGTAGAAATATACAAACCTAATAGGTCCTAAATGGGGGTTGACTGAAGTGTGGTGCCAGGTTTGGGGTGGGGAAATGTAATGCAGGACTATGTCATGATGGCTTTGCTAGCTCATGCAGCCAGATGTTCATCAGTACCTTCACATTCTCTTTAGTCTTTATCTGATCTAGTACTATCAAGGTTTCTGTTTGATGACTACATATGGAACCCTGACAGGTCCATTTATTCTGATTATAATGGTAAACTTATCCTGTCATGTATACCCCTGACTGCTCTTGTTGGGGGTAAGTATTATCTCCAATTCCTATCACTGTATATGACTTCAATTGTGATGCAGGTCCAATGGTTGGTGGTCCAATGGATCCCGGAGATGATGCACCTCTCTCTGTCAGCAAACATTTCTTTGAAAAAGTATGCCCCAAGCCAGTAGTAATACACATTGAGGACGTGAACACTGAACATATGAGATTCAGCGAAAGTGCACCAGTTACAGAAACATTTGATGCATGGGTAGAAACCCTTAATGCTGTTGATGATCCATGTGTATTGCTCGACCCAAGTAGCAACCAAATATTCGACAATTGGTGTGTTAACATGATTTCTATTTTGTCTTCCTGCACATGTATGAAAGTATACTGACTAAAAGACCATTACATATGAAATATTCCATTAACTAGGGTATTCGGTAAGAAAGAGTGCATGCTTCCACTCTGGCTGACCATTTCCCATTCTCCAATCCTCACTTTCTGGGACTGGTCTCCACTCATCCACAGTGCATACTCTTGCAACTGCCACTTCTTTGATCATTCCCCATCTTCCTCTCATTTAGCAGGATTCATCAACACACTAGGTCTATCAGATCCCGAAGATCCTTCTACCATGATCAAAGGTCTACTTGTGATACACATATGGAGAGGCGACTTTGAGGATCACTGTTGACATCTGGCGGTATGGGATGCAGATTGGCATGCTTGGAACACATTTCTGGAATTCATCGACAAATTTGAGAAATCCACAAATATGAGCCTCGAAGAAAACACAAATTTATGCCTCAAGCACTGTTACCCCACCATCCAGCAGATCACGGACAAGGTAAAACGTGTCAGACAAGAGTCACAGGCTACACATGACCTACAATATCTGTACATCATGATGAATGGACCCAGCCCTTGGGTCAAGGCACTCAAGACTGTGCTTGCAGAAGAGTCAGCATGGGAAAGTGTGAAGAGTTCTTGAGATTTGGAGCTCATGTGGGAAGAAACATTTGTGGGACAGGGTGTGGATATGTTGGTTGGACAGAGGGCCGAAGTAATCATTGGAAATGGGGTGAATCGTTACATGTGTTAGACTGTTGGCATACTTTCCACACAGGTTGCACTTATCCAAATTTGACTAATGCTAATTGGCTTTTGATGCAGTGGTCAAGTTTGACATCCAATGTGGTGATGCTCCGAGTGGTCCACGGTCTTCCCCCTGATTCGAATTGGTTCCATCAGGAAAGTTACAAAGGATCTGCTGGACCTGCTCCAGGTTGCTGCAGGCTAGTCAGACTATGTCAGCCACAGCAGATGACTGCATGACGGAATATGAAATAAATGTGGTGATCTGGCACGCCTGACATAAACTGGCAATGACTGTGAAACTCAGTAATAAAATGTCAGAGCAGCAGGGACTCAGCAGTAAAACATCAGACCAGCAGGGACTTGGCAATCTCATGTCAGACATGCAGACAGTCAGAACAAGTTCACGAAAATGGACAGAGTAAGATGACAATTATAAAGCAAAAATGACAATTGTCCATTTGTTCAATACGAGCCCTATAGGTAGTACTACAGCAATGTGAGTGCAATTAAACGTGAACTGTAATCAAAGGAGTGGACTCCGAAGGCTACAAGTGTGATTAAAATGATCTGTATGAGGAAGAGGAACAAGTGCTTGTGTTGATGAAATGCATTTTGGAGGGTGTATGTGAATAAGATGACAGAAAATGTAGAATGTTCAAAATGCACATTCTGCAAAGGCTAGCACAATTAAAAGGATCCATATGAGGGGGGGGAACTTAACAAGTGCTTAGTATGTCGATGAAATGCAGTTTGGAGACAGTCCATGTGTGAAGTGATATAAAATGCGGAACATTCAAAATGCACAGTTAATCAAATCTAAAGGCAGGGGTATCTGTCAGTACTCTTCATTGTCTCCTGCATCAATCATCCGCAATGGACCTGTCAGAAACCTGTGATGAGATGAATAGAGACCTGATGATGCTGTAGCATGACCATTGAACATCAGGAGTACCATGAGACTATGTGCCAGGGGGCCACAGTCGTTTGATGTGCTCGCATGATTGCTATGGTTCTGGTGATGCATAGACCTGTCATTTACCATTGGTTGGGTGAAAAGGTGTTGATCATCCTGACGATAGACTGCTGGTAAGGGTTGGGATGTCAAAGTTGTGAATAAATCCATGGAAGGAAAGAGAGCTCCCTGTGGGAAAACAGTGCTGAGAGATGGTAAGGACTCAGGAATTTGGGATGCACTGGCTTTCACTGGAACGTTGGTACCAAAGCTGGGCGAGCCAGATGGTGCTTGGGAGAGCAGGTACAACATCGGGGACCCAACTTGAGCATGGGGAGAAGTACTAGGGAGAGGTAATACAATACCTGTAATACGAGCACGGGAACACTCAGTACGCACACAATAGAGTGACAATGCCTTTGTGGGCACGATGTATTCACCTGTAATACGAGTATGGGAACACTACGCACAGTCGTAAGTAAAGTATAGTACAAGCAATCAGAAAAGGAACATTACCTCAGTATGCACACAATAGAGTGACAACGCCTTTGTGGGCACGATGTATTCACCTGTAATACGAGTGCGGGAACACTACACACGGTCGTAAGTAAAGTATAGTACAAGCAATCAGAAAAGGAACATTACCTCAGTACGCACACAATAGAGTGACAACACCTGAGGTTTACACCAAGTAGGTTCGGAATATATATACGCTCGTAGGTAAGACCAGAGGTGAGACTCGAGACAAAAGAATAAGAGATGAAACATATCCTGGCTGTTGAAGCATGAACAATAGGTATTGTGTACAGACGGTTGGCATTGAAACGAGACGAGACACAGTAAGACAAGAGCACAATGACATGAGTACATACAACTTGTTTATTCCAACAAGAGGGACATCTTCATCATAATCTCTTGTTTGCTGGTCTTCTGCATGCTCAAGTTGTTGATCACCAATGAGGCTGTCAGCACTATCTTCATTGGAGTCACAGTCAATAATGTGTGCACACGCATCCTCCTTTATAACAGGGGATGTGGCCTTGAATCTTCTTCCATGCTTTGTAAACTCGAGTGCACCATCTTCGATCTCCTCCCATGCCACACCCGTCAGCATCCCAATTGACTGTGCATACGAAGCACTGCTGGTCCCCCACTTGCATTGGGAATTACCCAAAAAATTGCCAACAAGCCTTTTGCTCTCCTCAGTACAATAACTGGATCCAACCCACATCAAGATGGCATGTTCAACCTAATGAAACCATTGGTCAATCATTTGGAAAAAGGTGGCTAGTTGATGTGTGACTCACCCCAACCATGGCCAATGTAAGGGTGCCACATGGACAGACGTTGATCTGTGGGCATGGAACGGCATTGACAGTCTTCGTATAGTGAAGCACTAAGGTCTGAAGGACAAGTGGTGCCCAAAAAGCACCAACACCCTTCTATGTAAGCCATTGATGTCAATATACCACAAATGGTTGGTTTAAGAAAAAAACACTCATTGTTAGTTGTCTTTAAATATTTGTAGATGAATGGAAGCCCAAGACGATCGTCAAGAGCCCACTCAGCCCAGGTTGCCCGGCCTTCATTGTCTGAAAATTCATTGGAGTTGAACCATGTAGCTACAGCTTTCTCTGCAGCCTCAGCAAATTTGCTCCTCCATTCATAGATGTGCTGTTGTGTTTTTTTTTCAGAGTATTAGCAGAGGCAAAAGAGTGTGAGACAAAGTGACTTACCACATGACAAACCAATGTTCCTGCACCATACAATTGCTTATTATATGGTATGCAAGGGAACATGACCAACCAAAATTCTGTGATGAGATCTTCAAATGGCTCAGGGAGAATCCATGGATTTGGAATGGTGCTGCAATATGCCAGAAGCATAGGGATGAAGGTGTCCTGGAACCGGGGGGAAATTTCCCCAGGCAATGTTGCATTGCTAAACTTGCCAACCATGCGGGGCACAACTGGCTTGATGTCAGGTTCATCCTCTGCACTACCAGTAACACAGACATGACTCTATGAAAACGTTAGGATAATGGTTGCTATTTCGCACATGAGAATATACCTTGCTGTTTGATGTCGTTCACTGATACTGGTGTGCAAATTCTTGTTCAGCCATTTCATTTTCCTCATGAAAACCTCCATAGTCATTCACAGGCATATTTGCAGAGTCAGAACCTTCTTGTATGTAGGAACAGCTTCGAGGCTGGAGCTGAGGGTTGAGTGAAAGATGGTGTGCGGGAATGTATTGATGCCACTTGGTTGGTGGACGAGATTGACCTTGTACTAGGTGTTTGTGATCACTGGAACACAGAGGAAATTGGCTCAGAAGGAGATTGTTCCCATGAGAGCTGACTAGTCCTTGACGACGAACGTTGATCTCTGAGGCCAAATGGTTTGTACAGTTTGGCCCTTTTGTTTAGCCTGGAGAGCAAAAGTGGAAATGATTGAGTGTTGAACAATATTTGCAGCCACATTAACCCACGAGTCCTTATCAAGTTCTGCCACTGCCTTGCGTTTTCCCTGAGGTCTTGTCTCATTGGATTTGGCTGTTTTGTTTAGCCTAGAAAGGTAGAAATGGTGAGTGTTAAACAATATTTGCAGCCAAATGACTCACGACTCCTTATCAAGTTCTACCACTGCCTTGCGATTTCCCCGGCATCCCATCTCGCTGAGATCTTCTCTCTGCCCCCTTAACACTGACTGAGCATTTTGGACTTCATCTCGAAGCTTTGACTTAGGTGCAGTGGCCCTTTTCTGTGCATGCTCATTGAGATTTGTCGATGTGTATGACTGATTAACATCTGATAACGAATCAGTTGAACAAGTGACTGACTTAGAACGATTTTTCATACCTGGTGAAGGGCTACAACTATCCTGTGATGAAGGTTTTGTGTGCAGGCCAATATTGCATGGAACTTTCCATTGCACTCGCGATGGTGGTGGCCATGTGGCATGGGTCATTGCCTGCTGGCTCTCCTCATGAATCTACATCTCCATGGATGCAAGGCCAGAAATCTGATCAGACTGTTCATCAAGCTTCTGCTGCAGCCTGCTCCCTTGACTTGACTTGTCTCGGTGCCACTACTTGACCTGGGTGAGCATCTTTGTTCGTCTCCTGTGTTTGAACCATGTTATTAAAGAATGGACTAGTATAAATGAAATGAGTGTTCTCAGAGAGGTGAAAAAGTGAGGGTAGGTGGTAGAGTTTGACATGTCAGCGGTGCGCTGTTGACCTTTGTTGGTTTTAGGGTCTGGCAGCCAACAGGGCTGTACCATGGATTTGTACACACAATGTTTGTTTTTTTTATTTCCTGTGTTCTCATGCTCCCCAGGACACATCCAGAAAATTTGTGTCCTGTTTGCTCTTCAAAATTCAAAAGTTCATATGGATTGACACAGCATATCAACAGGTTGCATCCTTGTTCCAACATACAACCCATGCAACATGCTACTGTTCAGGATGAGCAGCCTCCACGTATAGGACACATGCCATTGCAATGTTCTCAGGAATACCATGCAATTCTTGATGGTAAGGCATTTTCCATGTGTATCCAATGTGATCTAACAAAGTGCAGCCACACCAACAGATCAATTTGGCCATGATCTTCCACCCAATACTTCACCAAGTCCTCGAAACTTACAGGACAAAAATGATTGGTTTCCCTTTGCTTCACACGTCGAATTTGAAACAGCAGAGTTTCTTTTCACTCGCAGTCAGATGCCGCAGGCACAAGTGGACACACTTATGCAGCTGTGGGCTGCTTCAATGCTCCCACACAACGACCGTGCACCCTTTGCAGACCATGCTGATTTGCACTGTGTAATTGATGCAATTCCACTTGCGGATGTTTCCTGGAATTCTGTCCAGGTAAAATTTTCTGGTGACATACCTGAACATGGAGCACCATGCTGGATGGAGAAAAGTTATGATGTTTGGTACCAGGACCCAAATGCTGTTGTCGAGGCCCTACTCAGCAACCCCGACTTTGACAACCATTTTGACTATGTCCCATATCACAAGTTTGAGCCTTCAGGTCAGCGTCAGTGGAAAACATGATGTCAGGAAACTGGGCATGGAATCATGCAGTATGTCAACAATTATTGATGAACTCACAATATTCCTGACTGCTGGGTGTACTACAGGATACACTCGCAGATGATCCATCTTTACATGGCACAATGCTTGTGCCTATTATTCTAGGCAGTGACAAAACGACTGTTTCCGTTGCAACTGGTCAAAATGACTACTATCCTCTTTATCTCTCGATCGGCAACATCCACAACAATGTTTGCCGTGCCCACCACAACTCACTTGTGTTGCTTGCATTTCTAGCAATACCAAAAAGTACATAGTTTAACCCTCTTAAGCTACAGAATTTTGTATTGACTAGGTTGTGCTAACTTAGTGGACCGTGAAAACGAGGAGACAGCAGAATTTCGGAAGTTCCGATGACAGCTTTTCCATACAACAATTGCACATATCCTGTCATCACTTCAAAGTGGGATGTCAAAGCCTGAGATTCGGCAGTGTCCTGATGGACATTTAGATGTGCCATCTATGCACTTGCTGCATATATTGCAGACTATCCAGAACAGATTCTACTGTCTTGCCTCATGCAAGAATGGTGCCCTTGGTGAGTGTGGGATTTATGGAAGGTGCATACATGATTGCTTGACATCCAAATAAACAGCTGCACCGCCATGTCAGGTAATCTTGATGGGAGTAACAGCATCCTGTGGTTGTGTGAACATGCTGAATACTGCATCTGTGCATTTCTTCTTGCTGAATTATGGGACCAATACGGCATAGTGGGTGATCTAACGGTATACTATCACACTTATTTGGTTTGCATTGCTCTGAACTTTTTGACAGCCATTTACAAACGATTTTCCACATGCAGATATTTACAAGATGTTGACGCCCAACCTCCTCCATCAAATTATCAAAGGTGTGTTCAAGGACCATCTTGTGACATGGATCAGTGAATACCTCAAGTTTAAACATGGTGAAGTAGCAGCCAACTGTATACTCGATGACATAGACTGGAGGTGAGCCAAATTCTTCCATGCACATTCACATCTTAAGCTTCTCGTCAAAACAGGATTGCAATGGTACCACTTTATCCAAATCTATGATGTTTTCCTGAAGGATGGTGCTTCAAACAGTGGATGGGTGACGACTCAAAGGCCTTGATGAAGGTATACCTTCCAGCAGTTGAAGGGCACATGCCCCCAGCCATGGTGCATGCACTCAGCACATTTCTCGACTTCTGTTATTATGCACGCAGAAACTCCCTCAATGAGAGTGCATTGGACAGCCTACAGTGTGCACTGGATCACTTTCACCACTACCACTGCATCTTTCAAGAGATGGGCATTCATGGACATGGCCCCAAAGCATTTTCATTGCCCCAACAACATTCAATAATTCATTATCACCATCTTATCCAGGAATTTGGTGCTCCAAATGGCTTATGTTCATCAATTACTGAGTTGAAGCATATCAAAGCTGTGAAGAAGCCCTGGAGGTGTTCAAACTGCTTCCAACCTCTTGGACAGATGCTCATCATCAATCAATGCCTCAATAAGCTTGCCACCATGCGAGTGGACTTCGAATCACGCGGTATGCTTAAGGGTTCAGTTCTGTCAGCATCAGCTCAGGCTCTTGAAAATCAGCACAGACAAGGTCTCATCGGCAATGATCCAGTGGACACTTGCAGCCATGCCACTCAGGTCAGCAATGGCAACAATAATAACCATAATGATGACGACGCTGAGGATAATGACATTGGGCACAAGGATGGGCTGCATGTCCTGAACTATGTCTGGCTTGCAAAAACTCCAGGCATGCCCAGTATTTTTTTTCTTTGTTCGTTCTGAAATACTGACTAGTAGTTGTATTGTACAGCACACAAGTATCCCAGCACACTATGCATGCTCGCACACCATGTTCTCCAGCCTGACCTTCCCCTCCTTGTTGCTCGTTTCCTTTGTTTTCAGCTGACTGGGGATGGCACAAATACAGACACTGCAGCACCCCAGCCTGACATTTCTGACTTGCCTGTATCAGTCTTCCACAGTGCCATAGCAACATTCTACGCACCAAGCGATTTGTCAGGACTTGGAGGCATGTACTCAGAATGTATTCAGAGTACACCATGCTGGAGAAAAGGCTGTGCATGATATGATACTGTTTTCCTGGAAAAGGACCAAAATGAACTTGTGATGAAAGGATTGCACGTTGGGAGGGTTTTCCTTTTTTTTTCCTTTACCCATAACAGTATCAAATACCCTTCTGCACTCATTCAGTGGTACATACCAGTTTCTGATGAAGCTGATGAAGACACAGGGTTGTGGGTTGTGGAACCGGAACATGATGCAAATGGTCAGCGACAGATGGATGTTGTTCATGTGCGCTCAACCCTTCGTGGTGCACATCTCATACCAGTGTATGGATGGGATCACCTTCCAATCAATATTCAGCACACAGATGCTCTTGATATCTTCAATGCATACTATGTAAATAAATACATTGACCACCATGCATTCGAGATTGCTTGTTAAATGTGATGTGACAGACTTGGTCACTATTAATGGTCTGTGTCGTCTGCATCATCTACTCACCCTGCATTGATGTCTGTTGTTCTGACACAGATGTTTGTAAGTGTTTGAACTTGCCAGGCTCAAATCAGACTCCCACAGATAGCATCAGATGATATCAGTCATGTCAGTCATGGCAGATGCTTTGTAACTTTCCTGATGTCTGGTGACAATATCTTGATGGACCTTGGACATGCTGCATGTATTCATGAGTTTTCTTATTGATTGATGTGCAGTAGTGATCTTGTAACTTGCATTGTTCATTTGTTAAGGATAGCATGCCATTCTGCAGGGGTTTAGTCATTGTTCTAGGTATGCTAAGCATGACACTTTGTTATAGTTGGGAGTCTGAACCATGATGAACACAAGGGAAATTTATGTCTTTTAGGTGCCACAAAAGATCTTACAAAATTAAAATGCAAAAGTTAGTTTGCTGATTAGTCTACTACTGGACCTGATATGCACTGGCACTGTCTAACTTACATTTCATCAAATCCAAGAACAAGAATTGGTCATAAATTTTGTACACATTCAAGTTACAATGAAATGAAAGAGTATGAATAAAATGTACAATGGAAGAAACATGAGAACAGGAATGAAGGTAGTACTCTTATCAACAACAGTCATTTTGCAATATTCAGCATGTAGTTACACTCTATCCACCTGGAACCATGAACCATCCTGCTCAAGTCAAGGTTGATATGTTTTCCAATGTCAAATAACCTATAGGGTGAACATAATGATGGTCTTGGCATATATGATGGAACCCACAGAAGCAGATGACCTTTTGGGCTAACAATCCATCCACCACGGTCTAAATCCAGTAAAGTTCTGACATTGATATCACATTCTGGGATATACACATCAGAATCCAGCAGGGCATGAGATGGGTTTGAAGAATAGCAGAGTGAGTGAGAGGGCTGTCTTGGCATGTTGTCAGAGTACAGATTAACTACAGAATCTATGGGACAACTCCATATTTGTATGGTATTGTCAGATGAACCAGAACAACTCTCTGACCATCATGTGAGAATGCCACTGAGTGAACTGAGTCAGTGTGACCTGTGGGAGGGTTACCCAGCTGCAGTCCAGTCTCAGCATCCCACAAACATGTGGTCTTGTCTGTGGAACCTGATGCAATCCTCTTGCCATCTGGTGAGAATGCCACTGAGTACACTGGGCCAGTGTGGCCTGTGAGAGGGCTATCCAGCTGCAGTCGAGTCTCAGCATCCCACAAACATATGGTCTTGTCTCTGGAACATGATGCAATCCTCTTGCTGTCTGGTGAGAATGCCACTGAGGTTACTGGGCCAGTGTGGCCTGTGAGAGGGCTACCCAGCTGCAGTCGAGTCTCAGCATCCCACAAACATATGGTCTTGTCTGTGGAACCTGATGCAATCCTTTTGCCATCTGGTGAGAATGCCACTGACTGTACTGAACCAGTGTGCCCTATGAGAGGGCTTCCTAGCTGCAGTCCAGTCTCAGCATCCCACAAACATAGGGTCTCACCATAGGAACCTGATGCAATTCTCTTGCCATCTGGTGAGAATGTAACAGAGGTCACCCCATTATAATGTCCCCTAATTGGTAGCTGAAGGTTTGGCCAACATGGTTGTCCTCCATCAATAATTTGGGCCAAATTTGAGTACTTGGGTGAGAATTGTTTATAAATCATGGACTGTGCTGGAGAGAATGGCAAAGCTGAGATATACAGGTGTGGGGTACTTGTCATGATGGCACCACCAAAGACTCAGACAAACTTAATGGCATCTCTTGCTATTGCTGACCCCTCTTTGAGGGTATCACTGTCCTTCTAAACTTTCTCATTAGCAGTGTTAGTTGGGATCAGCTTAATAGAAAACATACATTCAACCATGAAGCTATAATTGCCAGGTGTGAAGGCACAATATTGAGCACCTTCAATAAACTGAGTGCTTCAATCCAGAAGAGCAATTTTTCCTTCAACAGCACCTCCATCTCTTGTGCCAACCTCCTCACAAACTGTGTCTCCTCAATATGAATGGCCCAGAGTCAACAGGCATAAGACAAGTGAGCAGGGATGCATTCATGAACCCGCCAGTCAAGGTCAGTGACCTCAGAGTTTGGTAGGTATGAGGTTTCCAATTGACAGGTATTGAAACACAGCCCACTTTGCATGACTTGGATACAAGCCCAAGCAAGCTGACAGTGGACATCTTCCATTTTGATAGCAAACTCCATACTCCACACAGAATCAGCCAAGAAATCATAGAATGATGCATGTAGCACACGGACTGGAGTTGATACATCAGCAATGCCACTCAGCAGGGCACCCATTGGGTTGAGGATTGCCTTGACATCAGAAACATCCATGTCAGGGAAGTTGCACTGCATCGCATTCAACGACACCACTGGGAGAGGCTCCTGGGTCCACACTATTTGCTGCATCACAGAGCAGAATCATGCAAGTGCCTTCGGCTTGTTCTTGACGATGTCTCACAGAATGGTAAGGTACATGTCATCCAAAAGTCCCTTGCTCTTCCCAGGCAAAACAGAGATCAGGTCCTCGTATCGCTCCATGGCTGAGAACCCAGCCTTGTGTGATTTGATGAACTCGCAAGCCAACCGAGCCCACTCAAACAACCCATCCGCCAGCTGTACAAGGCAGGAAATTTCTTCAGTAGAGAAACAATCCATCAGTCTTCCTAGCTGATCAGAAACATACACACAAATATTGTGTTCAGCATTCACAATAGATGTCATTCATGGATTTGGATGTGACATGTGGAATATGCTGCAGGGCCTCCTTGATGTCAGGTAAAGGGCAGGATATAATGAGAACACGAAAGCTGGACAGAAGCTGGGCAACCTGTGCGGAAGCGAGAACACTGAGAATATGTTTCCAGGAGGCCTCGACACTGGTCTCATTGAGTGCATCAATCACAATGACCACTTGTCCAATCATAGACTCTGCAACTTTGGAAATGGGATCCAAAATGAACTTCTGCCACTGCTGCTTCACATTGTGCATGGTGGATAGTGCTTTGTCATTTGAAATGACCTCAGCTACCATCTGCTTGAAAGTAGGGTCATGATCAGCAAGATCATGTGCGATTGTGGTGAATATCTTTTCATGGCGACATTTTGCCTGTTGATTGTGGGTGAAGCAGAAACATGACCCAAGAGCTGGCGATTGTATGAGCGATGGCCGACTTCCCTTTGCCTGCTTGGCCATGGAGCCACAACACCCGAGGGGTATCAGGGTCTGACTTATTGACCCAATCTATAATGTCCACCAGGATATCAACTCTTGTGCCTTCCAAACAGAGCTTGGTGGTGTCTAATCCAGCACCACCTGCATAGGCAAGCTGGCTAAGCATAGCCTTTTGATCTGCAAGGCAATTGCTTAGGACAAGTCATAGCTGTGTGCAACTCGTCCTCACCTATGACTGAAACACTGTCTTTTATATTGTCAATGCTGTTCAGGGCATGACGAATGGCATCTTCAACGAGATGGATGCCATCTAGGGCACGTCGAACATCAGCTGAGATGTGGTCAGCCTTGTCAGTGACCCCATGAACAGCCACCCATGTATCCCAGCATATAAGGTCCTGACACTGCTGTGTCAAGACATCCAGCACATTTCCATAGGTAGTAATCGCAGTATTAGTTTCACACAAAACATTCTTCAGCATTCTTTGCCCTTCATAATTACATTAGCCGAACATGGAACCTCGAGTGCAAATATGACATACAAAAGCTTTTCGTTTTAGAATAGGACTGGATGAACAGCATGCAGTTTGGTATCAGTTTGGAGATTTCTGATAGAGGTTCCTTTATCTGCATGACATTTGCGATGGTACGATCTTCAATGAGGAAGGCATAGACATGGCTGATTTTAGACAAGAGAGCAATGACTGACTCATCCATGGTGTTCTGTGAAATAATAGTCTGTCCGCATATTAAATAAAGTGCAATCATGTATAACTCAGGGACATACCTGAGCAGCCCATGATAGTGCACATAAAGCTAGTTTCGCATATGGGTGGATCTAAGCACAATTTAGTGACAAATTCACCAAATGAAGGAGGATGCACATTAGAAATTGTGTCGACAATGGAGGTGAAGACTTTAATGGGTTGAAGACATGATTGCACAGTATCAAGCTGATCCACAATGGATTGGCATGTATTCACAGCAATGAATGCCTTGTCCATCCTGTTCGGCATATTATTCATCTGCGATACACCTTCTCGTGCAGCTGCAAGGCTGGTACCTAGGTCCCTCGCATCATCATCACCAGCAGGATGAACCTGAGGCCAGATGAGACTGCTGTGAACCTGGACATGATCTTTTCTACCACTTACCTGGGGAGGATCAGGTATAGAATCCTGCGCTTCAGAAACTTGCTGTAGAGGAAACGAAGTTGGGTTGGTGAATCAAATAAGATCAGTGATTAATGCTCAAAAACATGCATGTTGGCCCACATTTTGAACTTCTGAAGGAGGCATGAAGACGGGAACACAGGACAAAGAAGTAGCACTAGTGCTGGTTGTGATACCAAGTTTGGTTGCAATGTTGGCATCAACGGCCTGGGTTTTGCATCACCACAGAGATCAGAGTACAATGCAAAATAACATACACCTTGACTCTGCCTGAGTGCAGTGTGTGCTGTGGATGTGCCAGGGGCAGGGACTGTTGCCTGCAGATGGGCCTGCAGATGGGATTGCACAATCTACACGGTTGATAGCCTCGCACCAACTCCATGCGCCGCTGCACTTACCAAATTGATTGTACCAGGGTTTTGCTCAGTGAGAGTGTTCCTTGAGGGGCTGCGAGAGAGGCCGAATAACTGTGTTGTAATTTCAGTATGGGCACCTAATACAATTGAAGTGCATTATGCATACCCTGCAGGCATGAACCAAGACATCTGAAAATCTGTTCTTTGGCTGGCTTGTACGAGGGTTGTCCCCACTGGACGACCCCTGCTGTCCCTTCAAAGTGGTGTCACGCACCAAACAGGTTTGGTACAGTGAACATGGAAGATAACGTCAATATCAAACGATTCTGATGTGAAGGATGAGCACAACGGAGCCTCATCGTAGCCATCTATCGCACAAGAAGGCTATCCTGATGCAAGAGACAACTGCCAATGTCTAGCAGTCATCACTCGCACAAGAACCGCCAAGAAGCAGAAGAAACTGAAGGAATAATGTCCATTATGGTATGAGAAAGGAATGCACACTTCTGCAGTCCAACTCCCATACCAGAACGAGCAAAGAAGCTGAAGAATTGATGGAGAAACAAAGGAAAGAAGAGAAGAAACAACGTTAGCGCTCAAATGTCATTTTTAGGCACCCAGTGCCAGCATTCCGATATTTTGAATAGCTCCATCATTTCCAAAGCTATCAGGCACGTGACTATACCATCAGAAAGCCTAGAGCGTGGTCTATCTGCCTGTCAAGTTCCGATGTGGATCCATTCATTTCCCACGGAGATATTCCCCCCGCAATCCCAACGTTCGTCTCATCAGTCACTATGGAGTCCATATTTTCTCTGGATCATTTCTCCACTATTGCTGCAGATCTCCACTATGTCCTGCTCTTAGGACAGCCTCTCCCAGAGTTCCTGTGCACTGCCTGGCACATATCTTCCCAGCCTGCTCCCTCAGTCCCCCTCGTTCTCAGTCAGTGCGTTCTCCTTGTCAGGCCTGCATCAAGGACGTACTTTGGTCATCTTAGGTCTATTGTCAAGATTGAGAAGTCTTCTCTGGTCATCTCTGTGTCCCCTGAGCCCTGAGCCTATGGTCCCTTCCTCCCAGATACTTGCCATGTCCATCTTC
>Ga0307516_10005495_pt1 | contig 15133 bp, 17 predicted proteins | sample 19_EM_MG_FD_203310 | JGI IMG/M metagenome (GOLD analysis project Ga0307516, IMG submission 203310) | Populus trichocarpa ectomycorrhiza microbial communities from riparian zone in the Pacific Northwest, United States - 19_EM | ecosystem: Host-associated > Plants > Roots > Unclassified | place...
GATGAAGTCTTGTGTGTATTGTCTTGTCTTAGAGAGAAAGGCAGGAAAAGTGAAAAGTCTGAATACACGTATATGACGTGATTCTACACGTGACAAAGCTGAACGAGTGAGATATTGCAACACTTTTATCGGCGAGCGCCCGAGTGAGAATTTGTGATCCGGACCGTTCTTTCTCTCGAGGCGGCTGCGTGCCTTCGGAGAGATACGGGTGAGTCGGACTTGGATTTCCCCGAGGTGTCTGTACCTCTGAGGGAACGTGGGTGGATTCATTGGTCATGGTCGGGGTGTAGATAAGATAGATGAGGTTCCGTTTGTTTCGCTGCATGCGTGATGCGGCCGAGCGGGGCGTGCAGCTGTGTCAAGAGGCTGTCTTCTCCGATCGTGGTGGAGAGTGTTTCTCCGATCGTGGTGGAGAGACGTGGTCGCCTAGCTGTGCCCGCTCGTTTGCACAAATTGTTCTTCCTTATCTCCGGAGTTCTAACTCCTTCGGCCGGTGTCTCGACCGAAGGCTAGACTCCGTTCCTTATCTCCCGCCTAGACTCTTTGATCCTTCAGCCACGGCCTGAGCCTCCTTGTCCTCAGTCACTGGATTTTCTTCTATCTAGGCTACGTACTCGTGATATGACGTCCAGGTGTAACAGGCACCCCACACCGCAGCTGCCATGCACTCTTGAGGGGGCGGAGCTGTGTACGCGCCTTGGTGATGACGGAGCAGCTGCGGCGCCCCACACCGGAGCTGACACATGCGCTCGGGGAGCTGTTTGCGCGCTTGGTGATGACGGAGCAGCTGCGGCGCCCCACACCGGAGCTGACGCATGCGCTCGGGGAGCTGATGTTCATGCTTGGTGATGCTGGAGCTGCTGCGGCACCCCACACCGGAGCTGTCGTACACTCTCAAAGATGGGATTGCTGCGTTCATTTGGAAATACGGGAGCTACTGTGGCGTCCCCATACCGGAGCAGTCGCGCATGCCTTATGATAGAGTTGCTATTTACGCTCAATGCTGACAATAGACAGATTTTCTTATGGATCGGCCTGGAAATCGGCCTGGTATCCAGGGGAAGCTTCCGCTGAAGCACATGGCGGGTGGTTGAACAGGTTTTCTTTCCCTCTGCTTTCTTTCTTTGGTGGATGCACTCTTTCTCCTATGTCCGTGGTTTTCCCATGAGGTTTTTTACACGGTTATGAGTTTTAACGAGGCATCCGAGGATACTGGGATTTTTCAATATTTTTCCACCTGCTGCTGTTTGTTTCTGTACTGGCCGTTTCATTTTCTCCTCCTGTGGTCCTTTGCATCTTCCGTACGAGGGGAAGTGTCAGAATAAGGTGACGTCCGGAGATGAGGAGGCGTCCGGTCATGAGAGACCAGAGGTGGCGTCCGGAGATGCGGAGGCATCCGGACATGACTGAGTCCCGAGCACCGGCTCGGGGGGCAGTCTTCCGTCCTTTGTCCTGACGGCCTTCCTGTATATAGAGAGATCTTGTGCCCGCATAATGCTGCGATACAATCCTCACCTTTTATCGATCCATATATTCCAACAGAGCACATCTGGATCCAATCCTTGCTGTCCGTGAACGAAATAGATTTTACACCCCGCCTCTCGAATTCCTTGGTCAGCGACACGACACGCCCTTCTCCATATCCGATCAATTCGACTCCCGGAGCTGCGGTGCCTACTTGAAAAGCTGTAGCACCACCTATCAGAGTTGCTGTACGCGCTTGAGGATGTGGCCGCTGTGCACGCACGATAGTTGCTCGGAGCTGGGGCGCACATGGCGATGCTGGACCTGCTACATTACCGACACTGGAATTACTTAATGCACTTAAGGACATGGCTGCTATGATTGACCCGATCGGCTTTAGGATCCTCTGCCCGTTCCCGGGGGAAGCCTCTGGTGGACTGTGCTGTTGAAATAATGGTTATTTCACATTTCTTTCTTTGGAGGATACACTCGTTCCCCTATGTCCGTGGTTTTTTCCCATGGGGTTTTTACACGGTTACGAGTTTTGATGAGGCATCCGCGGATACTGGGTCTTCACTATTTCTTCCTCGCTGCTATTTGTTGCTATTCATACTGTTTTAAGCTATACTCGCTCTGTTCCCTACTTTCCTTCTCTCCCTCTCTGTTTCTCTCCTTCTCTCCTTTGCATCTTCCATACTAGGGGAAGTGTCAAAATGTTGGACGTCCGGACATGACGCCGGAAATGACACCGGAGACGCTGTCTGGAGCCCAGTCACTAGACGAACCAGCTCAGCAACCTTCTGTATATACAGAACGTTGTGTACGTGACGTTGTATTAGTATCGAATTAATGATCTTCATCGCTATCTATCGATATTATTCTGACAGGAACGACTGGCGCGAAGCCACCCAGCGCAAGGACCCGTGGCGAGTGATCGTGAGGTGGTTCGGGGGGAGGGGGGGAGCTACTTAGGTAGGTAGGGAAGAATCCCCTGACCGACGGCGAAGCTTGAGGAATAGCATAAGAACAGGGAGCCAAACAATTGCCGCTGCCGTGAAAGTCAGCCGGCAGGCCGCTAGAGATATTGAGGCGCTGGTAGCGGTAATCTGGAATGACCGCCAAGGAACTGCGGGGTAGTCTTTGCCGTAGCGGGAGCCAAACCGATACCGAAGCTGGAGCGGGCACTCTTCGCCCGATTATCTAGCGGAGCACGGCTGGCCTTTCCGACATGACGAATACACCCAGGCCCGTGCATATCCCACAGTATGCAAGAAGAGCGGATGTCAGACCTGCCGCTTTCTCGAACTAGGTATGTGGAACGTGGGTGTCGGAGTGCCGGGGTCGATACAGAAGATAATGACCTGAAAGATTAATACAAGATCGCGGGAGAAACCTTCTCTCTCTAGAACGGGCTTGCCAGACTCGCCAGTGGGAAAGGATGGAAGAGTGTATCGCGAGCCGGTGTTCATACGCTCGGGCAGGTGTTGCCTCCGGACTTGTCGCCTCCGGTTCGCCATCTGCAGACACCCATAACACTGACGGTAAGTATGAAACGACTCATGCAAGGCCCTGATGAAGATCACGAAATGAAAGGAAGGTGGAGTCAAGTGAGAATGTGACGGGGTTGTCGATACCCAACAAATGGCGGATTCTGACTGGCAAGTATGTTGTACAGGATGAAGTGACAGAATCAACAAAGCCCGTGCTGCAACCCGCTAAGTATACACAACTGGCAGACATATTACCCGCAGAAAATTCCCCCTTCAACATCTACCTCCTTTCCTCAGCGAACAGCAGGTCTTGCGGCGAGCAAGCATGCGACGGTTCCCGACCATGATAACTACGACCTCCCTATCTTTAAACACCCAACCCACCAGCGGTGAACGCACACCTGGAAACGTCTAGATTGTCAGAATATTTGGCGCCTGGAGATTCCGGATTTGAGGCGACATGTCCTGAGATGACACCTGCTCGCGCGACAGTCTTTACCAGGTCACATTTTCGACTCCCAGTGTTGCGATGTTGAGCGGTGAGATCGGTGGCCCTTCGACGAATATTCGGTAATATTGTTAGCGATTTGAATGCGGCACCATCGAAACTTTGTACTGACCTTCAAGTGCAGAATGAGTCGCAACCCAAGATAGTGAACTGACAACTGCCGCATGCGTTACTTCACGTTTTTCTGTCACTTCGCTCACGCACCTACACCCTTTATTCTCACTGCAGCCCCTCGATGGACAGTTACAACCGCTAGTAAAAGCCTCGCACCATTTGTCAATCTGCAATACCCATTTGCTTTGCCAGGCTCTTGGTTGGGGTAATGTGATCGGCGTTCGCGAAAACAGCGGGGTGGCCGGTTGTCGTGAGGTGGGAAAACAGTTGTGACTTGAAAGACTCGCAACCGAGTCTGAGAAGGAGGCTAAATTAAACCCTCTTTCGCCGCGTCTGGTCACCACTGTGGCCAAGCAGATTGAGTGTTGGTAGCTTGACTGCAGGCTTCACGATGGGGATGACGTTGGAAAATGGTCGAGGCGACAGGTTGAACAGTGGGAGTGAGGCTTTTACTAGCGGTTGCAACTATCCATCGAGTGGCTGCAGTGAGAATAAAGGGTGTAGGTGCGTGAGCGGAGAGAAGAAAAGGGTCAGGTAACGCATGGTTGGGGCGGTGGGGGCCGGTCGAAGCGGGGCGACAAGACAGTAACAGCAGAGGTGGCGCGGGCGCATTCCACAGGGCAGCCAGTTCGCCATTTTTGATTCTACGCACTCCGCAACGCTGCCATCACGCCAGGGTCAGTACGCAGTTCCAAGGGTGCCGCACTCAAAACACTAATAAAATAACCGAACATTCGTCAAATGGCAAGAGATCTCACCGCTCATCACCGCAGAATACATCGTAGCAAGGGACAGCGTAGCAGGCAGACGCCGATGCCGTGGCGGCCAATCGTGAGGTGCAGTGCGTCTTCGGCGCTCCTGGGCGGCCCGGGTGGTCCCGCGAGCTGTTCCGCTGGAGACAGCAGCGGTACTAGCGACGACCCACACAAGTCAGCGATTTGGAAGTGTGAGACGGTGTTTGCCTAAGCAGCGGAGCGGGTAGCCAAACTAATGCAGATGCCGTCGCGGGTGGCAGGCGTCGTACGGCACTGGATCACCAAACATGTGGGCAGCAAACGTGGAGTGGAGCAGGTGGTGTGGTAGTAGTAGCAAGAAGTAGCCCCCTTGAGAGTGTGAGTTGGTGGGCGCCTAGCATGGGACCCGGTACCATAAAGATGCAGCAGTCTTGGTTGGCGAGCCCGATTTGGAGAAGGAGATAAGGTGATAGTACTAGCGATAAACCACGCCCGCAGGCTCCGGTGAAGTAAGGTACAGGGAGTCATCATCGGGGACAGGGTCGCCAAACGGGTGGTTGGGGGACGTGAGGTGTCGAGCGAAGTGGTCGCAGTGGTAGAACGGAGGGAGAAAGCCCTTTCCCGCCTAAGAGGTGAGACCTCGGGGATTCCGTTGAGTGCACTGCATCGCGGAACAATTGCTGATACGCCTCGTCGGCGGACTACATGGTGGAGAGGGGCATGGCACTGGGGGTAGTAACGACGTCGGGAAGTATGAGATAATGTATGCAGTCGGGGACGAGGATACCGGCGTCGTGGATGATATCAGGTAAGATCGATGAGTACGATGTCGATGAGGATGCCGGCGGCGTGGATGATATTAAGACACGATGAGTACGATGTCGATGATATCTCGACATCTGTAGCCATAATGTCGCTAGGCGGTAGACAGCGAGGGAAACACGAGATGCATCGGTAGGGGATTTAGGGGATGTAGAGGTTGAGGGCGTAGTGGAAGAGATGCCGGTGGAGCGGCAGTGTGGTTGTGAATGTGGTTGCAAGTTGTTGGGAGGTGGTTGTGGAAAGGTGGAATTACGATCGTGCAAGGATACGCAGCTTCAGCAGCCAAGCCGAACTACTGTCTTGGCACCATGTTCGCGGCACCGCCCCCCAAAAATGTTGGGGTACATCATCACTACAGTACCGCGTGAAAATGAATAGAATACGAGAAAATAAATAGGCCACGAGGATTTCATACGAAGAAGGGCCTCTCTAGGAGTTGATTCACCGGTACTGTAGCAGCTCCACGTCGAGGGTTTCCGGCTCCACTAAGTGGACTGCTTTCCGTCCTTCCAGCGTTGGCGAGCGCGTTTTTGAGCATCTGCCCAATGGCAGTTAGGGCACAGACAATCTCCCGCGCCTGGTCTCCGTGGGATACGCTCAGTCGCCAGCCCAAACCGCCCTGCCTATTTCCAGCTGCACTGTCGCTGCCAGGAGTCCTGATTCCATCGAGAGAGCACCCAGGTTGGCGGTTCGGAAGCAGCCAGTTGCTGCTCTTGCTTCCTGGTTGGCCAGCAACTGCAGCTCGTTTGCCTGGCCCATGGTGCCCCAGCCGTGGTCTCCCTTCTACTACAGCTCCGATCCGAACATGGCGACGGACACAACCGTAGGCGTGGTGTAGGTATTCCGGCGGAAGAGGGACGACAGGGTGGGTACCTACTTGGCAATAGAGATTCCGACGCAGACAGTGGGAAGTTGTACTATAACACGACAAGTATGATGTCAATGAGGATACCAGCGGCGGGTATATCAAGTAAGTCATGACGACTACGATGTCGATGAGGATACAGGCGGCGTGGAAATCAAGTAAGTCGCGGCGAGTACGATTCGAGAGGATGCCGGCGGCGTGGATGATATCAAGTAAGACCCGGCGAGCACGATTCGATGAGGGTGCCGTCGGCGTGGATGATATCAAGTAAGACGCGACGAGTACGATATTATGCGGATACCGGCGGCGTGCTAGATATCAAGTAAGACGCGACGAGTACGATGTCCATGAGGAAACCAAGGATGGCAGATTGTATCGCGAGCCGGTGTTCATACGCTCGGGCAGGTGTTGTCTCCGGACGTGTCGTCGCCGGTCCGTCATCTCCAGTCACCCATATTACAGACGGTAAGTATAGAAAGACTTATGTTAAGTCCCTGATGGAGATCACAAAATGAAAGGAAGGTTGGGTCGAGAGAGAATGTCAGCGAGTTGTCGATACCCAATGATTGGCGGATTCGGGCCGGCAAGTATAAATAGGATGAAATGACAAAATCAACAAAGCCCGGGCTGCAAACTCGCTAAGTATACACAATTGGCAGACAATTTGACCGCAGAACTTAATTCCTCCTTCAATGTCTACCTACTTTGCGCAGCTAACAGAAGGACCTGCTTCGCCAAGGTGCATATGGGTAACAACCAAGAGGCCTACGACGCAGAGTGTGCCGCTCTTGCCCATGCACTGGAGCTGGCAGCGCAAAGGAGCACAACCCCGGAACGAGTCACCATCTTCTCGGATGCACAGGCCGCAATCAGGCGGATGGCTTCGGACGAACCTGGCCCTGGACAACAGTACGCCCTTCTGGCGCGAAAGCACATCGCCACGCTACGCAGGGCTAGGAAGGGCGTTGTCGTCGAAATTCGATGGTGTCCAGCCCACAAGGGAGTCGCTGGCAGCGACAAGGCTGATGGGTGGGCAAAGATCGCAGCAAGGGAGCCGGAAACCCGTGGGGTGCAGTGGCTAAGCTCCTCAGGACGGAGGGAATTGCGGGCGGCACCACTCCCACGTTCCCTCGCCAGTCTCAAGCTGGAAATCTCGGAGAAAAAGTGGGCAGAGGCACGTCAGTGGGCTGGAGGTCGGGCCTTGAAAACGAAGTACCGCATGCCGAAGATCCAGAACCCCGATGGCGCAGTGGCCGACAGCACCAAGAGGCTCGCCTCGAGGTACTACCAGCTGAAGACAGGACACGCCTGCACAGGTCAATACCTGCGCTGGGCCAAGGCCCGCCCCGATGCCCAGTGCTGGTGGTGCAAGCGCCCCTCGCAAACGAGAGACCACCTCTTCAAGGTGTGCCCGGAGTGGAAGATGCAGCAGAAGATTTTGTGGGCGGAGGTGCTCAAGGAAACCAAGAGGTCGAAGAGCAGGTGGACGGTCCGGGACCTGCTGGCCGATGGGAGGTGTGAGCGGGCAGTGTTGGACTTCCTCTCCTCGACGGATGTGGGAAGACTGGCCCCACCGCTGGAGGAGGAGGATGCCGTGAGCGCGGTATCGGAGATGGAAATGCAGGAGTGGATGGAGGTGCAGGTTGGGAGGGCTGAGGTCCCGGGCGGGGCGGAGGCTTTCCTACCCATGCCAGACTTCATGGCATCGGCGGGAACGGAGTAGCGGACAGACACGGCTGTCCTTTGTTGATTTCCTTTTTTCATTCGTTTGCGGCGGGGAAACGGACTGTACATACCTCTCTTCATGATCTAGCTAGGTCGCACACGAGTAATGAATAAACAAAAAAAAAAAAAAGTATGGCGGCGCAGTGCAAGCATCCCCGTGACCTCCGCCCAGGCCTTACACGCGACACAGTCTGACTGGATGCTACATCCGCTGGACAACGAACCGGACCACGCCTAGAGTGGCTAGCGTGGCTTCTAGAGTTTGTGGGGCTTGGCACAGGCATGCACTTAGCGCTCAGATAGGGCAGTCACCCACACTAGCGCTAGTGCGGCGTCCTCCCTAAGAGGCCGCCGCTCCTCTTCCTAGAATGGATCATGTTTCTTGCTATCCCTCATTCCCTCTCTCCTTTCCCTTCCTCCTCTTTTCTTTTCTTATCTTTTCTTTTCTTCTTCCTGTACGCACGCACCTAGACACAGATACTTAGACCGAAGAAAGAGCATTCTCACAGTACAGTATGTCCCCAACCATACATACCCCGAAGTTTCCATCACTAACACCTTCCCCACCCTCAGCTCCCTACCACCAACCCGCCCTAAAACCATGCAGAACAACCCGCCCCCCCCTGCCTCAAGCGTAAGTACACTCAACCTTAAAACCCTTGTTTGCTCATCACCACGATGACCACGTCCCCTACTATCTTGCCTTCCGGCCTTCCAACTCACATGGCTCTCGACAAAGAGTGCAGAATCACTAGTTTGTTGATGCTGATACTGACGGGAACACTGGGAGATCAGCAGAATACGGGTGCTTCGGAAATGACAGGCACTCGCGAAGAGACTGGCGATCGCGAGAAAGTTGACGCAGGCAACAAGACCGATGGTGATGACAATCAGGAGCCTGTAAGGAGACACTCCACTCTATTTCCCCTTTTCAGATCGCTAACGTAGGATTTAGGATGTCACTGTGACTGGTGTTGCCGGTCCATACGCCACTAGGTCAGGGTCAATGACGCCGCAATTTCCGTATGCTGCTTTCCCAAATATGGCGGGTGACGAATCTACTAACGATTTCAACAAGGTCGACATCTGTTGGCGACCTGCAGGCCCTGATCCAACGCGCCGTCAACTCACACAACACCAAGTACTATTCGGACGTTCTGGCTGTGTCGATATACTTCTCCGATGACGATACCATGGCAAAGGGTGATGCTGATACTTTCGCCAACTTTGCGGCCCGCATCGGCGTTAAGCACGAGCACTTACTGCTAAGTGATCGACATCCCGAGTTCCAACTTCTCGGCTACCTGTACACCTCACTCGTCAAGTTCGCTATTGCGGGCAAGTGCCTGCTGTTTCTACACTACGCCGGCCATGGAACGCCTGAGGAAGGCCAATACCACTGGTACGCGAATTCGGGCAAAAACTCACGCAAGGTTCGCTGGAGCATCATCCGGGATCGGCTTTTATTGTCGGAAGTCGCCTCCGACAATGAGATCTTTGGGAACCTCGATGTGGTCTGCATCATTGATTCGTGCCATAGTGGACTGGCCACTCGCGGCAACCCGATGACGACTCGCTCCATTAACATCATGGCTGCATGCAACGGGGCGGGGATGGCGAGATCCCGGCAGGGAGGGATTACTTTTACCCAGAGATTCGTTACCAGCTGCTTGTTCCAGCTCAAAAGCTGTGGTACAGGAATGCTGGACATTGCTGCGATCGGCATAGCTTTGAGTGGCGATTCGGCGGCCACGAAAGCGGTCTGGGAAGTACTCCTTGGAACCCCGATCACCCTACAGGTCGGCGGTGGACAGTTCGCGGCGGTTGGCAGCGGTGGCCCGGACACAATGCCTGTGATTCTCTCCGTTCACGTGGATACGAACGTGGAAGGCGTCGCCATTTTCATTAATTGGCTAAAGACCTTGAAAAAGGACTTTAAAGCGTTCGACATCGAGGTGGAGTTCGGATACCCTTCTTCGTCCTATATACTAGGCCTCGTGTGTTCCCCTGTTCTGGGACACTACTTGGAGCTTCTGCCCGGCGCTCTCACGCTAGGTCATAAAGCTGGGAAGATCCAGGTTTTCGAGAAGGCTACCATCCGATCCAAATGTCCTCCTCTGGGTGACCGCACCAACTCTAAGCGCAGCGCCAACATCCTGGAGCAATAAGGAGGATGGTGTACGTCGTTGGGTGCCTGTTTCGCACAGGTCCATGGGGCGTTTCCGATATTTGGAGCTGGTGCAGGTTCCGTTGTCCAAGTTGTGGAGGTGGACTGAGAATGTGGCGGGATGGTTTTGCTGCGTGCTGTTGCTTACTTTAGTAATGGGAGGGGTTCAGGGAGGAAATGGTGAGATGGTTTCGTCAAGACTGTCTATACACTGTATTCTATCTGGAAGGTCAAAAGTCTGCGACCATGTGACTGAAAGTGCAATGCTCATGATACATTGTAGGACCGACTATGTAGATAAGAGAAACAAACCATAGAAGTGTCAAGACACACCGAAGCTGACACATAGAATTTGTTTGCGGTGCTGAAGTTTGGCTCCTATGTAGGCGAGATTTTTTGGCGGCATTAGCAACGGGTTAGTAGCCCGGTTTCCTTGCTGCGGTTGCCACTAGATTATGCTTCCTTGGGTCCGCTTCCTGACGCGTCCTCGACGGTCTCGGGCTTCTGCTCCCAAGACTACGACTGTACAACTATCTGACTGATGTGAGGCACAGTATTCGCATCGGCTTGGTTTCCCGGTTTCCCTACTACGGTATCCGCTTCATCACGCTTCCACAGGCATCCGCTTCCTGACACTTCCTCGCCGGTCCCGCGCTTCTGCTCCAGCGACTACCACCATCTCCTTCACGTGGTTGCCGCTCTCAGCTTCGGTATTGGCTTTGTTACCCGCTTCCAAGGTACGGCGTCCGCTAGATCACCCTTCCTCTGCTATCTACTTCCTCGAACTTCCTAGCACTGCTTAGAGATCTCGGCCTTCTTCGCCCGCGAATACCGCTGCACCTCCACCTGACTGTTGCAAGGCATGGCATCCGCATCACCATTGGCTTGGTTACCCGCTTTCCCTACTGCGGTATACACTAGATCACGCTTCGTGCGGTGGTGTAGGGTGACGGCCGGAGATGGGAGGGCACCAAAACCCATATGGGCTAAAAACGGGAGGTCTACGATGCGGAGCCTGCCGCCCTTGCCCGTGCACTGGAATCAGCATCAAGGAGAAACACGATTTCAGAACGGGTCACCATCTTCACGGACGCGCATGCAGCTATTAGGCGGATGGCATCAGACGAACCTGGCCCCTGGCAGCAGTACGCTATCCAGGCGCGGAACCATATCAGCGCGCTACGCAGGCCAGACCCGGCATTACCATCGAGATCTGGCGGTGCCCCGTGCACAAGGAAATCGCCATCAACGAGAAGGCCGATGAATGAGCAAAGATTGCTGCGGAGGAGCAAGACACCCACGGGGTGGAATGGCTGGAGTACTCGGATCGGACGGAGGTACAGGCTATGCCCCACCCACGACCGCTCGCCAACCTCAAGCGGGAGATCTCCGAGAAGAAGTGGGTGGAGGCCGGACCGGAGAAGGCGTCCGGAGATGACAGCCGCCCTTGTCTCCGAGCACCGGCTCAGGAGACAGTCCCCCGTCCTTTCCCCCTGGCGAATCCCTCGGGCCCGTTGTATATAGAGAGAATGTTCCTCCTTCGACTTTGTATCAATCAATCAATTCACTACCTTCGTCTCTATCGATCCCTATATTCCAACAGGTTATGAGCCCGGATTGAACGCTCTACCAATCCGCAACCTATCGATAGTCGAACCCGCCGATTTTTGCACCCGCCTCGCTTCTGCACCTCATCCCTGCACTCTCGTTTTTAAGCCTCAACTCCTGTCAGCCTCATTGCCAAGCTTTAGTGCCTCCAAGATCCGAACCTTTTGCAACATGGAATCCACGAAGTTCACCTGCAAGCACGGCTCAACAGAGATGCTCAACGATCGCAAATACCACTCCTGGAAGCGCTCACTCAAGGCCTTTCTGATCGCAGAAGACGTATTCGGAATCGTAACCGGAACGGAAGCACCCCCGAACGCGGGCGCGACTGCTCAGCTCCGTGACTTTCGCCGCCGCTCTGGACGGGCCTATTCGCTGATATATGCGTCATCGGACGAAACCACGCGATCCCTCATCGATAATCTCCCCAGCGAAGAACCCAACCACGTCTGGACTGCTCTGCGTCTGGCATTCGGTACCTCAGCCTCGCTGTCTGGGCGACTTACGACCGTTCGCCGTTTTCACAAGACTACAATGAAGCCGGGCACCTCAGTCTCGGCGTATATCCCCACACTAAAGGATATTCGTCAACCGCTCGCTGGCTCCCAAGAACGTATCTGAGATAATGTCCTAATCGGTCACCTCCTTTCTACGCTCCCGGAGACATTCGCCACCATCGCCGGCATCATTGAGAACAAGCCCGCGGCTGAACTTACTCTGGATGCCGTCACCACAACACTGATTCACGCCAAAGCCTCAATGGCACTCCGCAACTTCCAAGTCGGTTCGAACCTGAACATCGCCGGTACCACCACGCAAGCGCTAGCAGCAATGACTCGACACCGTGGCAGGCGAGTGGGACACGGCAGCTACAGAGGTTGGAAGCCTTACGAAAGACCTAGCGATTCGCAGCTAAGATGTTTCTACTGCACACGAGAAGGGCACAAGGAAGCCAACTGTCAGTTGAAGCAAGACGCAGAATGACTCAGAAAAGAAAGGTGGTCTCAGAAAGCCTCTGCACAGACTGCCCGAGTGAGGTTGTGGTTCCCGGCTTATAGCCGATTGCAGGTATGTTTTCTGAGCCCCAAATGTTCGGGCGGAGCTGTGTGCGCGCTCGGTGATGCTGGAGCTGCAGTGGCGCCCCATACCGGAGCTGCTGTCCTCGTTCAATGTTGATGGAACTGCTGTACGTGCCCAGTGATGGCGGAGCTGCTGTGCGCGCTCGGTGATGCTGGAGCTGCAGTGGCGCCCCATACCGGAGCTGCAGTCCGCGCTCGATGTTGATGGAGCTGCTCTCTACTCTCAATGCTGACAAATGGACAGATCATCCATTGGATCGGCCTGGGAATTGGCCTGGTATCCAGGGGAAGCTTCCCGTGAAGCACAGGCAGATGGTTCAACAGGTTTTCTTTCCCTCTCTCTTATTTCTTTGGTGGATGCACTCTTTCTCCTATGTCCGTGGTTTTCCCATGAGGTTTTTTACACGGTTATGAGTTTTAACGAGGCATCCAAGGATACTGGGGTTTCACTGTTTTCCTCTCCTCTGCTACTGTTTGTCGCTATACTGCCCGTTTCGATTGCTCCTTTTCTCCTGTGTTCCTTTGCATCTTCTGTACGAGGGGAAGTGTCAGAATAATGGGCGTCCGGAGATGACGGACCGGAGGCGACATGTCCGGAGATGACAGCCGCCCGAGTCTCCGAGCACCGGCTCAGGAGACAGTCTTCCGTCCTTTCCCCCTGGCGAGTCCCTCCGGCCCGTTGTATTTAGAGAGAATGTTCCTCCTTCGACTTTGTATCAATCAATCAATTCACCATCTTCGTCTCTACCGATCCCTATATTCCAACAAGGTGTGTCAGGGATGTATGATGCAACAGAAGATTCTGTGGGCAGAAGTGCAGAAGGAGACCGGGAGGCTAGCGAGCAGGTGGACGGTCCGGGATGTGCTGGCCAATGAGAGATGTGGGCGGGCGGTGCTTGACTTCCTATCCTCCACAAAGGTGGGAAGGCTAGTGCCACCTCTGGAAGAGAGCAAAGGTCTTGCGGATGGCAGGCATGCGGGCATCCCTGACCATGATAACTATGAACTTCCAGGCATTTGTCATCTAACCCACCAGCGGCGAATGCGCAGATGTAAACGACAGGATTGTCAGAATATTTGGCGCCCGGAGAGTGCGGATTTGAGGCGACACATCCAGGGCTGACAGCTGCTCGTGTATACGAGCACCGGCTCGCGAGACAGTCTTTACCAAGTCGCATTTTCAATTCCCAATTTTGAGATGTTGAGCGGTGAGATCGGTGACCCTTCCAGGAATGTTCGGTTATTTACTTAGATAGTGTTTGAATTTTGAATGTGGCACCCTCGAAACTTTCAACTGACCTTCAAGTGATTGCAAAGTCACAGAATGAGTTCCAACCGAAGATAGCGAGTTGGCGGCCGCGAATTTGCCCACAACTGCCACATGCATTACCTGACGTTTTTGCGTCACTTCGCTGCCGCACCAACACTCATTGTCCTCACTGCAGCCCCCCGACGGACAGTTGCAACCGCTAGTAAAAGGCTCACCCCAGTCACATTAGGATTCCCATTTGCTTCGGGATGGACCTGGTTGCAGTAATGTAATCGGCGTTCACGAAAACAGCGGAATGGCCGGTCTTAATGAGGTGGGAAAACCGTTGTGACTTGAAAGACTCGCAACCGATGGAGACAGGACAGTCAGGGAGGGAGCCTATATTAAACCCTCATTTCGCCGTGTATGGCTACCACTGTGGCCATGTAGATTGGGTGTTGGAGCTTGACGGTAGGCTTGACGATGGGGAGGACGTTGGAAAATGGTCGGGGCGAAGGGGTGAACCGTGGTGGAGTGAGGCCTTTACTAGCGGTTGCAACTGTCCATGGAGGGGATCAAGAGAGGTGAATGAGTGTTGGTGCGTGAGCGGAGAGAGGGAAAGCGTCAGGTAACGCATGTGCAGATGCGGGCGCATTCCACGGGGCAGCCCGTACGCTATTTTTGATTCTACACACTCTGCAACGCTGCCATCACATTAGGGTCAGTACGCAGTTCCAAGGCCGCTGCACTCAAAACACTAATAAAATAACCGAACATTCCTCAAAGGGCAAGAGGTCTCACCGCTCATCACGGTAGGCTATGCGGTAGGAACAGACAGCGTCGCAAGCAGACGATGATGTCGTGACAGCCAATCGTGAGGTGTGGTGGATTGCGCCAGCAGCGGTAATAGCGACGACGTAAGCTAGTCAGCTATTTAGAAGTGTAAGACAGTGCGTGCCTTAGCGGCGGAGCGGGTAGCCAAACCAAAGCAGATGCCCCCGCGGGTGGGAGCCGTCGTTGGGGACTGCATCACGAAACATTTGGTAGGCAATTAAGGGGTTGTGAAGGCGATGGTAATGGTGAAGGGTCAAGCTCGCAGACGCCTAGAAAGTGTGAGTTAGTGCGCGCCGCAGCAGCGGACGTGGTAGCCATACCGATGCCGCTGCGGTGCTAGGCTGAAACGATCTGGAGAAGGAGATGGTGTGATAGTAATAGCGATGAACCACGGCGGCAGCTTCGATGAAATGAGGTGCAGGGTTTCATCATCGGTGACGGGGTCGCCTCATGGGTGGTGGGAAAACGTGAGGT
>Ga0307516_10005496_pt1 | contig 15126 bp, 18 predicted proteins | sample 19_EM_MG_FD_203310 | JGI IMG/M metagenome (GOLD analysis project Ga0307516, IMG submission 203310) | Populus trichocarpa ectomycorrhiza microbial communities from riparian zone in the Pacific Northwest, United States - 19_EM | ecosystem: Host-associated > Plants > Roots > Unclassified | place...
CGGCCGACGTGCCTCCTTCTCCAGACATCGTGATGTCCGTCGAAGCCTAAGTGCGCGATGTTTTTGGTGTGTGGGCGATAAGTCTTGGCAAAAGTAAGCGTTGGGTTTCGTCCGGGGGTGGTTGTTGTGCTGCTGGTAGGTACGGCCGGCTGCCAGCCCAAAGCAGTACCTACCCACCAAATCCGGGTAATCAAAGTGTGTTGAAATGCTAGCGTGTTGAAACAGGTTTGTTGAAGTGACTGCCGGTCGCGGATACTAGCCTCTCGCACGTCATACGCACAACTACGAGAAAAATATTCTGCTCGGCCAACATTCCGCCTCATCGTTACCAACACCACCTCCGCTGTCACCACTGCTGCCCCGATGAAACCGCGAGCCACGGAGCTTATGCCCGACGACCCCGAACTGGTGCTGCGACGTACCAATAGTATGCCCTCTCCACCTCGATCGCCTTTGTCGCACGGCTTTTCTCCCGTCCAATACTGGCCGGCTGGCGGAGAGTCAAGTCCGCCCCGGATGCTGCCGCGCATCTCTACGTCTCCACCTGCATCTGACCAGTGGCAGTCTTCCCTCCCACCTATCGCATCCGAGCTCCTCGAAGCACCCGGTACACAGACCCATCCTAGGCAAGTGGCGCTGCCTAGTGAGGAAGTAGTTACGCAGAGCCTGCCCAGAGAGGCCCTTGTGCCAACTCCCTCACAAGCCGCTGCGCGCACTCCCCAACAGACCGTCGTGCGAGCTCCGAAACAGACGAGCACTGCTCGAAGACGTTCTGCTATCCCACCGAACCCCATTTCCGACTCGATTTCGAATACCCAGCTGGACATGGACAAGTCGGACAGACCGTCAGTCAACCGCGGCCGCTGGTCAGAAAACGACAAACTGCGACTCCTGGGCTACTTGGCAGAGAATCTCCGGAATTATGAGGAGTTTAAAGTTAATGGAGCACGCGTTGCTGAGCGGATTGCAGTGGAGGTGTTAGGGGGTAGACGGACAGGCGAGGCAGTAAGAGGACAGTGGGAGTCCCTTAAGAGGAAGTACCACACTACTTCACTGCGCTTGCGGTCTACTGGAGAAGGCCAGCGGGACGATGTGGAGAAGTGGAGGAGTATCAAACTGGGGTGGCTAGACGATATGTGTCGCCACTATGAATTGATCGATGATATCCTTCAAAGGTGCCAATGAAACTCCCACTGTCCCCATCGTGTATGCTAATACCAGCATTAGAGATAAATCCTACAATCCTCCACATGTTTCCGAAGCTAGGGATAAAGAAGACTACGAAGTGATTGACGGACGCCTCGGGTGGTCAAAGGATCCTCTTCCAGAAGCCGGGGGTGCCAAAAATCCTTTGAAACGAGGAGTCGCCGCAGGCTCGGCCAATGGATTTAAGGCGATTAAGCAGGCGAAGATTTCTCCAATTGATCAAGCTATAGCGTCAATTGAGCAGGGCCGGCTTAATCTTGAGACGGAGAGGCTGGAATGGGACAAGGCTAGAGTGGCTGAGGATATGGCGTTTCGCAAACAAAAGGAGGCGAATAGACATCAAGAGGTTCTGCTTATAGAGGAAAATAGGGCAAGGGATAGCTTGGCTATGGTACAATTGCAGATGGCCAAGATTGAAAATGACAGGAGGAGGATTGACATGGAGATGGCACTTCTTGAAGAGAGGCGTAAATAATTGAGGTTAGAAAAAGATTGATTGGCTCTAAGTACAGTGCCTTTACCATCCGTTCCAATAGCAGTTCACACGCAGGTCTTTCAGTGCTCTCCCATTGCTCCTACTCGCGGCAACCCTGTCCTGCATGTCCAAGTCCTCGTCCGCATCCCAATCCTTCTCATCTACCGTGATCAAGAAATTGTGTAAAATACAAGCACTCTGAAACCAATTAACAGCCCTTTTATGCGAGTCCATATTCCACAACCCTTGTACCGACAGCAGTGACAGATGGAAAGCGAGCCTTGATCTAACCGAAAAGATGCTCAATGTGAGACTAAGCGTTCGGTTAACGTCGGAGTCACGGAGATATCGAACTAGTCAGGTTTCTCGATAGTCATGAAGGAGGTGGGGTTCTTCCGGAGTTCAATTATTATACAACAATAAAACCCCACATGACTGTCCTCTCAAGGTCGCCCACCGTTAAGGGATTCACAGCGAATAATCTAAGGGGTTCGGTTGGATATTAGAATCGCCCGGCAGGTCGCCCACTCGGTAACTCACCCGAGGGCTCGCACGGCAGGTCGCGACGGCGGATGGTTTGACGCATGTCCGGCGGCTGCCTGTCGGCTCGTGAGTGTCAATTCGGCGGCGTGCCCGACGGCTCGCCCGTAACGCGTCGGCGGATGGTTCGGATCGAGACGGGTCCGGCGTTGCCCGAAAGCTCGCTCGGATCGCTTCCGTTCGACTTATTGTCTGACGCTTCGGCGACTGCCAAACGGCTCGCTCGTCAACTGCCTCACAAGTAGGACAAGGTAAGGGAATACGCTCACACACCTGGCCCTCCTGGGTGCCGGCCGGAGTCCGAAGCTACTCGCCCTAGTCGGTCTAACGATAAGGTGGGGTAGGTGATCAGCACCTCCACGAAATTCTCTCAGTTCTGGACTGAGTTCTGGTGTCGCAACCAACAAGGATCCTTCGGCCTATGAGGGGAACGTCCTCGTCCTTCTTCCTTACTGGTTGCCTTACTTGCCGTGCTCCGGAGCTAACTTTCTTGCCGTGACCTTCGGTCGAGAATCCTCACCTCCGGTCCTCATCTCCCGCCTAGACTCTCGAGCTCCTGACGTGTCCTACCATCTCCTCCCGATCAACCGTCGCCCCGTTTACGACGCTCGGGCGGCTGATCCGACGGCTTCCTGACAGCTTGCGCACCTCACCGGTGCGGCTTGTGGGGTTGGATCGTTTGTGCCTCAGTGTCGACAACTCGCTCGCCGGATCGCTCGGTGGATCGCCGGTAGCGGGGTGGTCGCGACTCGGTGTCTTCGTGACCGGTAGGTTGTCCGTTGATCGCTGTCTCTGTACTTGTGGTTGATGATCCGCTGATGGTTGGTGATAGAGATGATGTCGCCAACCGCTCGTGGCAGGTCGTCGTAGAGTACCCGGCTCGGCGGAGTCACGTGCTCGGGAGCGCCGCGACGTTGTGGAGCTTAGTTTTGATGGTTGTGTCATCGACAGGGGAAGTGGCTCGGCGAGCAGTGAGGGGCGAGCGGGACTGTGTTGCTCTCTTTTTGTTGTTGGGACTTGCTCTTGTATTCTTGATCATCGATACCAACATACCGAGAATTGAAGACACCCTTCCTCCCGATCATCATCATCATCATCCGTCTTCATCCCTCCAGATCGTGAACCATCATACGACGTCAATCAGCAGCACGAGTGAGTAGGTTTTAGGGTTTTCATTGTGCTCTGACTCGGAGTTGACTTGCGCAGAGGAGATCCTGGCTGGAGACTCTTGCAGGTGTTATTGATCTGTGTTTATCGAACAGTTATCAAACCGTGTTTCCCGTGCCGATTTCGTTCGACCAGTGCCCGTCAGCACTTCCGAGCCGTGTTTCCCGTGCCGTTTCATTCGACCCGTGCCCGCCAGCACTTTCGAACCGTGTTCCCCGAGCCGTTTTTTTCATCGATTAGTGTCCACCAGCATTTTCAAACCGGCCCCCCCCGCCTACCCCACCCGAGCCGTTACATTGAATTTCCCCCCCGAAGAGCAGCTGTCCCGTGGACAGCGAGACGAGGACAGAGAACAGCAAACGTGGAACCTGTGGAGATTTCAATGCTAGATTTCACCCAGAATCATCTGTGATTCGTACATTGCCGGTATTGCTGATCTTTACATCAGCGGAGTTTTACAGGTACACAGAAGAGTACCAACAGCCCGGAGACCCGAGATCTACATTGACGATCATCCTCGAAACTCAATCACGATAGACGAAACCCCAGGCGAACTGCGGGAAACACTGCGGAAGTTGTCCCTTGTTGGTATAACTGATACATTTACTAGATCCGATCAACGCACGTCGGAAACATTTTCAAAGACATCCGAGACCCTACCACTCCGTCGAAACTACCGAAACCCAAGATGGTTAACGTATCCATTAAAGATTTTGCCGGATCCAAAGACGGATCAGAGGATCATGAGGTATTTCTGGACGATATTGAATTCGCGCTGGATCAGGTGGAAGAAGATCTACATACTGACAAGAATAGACTACGTTTCTTCCGACAGCATCTGAAGGGTGAAGCAGCCAAATGGTGGAACCTCGACATACCCTATGCAGACAAGAAGGACTGGCAGACAACAGTCAAGGCATTCACGAACAAGTATGGAGAGGGAGTACAATTGGAGAAGAAGAAGTTGCAGATACAAAATGGGATAGCTGTGTTATGTCAACACGAGGGAGAATCCATTGCGTCGTATGTTCATCGGGCTAAAGTGATTGATAGGAAGAGCACACCAGAAATGAGCAACCAGCTAGCGATGAGCTTCCTACTCGGTATGCGTGATATTCCTCAGAAACGGGTGGTTGAGTTCTCCCTGGGAGCGATAAGTATACTGCACGTTTCTCCGCTGTTATCGAGAAAGTTATGAGCTCCTACCAGATGATCGGTGAAGCAGATCCGTTTGACGAAGACCTGTCCCATACGGCACCGAACCTATCAATGGCACCGGCAAATATCGCACCGCCCAGAATGATCTCGTCAGCCGCAGCAGCCAGATACAGTCACAGCCATCGACCAGCAATCAGATGAAGTCATGGCACGTATTCTAGCGATATTGGAGAAGAATGAAAACAAGTCGGATTTTAATAAGCCGGCCCACTACCGTCCCAGTGGGGTCAACTCGGATCAGCAGGGAATCGCGCGAGGAGAATACGGCTTTGACATCAGCAAAGTACAGTGCTGGGTATGCGGAGACTTTGGGCATTTTGCAGATCACTGCCCCAACGAGCCACTACCCGTGGAGAGTCAGACGGTGTTGCGCAAAACAATCCTGGCGGAGAAACGGAGATCCAGACGGAACTCGCTAGGAAGATAAGTATCAACCCAGAACCCCACGATCATACTTAAGAACAACCAGAATCAGGGAACGACAAACACCAGCGAGAATCCGATTCGGTCACCAAGTCCTCACGCTCGATTCCAACGAGCCGCGAGAGTCCAAGTGACACGCCGTCCGAATTCATACCAGACTGCATCGGCGTGTGCCATCCTGTCAAAGATACCAGAGGTGAGAGGAAAGATGGCAGGCACAATCTTGAGGGAAGGAGCGAATATGGCTGCGAATCAACCATTGAGTGGAAACAGAACAGTGGCATTCAAGGATAAAGTTATTGATTCACGGATTGCGAAGAAGGCTAAACGAAAGACTATATCGCTTGCAGACACTCCAGACGACGGCGCCAGATGACAAAATCAATGAACCTGAAGAACCGCCGATTACCATTACCGATGAGAAGGACAACAGGTATCCGTTGAATTACCCTCAGCCACCAGTCCAACAGTATCTGTTGAACTACCCGCAGCCGCCAGTCCACCGGTATCCGTCGAACTACCCGCAGCCGCCAGTCCAACAGTATCCATCGAGCTACCAGAAACCATCAGCGCAACAGTTCGAAGAAGGAAAATGTCAGAATAAAGGGCGTCCGGAGATGACGGACCGGAGCCAGCACGTCCGGAGATGACAGCTGCCCGAGTCTCCGAGCGCCGGCTCGGGAGACAGTCTTCCGTCCTTTACCCCTGGCGAGTCCCTCAGGCCCGTTGTATATAGTTAGAGAGAATATTCCTCCTTCGAAGTTGTATGAATCAATCAGTTCACCATCTTCATCTCTATCGATCCCTATATTCCAACAGAAAAGAAGACGAGTTCGAAGAAGGGAAAGAAGAGGAGTTCGAAGAAGGAGAAGACGAGTTCGAAGGAGAAGGGAATGAAGGCGAAATCGAGGGTGGCGTAGGAAACAGAGACATAATCACAGAAGAAGGAAAATAAGAGAATATGAAGGAGGAGGGAAACAGTTTGAAGATGTTGAGGACGGCGAAGATATGGACGACGGACGGTAAGAGAAGCGGAAAGAGAGGGACAAGGTGAAACGATTCAGTTTGGATAACAGCTCAGAGGAGGATATCGAGTGGACGCTGGCGACCATCCATGACACACAAGGTCATTCTAGCAAAGGGATAACAGCTGGTCGGGCCTCTGGGAGACACCACTGGACAATCAGGACATGCGATATCGGTCTGCTGGAGATGATTGCACCAAGCTTTGAGTGGTCAAAGGCATCCACTCCGGCCGAGATCCCACCGAAATACAACCCGATAACAACTCATTTCGAACCAAGTACCACACCGGACTGTCTGGCATCGAGTGCATCTATGGATGAGGTCTTGGGATACGATGCCAATCAGTACAAATATTTCACCATGAAATGGACCGGACATCGAGAATAACTACCGGCTCGCCAAGGATTGAGTAAGGCAACGACGGAAGGAAGGAAGGACGGAGGGAAGGAAGAAAGGAGAAAGAAAGGAAGGAAGGAAGAAAGGAGAAAGAAAGAAGGAAGGAAGAAAGGAAGGAAGAAAGGAAGGACACGGGTTAGAAGGGCTTCGGGGCGAAGCCTAGGGAAGGGGGGAGTAGTGTTACACCCTAGTACGACGGGCTAACAGCTCAGCGAGAATGAAAGAGATATTTGGTGGACGCGCACGTCGACGGTCTCTCGAGTGACACACTGTATGTCGACGGTCTCTCAAGTGACACACTGTATGTCTACGGTCTCTCGACTGACGCACTCTTCGACGTCGACGGTCTCTCAAATGACACTCCTCGACTTCGACGTTCTCTCGAATGACACACTCTTCGACGCCGATGGTCTCTCGAATAACACACGGAGCGCGAGATTCTAGGCGGGAGGCAAGAGTGGAAGTAGGACCTCGGCGGCCAAACTGGTTTGCCGGGGACTACTCCGCGGCAACAAAGCGGAACCCGTGTGACCCATAGAAGCTATCGGAACGAGGAGGTTTGCAGCAGCGCCATATCTTGTCGTCGGTACCGGTCAGGACGAGTACTCTCTGGGCCTAGGCCCACGTTCACCTTGGCTTTGGCTGGTGCATACGTGAGTGAATTCCTGAGGACAAAGGATAGGGAACTGGTGCCCGCTGAGGAAAAAGAGCAGGAATTGGAGGTGTGGCGCGCCGAGGGCAAAGAGTGGATCGATATGCGCTTACGCATCTCCACATTCCTGAAGACAAGGTCAAAGGATCGAGGACCGCGGCAGCGTATGATGATTCCGCTCTTATAGACATTCGGCGCGCCGCGCAAAAGGGGGGGAGGACAGAGAGAAACTGTATCGACACCCCTTAGACTATTCTGCTGTGAATTATCCAAAACCTGACTAAGATATATCGATTCTACCGTGACTCCGGTGACGCGTTAGCACCCCAGTCTCACAGCTATCCTCATCGACCTCGTACTCGTCGCGGCTTACTATTATCCACGCCGCCGGCATATTCACCGGCGTCCTCATCGACATAGTAGTCGTCGCATCGTATGTACAACCCCACTGCGTCAGTCCCACTGAGAGCTGCGCTAACAATCTCCCAAAGCTCGCCGATCTTCTCGCCGCGTTTTATTCGCAATCGTCCTTGCTGTAAGCTAAGTGTGGTAAATAGATATACATTAGATGTAATGGATAGTACTGGATTGAATCACAATGCCTGCAACCAAATGCGTGTTTGATAGTCTTCGCTGCAATGTACCGTTCCCTGACAGTCGCGTCTGGGTGCTACCACCGTGACCACTCTGTTGTAAGCCTTGTCCGGACGACATTTGCCTTGACACTCTGCGTCCGTAAGAAACGCGCTGCATCCAGATGGCAAATGCCATGACACACCCCGTCTGGACGCTCTTCGCCATGACAAACTGCGTCCGGAAGACATTTGCCTTGACACTCTACGTCCAGAAGGCAGATATCGTGGCACGCGTCGTCCGGACGACATTTGCCTAGAAACGCTTCGTCTGGAAGAAAACTGCCCTGACACTGCTCGTCCGGAAGACAGATGCCGTGGCACGCGTCGTCCAGACGACATTTGCCTTGACGCAGCTGCGTCCGAAAGGAAATACCCTGCCACTCTCCGACATGTAAGCATATACCGTGCCAACTCCGTCCAGACACAGATTGCCGTACTGAGCTGCGTCCGGATGCATGGCGCTCTGGCAAGCAGTGTCTAAATTCACATTGCCTGTACGTTTTGCGTCGGGAGGCATATGTGCGCTGCCAGGGTGCGTCCAGAGCATCCAGTGTGCTTGGTGCGTCGGGACGCAGCCTGTGCGTCCGGACGCAGATTTTTTTTCCTGATGAGCCATGCCCAGCGTTAATCACGATTGCTTCCTACGCCTAAACAAAGCACTATACGGCTTACGGCAAGCGCCGAGACTCTGGCATCAGGAAAGCAACGGCTTCCTACAATCGATCGGATTCCACCGCTCCCACCCGGACATAAGTCTTTACATTCGGAACGATGGAGTGTTAATACTCTTATACGTCGACGATATACTCGTGTTCTACACCGAAGAAGCATTGGAAAACGCTCTGGAAGATAAGCAGCGGCTTATGCTCCAGTACAAGATGTCGAACCTCGGATCGGCCAAGCAGTTCCTAGGCTTGGAAATGGACCGACTCGCAGATGGAACCATTACCCTCAGTCAACCTGGATATATATCGACAAGCCTAGCCCGATTCAATATGCAAGATGCGAATCCGGCCCCGACTCCACTGCACCCAAAGAACCGACTCGATATCGACACTTCGGATGCAGAGGAAGAAGCGGATCAAGCCGTTTACCAATCGATCGTCTGGAGCCTTAGTATGCCGCTATCGGTACTCGCCCTGATATGGCGTTCGCGGTCGCAGCACTAAGCCGATACAAGTGAAACCCTACCGCGTCCACCTGACAGCGGCAAAGCGAGTCCTCCGATATCTCAAAGCAACAGCCGATGTCAAGCTCTTCTTTCCCAGCACGACTTCGACAGAGGCGTCACCTCTAGTCGGATATACCGATTCAGACTTCGCTGGCGACAGAGCAGATCGGAAGTCACAGGGTGGCCACAACTTCAAGGTGCACGGAGCCCCCATTTCCTGGCACTCGCGCAAGCAAGGGCTAGTCGCCTTCTATAACACAGAAGCCGAGTACATTGCTTGCTCCGAAGCAACCAGAGAAGCAGAGTGGCTGATACGACTGCACAAGGACGTTACCAGTGAGACTGTAGTTCCAACGATCTACTGCGATTCTAACGGCGGATTGAAAACGGTCTACTCGGGAGTCTCAAGCCCTAAGACCAAGCATATCGACATACAGTACCAGATTAGTTGCGACCGGCAAGAGCGCGGAATAGTCAACTTCACCGACATTTCCACCGATGACAATCTGGCCGACATCATGACCAAGGCTCTCGGTCCCGATAAACACCAACACTTTGCTACCGGTATCGGCCTACGCTCAAAAATCTGAAGTTTTATAGGTTTTATGGGTTTTATTGGTTATCTTCTGAACGGACGATTGGAGTTGGTACTCTTTCCTAGCAGGTTTCTCCCACCGGGTTTACTGTGTAGGTTTTAATCAGGCCAACGGGGAGTATTGGGCGTATGTTCTCTCGTTTCTTATATGCGCTTGCTGCTTTGTTTTCACGAAAATACGGAACGCAGCAAGGGAGGAAGTGTTGTAATATCACTCGTTGCTTAGTCATGGCGGTAGGCATGGACCTACCTCCTTTCTCTCGAGGCTTCAGCCTTCTTAGACAATACACACGTTCATCACATTCAACAAAGTGGCGTCTACAATTTATGAGTGACTCCCTGTCTACCACCAAAGAGAAAGGTAGTTGTTCCAGCGGTAAAAGCAAAGAAACAATATTCGAAATGCAACATTACTATCGGGAGAATTAAAGCGAGAAAGCAGTAAGGTGGAGAGTACTGGGCATTTTTCTTAACCTGATATTGGCCTGTTGCGGTTCCATGGGTAGCGCACAAGAGAGGAATTGGTGAGGGTGAACAGGCCAGAAGAGGTCGGATATGCATTGAGTCGATTGTGGGTTTGTTTTACGGATGTTGGGGAGAATACGAGTCAAGGAGAATTGAGACATCATATGCACCGTTTCCTGGCCTGGACGCCGATGTCGGCAACACCTTGATATTGAATTAATTTTGTCTTCCTGTCATTCCAACTCCGTCATTTGTGACATTCCAACTTTGTCATCAATTCCGGCGTCCCCTTTCATTCCGATCCTCAACATCCATTCCGACCCCGTTATCCATTCCTGAGCGCAATAGCTGGAATTTCCCACTTTTAGCTACTCTGGTAACCAAATCCGAATTTAATAGAGTAGCACAGAATGTGGATAGCAGTGAGAAAGGAAGAAACGGAGGGGACTCCGATGGCGGGACCACCGAAGCATGCGCGGTGGGGCACGTGTCAACGGAGACATCACAGAAGCACGAAGAATAAGGCATAGCGTAGCTGTCGCGGATGGAGATCATCATGTACAGTCACTAGCACGACGAAAGAAGCAGACAAGACAGCGGACAGCACTGGCATAAGAAAAAATTAGCACTGAGTCCAGGCATTACAGAAAGACCAGAAATGGAGAATGTGGTGACGACGAAGCGAGCTGAGGTGGTAGAGCGAGCGAATGCGACCACTATTTTTTTCTTTTTTTCCATCGCTCGCATTGAGCGTGTCAAAACGCTAGACGGATACTTACTCAAATTTCGTTTCCACAGTGGAATAAGTGGATGAAACCACACAAAGGGAAGCCGAGGACAGTTAAGTAAGTACTTAGGTACCCGCTGAGTACTTACTTAAGAAATGTCATGCATACTGCGCGGTAGGACATTTCATGCATTCTATATTTAGCCAGAATGTATTCGAGTATTTACTTAAGTACCTAAGTACTTACTTAAGCATGTAAACTTGATAAATTGAAACCATAAAAGAAACGCGAAGCCGCTGGAGAGACCACCACACCAAACTCTAAATAACGTTACGCATGCCCCCGAGCCCACGCTGTCGCATCGCGTTTCCGCGCGTCGTGAAGCAAACCTCGCTGTGCAACCAATCTTCTATTCGTGTCCACCATCGACGACAACACCAATGGCCTCGGAACGGCCACCCAAGAGACGTCGAACCAACGTTGCTCGCGCTCGGGTCCCATCACATGCCCCCAAGAGGTTCCTGGTCTTCCATTGCCAATGGGAGGAGTGCGATGCGGAACTTGTCAACCTGGAACTTCTCAAGCGTCACCTGATGATTATTCACACGAAGAGCCCTCAAGAAAAACGATTCACGTGCAAATGGTTCCAATGTGGGCAACCACCAAATGAGAGCCAAACATCGAAGGCCGGCGGACAGAATTCAAGGCGAATCTCTTTCAGTACTGAAGAAGAGTGGCAGGCCCATATTGATTGCCACACCGAGGCTGTTAGGCAGAATCTCGGATGGGGTCCGTCGGTATTCTCGTCAGGTCTGTTCCAATTCCATCTCTCGGTCGACATTGCCCCACTAACTTAAGCAGACCGCGAATTACCACTCGACCAGGTAGACTACCTTTGCGATCACACCGGCAACCAGATCACGCCAGTCTCAGTAGTTGCCAAGCCCTTTCACACCTTCGTGCCACCTCCAGGCTTCCTAATGACGAAGGATTTCAAAGCGGCACACGGAATAAAGACGCCATCTACGGGCATGACCCAGAAGGCGGAAAACCGGCTGTTGGAAAATTTTGTCAAGCTCGGTTCTGGGATGTCAAAAGATGAGACGGGCGACCTTCGGGACGATGTTGTCGTTCAGGGCTCAAGTGGACATCAGTTCATCAAAACCGTCAAAGGGGGTTGGCCAAAGACAACCTAGCACTTTCCAATCCTACACCTGGAATCTGCATACCGACCTTCACTTTTTCCCACCTGGAGGTTACTTGAGATGTTGTGTTGACTTCATTTTGGATTTGTGGGATGTATTGATTTTGATTTGGGTTTTTGCCATTGCTCTACAACGCTTGCGGTGTTGGGTGCCTTATTAGATGTTATGGATTACTATCTCGGTAGCTATTGATTGTTCAGAACTATCACTCCCGGGGTACAGCGAAAGTGTGGTAACAGGGTTCCAAATTAACTATTACCACCGGCGGGTGACTTAAAACAAGCCATCAGTCCTTGGTTATCTCCCGGGCGGCTCCTGCTGGCGGGGGCGTTTCGTAATAATATGCAGTACCTAAGATCTTACCCCGTTCCTCGAGAGTGACTGCTAACAATTTCAAGAAGTTACTGACTTGGCACTAGGCTCTCGACAGGGTGAAGAAGAGTTGCAGCCAGAAGTTGAATTCTGTTGTAACTCATCGTAATCAATCTAGCCTCCAACGAGACCATTGCGGTACTCCTACTGTCCCGCACTCGTTCCTGACCGGTACTCCTCCTTTTCGGCACTCGTTGGTGACCGCTACTCCTCCTTTCCGGCACTCGTTCCTGTCCGTACTCCTCCTTTTCGGCACTCGTTCATGTCCGGTGCTCCTCCTTTCCGGCAGTCGATCCTGACCAGTACTCCTCCTTTCAGGCACTCGTTCCTGTCCGGTACACCTCCTTTCCGGCACTCGTTCCTGTCCGTACTCCTCCTTTTCGGCACTCGTTCCTGTCCGGTACCCCTCCTTTCCGGCACTCGTTCCTGTAGGGCACTACTACTTTCCGGCACTCGTTCCTGTCCGGTACCCCTCCTTTCCGGCACTCGTTCCTGTACGGCACTACTACTTTCCGGCACTCGTTCCTGTCCGTACTCCTCCTTTCCGGCAGTCGATCCTGACCGGTACTCCTCCTTTCCGGCACTCGTTCCTGTCCGGTACACCTCCTTTCCGGCACTCGTTCCTGACAGTACTCCTCCTTTCAGGCACTCCTTCTTGACCGGTACTCCTTCTATCCGGCACTCGTTCCTGTACGGCACTGCTCCTCCTCGGCACTCGTTCCTGACCGGTACTCCTTCTATCCGGCACTCGTTCCTGACCGGTACTCCTCCTTTCCGGCACTCGTTCCTGTCCGGTACACCTCCTTTCCGGCACTCGTTCCTGTCCGGTACTGCTACTTTACGGCACTCGTTCCTGTACGGCACTACTCCTCCTTTTCGGCACTCGTTCCTGACCGGTACTCCTCCTTTCAGGCACTCGTTCCTGTCCGGTACTCCTCCTTTCCGGCACCTGGCCGGTACTCCTCCTTTTCGGCTATCGTTCCTGTCCGGTACTCCTCCTTTGCGGCACTCGTTCCTGACCGGTATTCCTCCTTTTCGGGAATCGTTCCTGTCCGGTAATCCTCCTTTCCGGCACTCGTTCCTGTCCGGTACTACTCCTTTCCGGCACTCGGTCCTGTACGGCACTACTACTTTCCGGCGCTCGTTCCTGACCGTACTCCTCCTTGCGGTGCCGGAATGGATGACGAGGCCGGAATGGATGACGAGGATGGAATCGATGACGAAGTATAGGCAAGGTCGACATCGGTAGGCCGATGTATATAAGGTCTCTGTTTTCTGTCTCGTTTTGCTAGCTCACCATTCAATATACTCGTTACTGTTCTGTCTTGCTCACTACCGCTCAACAACTCCTCTCGTGTGCTCCCTTGCTGTCATCGCGACCAACCAACCTCATGCTAAGAATATTCCTCCTCACTCTCACTCACTACTCTCTCACTATAAAGGATAAGTCGAATTTTTCGAGGTTATGAGCCCGGAGCCGTAACCGCTCCAATTACCTCAAGAAACGTCTCGAAATCAATCACATTGCTCTCGCTCTCCAATCACAAACCTGCACATCATGCCGCTTGAAGAACCATTCAAGCATGCTCTTGGTGTCATCAACCTCCTGAATATGACCAACTATGCAACATGGAAGGAAGACTGCATTCAAGTCCTGCAAGGGATAATGGCATGGGATATCGTCATGGAGGTTGAGGCTGAACCGGACGAACCAGAAGACTACGAAAACTTTGCCAAGGAAGCCGTTCTTCAGCGGAAAGCATACAAGGATTATTTGCAACGCAAGTCACAGGCAACAGCCATCATATATGGCTCCTGCAGTTCCTCGGTCAAGATGTACATCAAGGGAATGAGGGATCCGGTAAAGATGTGGAAAGAGTTGGAAGTTAGGACAAATGGCGCAATTTCTTCGGTCGGACGTATGACACTCTGTCGGAAATTCACCCCCTTACGCTCTACTGCTGGACAGACTCTCGACACGTACTTCTCGCAACTACTCGAAATCAGCACTCAACTTACTGGATCCGAGGAGGCTATCTCTGATATGATGTTTAAGAATCACGTCTACACAACACTCTCGACCACCTATGGTGTCACAATCGAAATCCTTCAAGCCCGTGCTAAGGTTACACTCCAGGAGGTCCTCGATACTCTCAAAGAATGCGAGCTAAATCTTGCTATGACCACCAAACCGGATGCAGTTTCGGAAGCACTATTTACCCAACAAGGAAGAAGAGGAGGCCGTGGAGGATACTGAGGAGGACGAGGAAGAGTGCAGAAGCCTTGGTGCACATGGTGCAAAACCGGAACACACACTACGGACAACTGCTGGAGCAAGGACCGAAAGAACAATAAGCGTACACGAGAAGACCAAGGATCAACCACTGGCTGCTACTACTGTGGAGAAGAAGGACACGTAAAAACTGACTGCCCCGCCAGAAAGAAGGGAAATGCGTTGCGCAATAGCGTTAGAAACGCTGAACACAGAATAAATGGCCCAAACGAAGAAACCGGCTCAAATGACGCTCCAAACGGAGTCAAGATTGAAGACAATCCACAATGACTCGCGGGTTCTACCTCCCTCAGCTCAGAGGTAATGGTAGCATCACATCGATCGGCAACACTTGACACCTGGGCAATAGACTCTGGAGCATCACACAACTATTGTAACAATCTTGGCAAGATTCAGTTACTGAAACAGACATGATAATCAGACTAGGAGATAATGTTGGAATATATGGATCGATAAAGACGAAGATAGTGAATTGGTTGATTGATACAAAGTCGAAGGAGGAACATTCTCTCTATATACAACGCGCCTGAGGGACTCGCCAAGGGGAAAGGACGGAAGA
>Ga0307516_10005497_pt1 | contig 15123 bp, 18 predicted proteins | sample 19_EM_MG_FD_203310 | JGI IMG/M metagenome (GOLD analysis project Ga0307516, IMG submission 203310) | Populus trichocarpa ectomycorrhiza microbial communities from riparian zone in the Pacific Northwest, United States - 19_EM | ecosystem: Host-associated > Plants > Roots > Unclassified | place...
CTGGTGGTTGCGTGAAGAAGAAAAGAAGAGCGGGCAACGACTCCGTATAAGGATATCCATCGCCCCGTTAACTGACGGTTACTCTTCAACTCCTAGGATCTCACATTCTTTCTTCACGCAATATTCCAAGCCAAGAAATTCCTTACTAAAACTGGCATGGAAGAACCCTTGTGGCATTGTGGACTTTTTTAGCGTATGTTCTGGCATTGTAGACCTTTTCTCGAAAAATAAAGCCATTCCCAATTCCACTCGAGAAGCTGTGGGTGCCAGGGAAACAGACGCAAAGCCTAGCCACATTAGCGCCCACCTGTCGGGCTTTGCTGCGATAACGGCCGCTTTCCTCCATGCCACGCGGCCACCTGCCTATCCGCGTCTGGTGTCTCCTGGTTCGGCCCGCGGCATGTGGCCAGTGGTGGCTGGTGTTGTGGGCGAACTTACCGACGCGCCATGGGAGGAACTGGCTCTTCTCGGCGATTTTTCTTTGGTTTAATCATTACTCGCATGCGACCTATCTAGATCATGGCGAGATTATGTGCAGCCCGTTTCCTGTCCGCTGACCGCGCGGGGGCGGCACGTTGCAAGCTCCGCGTTGCACTTCACCCAAGCCTGTCCCAAGACAGTAGAAGCACACCAAGAAAATCACAAAAGAAAGGACAAAAGCAAGGACAAAGAAAAGGAAACAAAGGAAACCGTGGCCGCCCCCCTCTACTCCACTTCCGCGGATGCCATGAAGTCGGGCGTGGGCAGGAATAGTGATGGTCCCTCTCCGGCCCTACTCCTCCTCCCACTCCCGTAGCTCCGCCTCCAACACCTTGCTAACCGCGTCTTGCTCGGCTGGCACCCGCTTTCCCACATCCGTGGTGGAGAGGATGTCCAGTACCGTCCGCCCGCACACCTCACCCGCAAGGAGGTCCCGGACCCCCCCCCCCCCCACCGGTCCTTCCACCTCCCAGTCTCCTTCCACACCTCTGCCCACAGGGTTTTCTGCTGTTCCTTCCACTCCGGGCAAACAATGAAGAAGCGCTCCCGAGTCTGGTTCGGGCACCGGCACCACCAGCATTGCGGGGTCGGCCGATTCTTCGTTCAATTGAGGTACTGCCCGGTCAGACAATGCCCCGTCTTGAGCTGGTAGAACCGCGAGGCAAGCCTCTTGGTGCTCCCGGCTACCGTGCCGTCCGGCTTTTGCCTTTTCGGCATCCGGTGCTTTGCCTTGGAGGTCCGGCACCCAGCCCACTGGCGCGCTTCTGCCCACTTCTTCTCGGAGATCTCCCGCTTGAGGTTGGCAAGAGATCGTGGGAGAGGCAGCGCACGTGCTCCCGTCCGGTCCGAGTAACTCAGCCATTCCACCCCGCGGGCGTCTGGCTCCCCCGCCGCAATTTTCGCCCACTCATCCGCCTTCTCGTTGCCTTCCACCCCTTTGTGAGCCGGGCACCATCTGATCTCAATGATGATTCCCGGCCTAGCGCGCCGCAGTGCAGCAATATTCTTCCTAGCCTGGAGCGCGTACGTTGACCGGGGCCAGGCTCCTCCGATGCTATTCGTCTGATGGCGGCTTGGGCGTCGGTGAAGATTGTGATCCGCTCCGGCGTTGTCTGCCTTCGCGAAGCCGATTCCGGCGCCCTTGCCAGCGCGGCACACTCTGCGTCGTAGCCCCCTGGTTGTAGCACCCAGGTCTGGTCCCTCTTCCACACCACCGAATACCCTACCGCACCGCTGTCGAGCCGTGACCCGTCGGTGAATATGGTGAGTCCCGGCCGATCCTGCTCTGCCTCCGCCTTTGCCTCGGCCTCCTCCTCTTGTAGCAGCTCCGCGTCGATGGTCGCTGGCTCCTCTAGAAAAACTGTGCTCTCCGTCCTTTCAGTGTCGGCGGGGGCGTTCGTGAGTCTCCGTCCAATCGCAGTCGGGGCACCGACGACCTCCTGCGCCAGGTTGCCCTGCGGCAGGCTCAGCTCATCTCGGCGGCGCGGCAGTGTGTTCGAGTCGCACGAGGGCAGCGCCAGGGCATGTCGGCGGCCGCCTGCCGGTGATTCCCTTCGAAGCCGTTCACTCCGGAACGTAGACAGAAGTGGCCAATTGTAAAGTCTTTTCTTACCTCAAGCTGAGCAAGTGGTGAGCCGAGTAGTGCCCGCAAAGGATAACCTGGGGATATGGCTGTCCTCTTTCCCAGTCATGTGGCGTTGCCGCGCCGTTCGGTGTGCATTGGGGGTGACATCCCTTGTCACTCGCCATGCCAGGACACTCCAGACGTCTCAGGCGCCATTGGGCCTCACCAGACACTGGCCGCCGCGTCTCGGCCAGGCAACGCTCGCACCGCTCTCCGGTAACTACCTTTCGAACTGCTTCTCCTCCAACCACCGCAACTGCACACAACTCTCCGGCCCGCTCTCCACACACGCATACGCAAAGAACATACACCTGCAATCGCCATCTAGATGGCTGCCACGCGCAAAAGCAACGCTTCCACGAGGACGAGGAAAGCCCCCACGAGCACAAAGCAAGCCGGCGGGGGCACCGCGAAGGCAGCCACCCGCCCAAAGAAAGCAACCACAGTGCCAGAGACTCCGGCCGCCGCCGCCGCACCCCTGCTGAAGCCCGTGCTGCGCCGCGGAACGCACAGGACGATGACGCGGTCGCAGTCGCGGTCGCAGGCACCGCCGCCCCCGCCGCCGCCGAAGCCGGTGCTGACGTTTGGCTCGCTCCAGGAGAAGCAGTACAACGCCCCCGCGCCGTCGCAAGAGACGAGCGGGGCGGTGACCCATACGTACGTGCTCCGCCCGGACGAGGTGTTCAAGCTGCGGCGGTCGTGGCTGGGGACGCGGCCGGCGGATCGCGAGAATTTCGTGTGGCGCTGGATGACCGTGAACAGCCGCTGACAGACGGGTTTGGGACCATCGCCGTCACGCTCGAGCTCGCGCCCGGGTACGAGCTCCTCCGCCCGTGGCCAGACGAGATGCGCATCGTCGCCGAGGAGGCCATGGAAGACGCCGGCTACGATGCCGGTGAGGAGGGCTACGACGAAGTGGAGAAGGACGAGAACGAAAGCGACGGTGTCAGCGAAGCCTCGGACGAGGAGAACGCGGCGTGGCGGGAAAAGTGCCGGTTCGAAAGTGAGGTCGTGCCGTACGTTAGCGGCAGAGGCAGGTATGTTGCCCAAATCAGAGTGAAGAGATGTGCAGTGCTGATCGACGTGGACTACGCAGATCCCGAGAGACGGCTAGGAGGTCGAGAAACCTTTGGCACTACGCGCCGCAGCGCCCACGTAATTAGCGCACCATCCGCTGTCAAGTCGAGAGATGGACACGGTGGTAGGGGCTAATACCGACTCCGGAGGGATCTCTCAGGGCTGCTCGGTCCGCAATCCCACTCAACGCGACGAAGACGAAGAAGTACATAGAAGTAGCAACGCCAGCGCCGCTACACTCCCAAGTGGCTTGTAACCATGGACCAGGGCTGCTGGGAAGTTCCGCGCGGCAGTTGCCGCTCATATCACAAAATAGTTACGCGTGGCGGAAGTGGGATGTCACGGCTTCACGGTGCGTTACAACTTGTATTCAGTATATTCCGTCTAGACTGTACCCCCACTGACACGGGCAAAGAGAACAAAGAAAGAGACAGATCCAGCACAGAAGGGAGGAAAAGAAGACGAAGAAGACGAAGAAAGAAAAGCTGGCGCTCTACAGCTACTCCGTCTTCTCGAACTCGGATAGCAGCGTCCGGAACTCGGTCCAGTCGGTCATGACGCTGAAGGCACCCTCGTTGAGCAGCGCCTTGCGCATCTCCTCCTGCTTCTCCTTGCCGTTGTAGGAGCCGACGTAGCCCATGACGGGGATACCGGCGCGGACGGCGGCGAGGGTGCCGCTCTTGGAGTCCTCGACGGCGACGCACTCCTTGACGTCCTTTCCGAGCTTCTCGCACGCGAAGAGGTAGACGGCGGGGTTGGGCTTGCTGGTGGGCTTGGGGAGGGACGTGGCGGCGGAGTAGACGTGTTCGGCGGGGAAGTAGATGTCCTGGCCGACCTTCTTGATGGACGCCTGGACGCGGCGGAGCGCACTGGAGCTGACGACGGCGAGGCCGTACTTGCCTTCCTTGTGCAGCTCGGCGAGCACGGGGGAGCAGTTGACGCACGGCTCGGCCTTCTTCAGCAGTGTCGCGATCACCTGGTCCTCCTCGTCCTTGACGTAGCGTTCCTCGTCCTCGGGAGAGATCACGAGCTCGAACTTAGTGGTGAGCGTGTGGAGCATGCCGCGGAAGTTCATGCCCACGAAGTCCGTGATCAGCTGCTCGCCCGTGTACCGGTCGGGGATGTTGTTCGCGGCGAGGACGCGGTTCAGCACCTCGGCGCACGCCTCGAACGCGAGCTCCTCCGACAGCACGAGGGTGTTGTCGCAGTCGAAGAGGAGGTGCGTGATCTTGGGCATTTCTGTGGCTTTTTTATTTTATTTTCGACGGCGGACGGAGTGAGGTGTTGGTGGGTGGATTGATGGAGGATGGATGGAGGATGGATGGAGGGGGATGTCGATTGACGCAGAACTATCGAGAAGCGAAGGGGGTTAAGAAGCCAACCCTCACCGTCGCGAAGCGGGGTAACTAGATGGCCGCCATGCGCGCTCACTACAAGGACCCCGTCAGCCAGCATCAGTTCAGTTCGGGATCTGCGCCTCACGGAGAAGAAGAAGAAAAAAAAAAAAATCTCGCACTTCCGCAAATAATATGTTTGCTTTCGTTGGACGTTTCCCCTCCCGCGGGTGGGGGCTAGTGGCTGGGCCAATCGGAACCGACGTCGGATAGCACACCCCCCCGCCAGCCAACCGCCGTCGTTCGTTCGCGCAGGGAAGGAAGAATTCGAAGATGCGAGAACACTATCATATTTGTTCTTGCATCCGGGCACATATTGTCGCTGCGGTCATCGCTTATGATCAGAATTTAACTATCTATCTGCATACCAAATGGCGGCGGTGGCGGTGGTGGCTGGTGTCAATGCGACGGTGTGGAACGGGGGCGGGAAAGGGAGGTGGTTGCCCCGCAGCTACACGGTGCGGCGACCGCGGGGAACAACCGATGGCGGCAAAAGAAACGAAACGAGGCGAGATCCGCGATGGGATGAGGGCGGGGAAAAAGGAACCACACGAAGCAGAATTTTGCATCGGCCAGCAGTGATCCGCCCTGCGTCCATGTTTCGGCACGCAAGGGGAAGCAGCAGATCGGGAGAAGGTGGGCAGGGAGTGGTGATTGGAACGCGGTTGCGGGACGAGAGGAGAGCGAGCGCCAGATACGGCGGAAGCAATGGACGCGCAGAGATGCGATGCAGGGCATTGGCTGCCCGGCCCTTCGCTCGCTCGCTCGGGCAGGGGGATCGCGATGCAGGCTGACTTTGTTCCTCATTCCGTTGTTTTTCCTACCCGCGTTCTTCTTCGCAATAGAGTGGATTGTGTAGCAATATAGATATGTCCGTCTCCCATCCAGATGGTCATCCACTATCTCCACGCTCCGCCGACGTGCACGGATATCTAGATATCTAGATATGGAGATAGCGCTGTCGGGGTTCTAACGCGGGGTGCTGCAGTGGGTTGCCGACGAGAACTAGTTCGGTAAGATGGGCACGGTTTTGTGCAGCAGAGCCGGATGACAGACGGACGAGGTTGTGGGGAAGCGGCGGCGAGTGGCTATAGGTACGACTTGTGCGTGGGCCTACTGCAAATCCGTAGATACTACGGAGTTGCGGAAGGGGGTGACGTCGAAATGTACGGCTGCTTGCGGAGTCGCCGAGCTGGACGCGGGATGTCCCGGAGATAACCTGCGAAGTGGAAGCCCCGGAGCTTCGTGGGAAGAGAAGTCTCTGCACGCGCCTGCGGATCTCTCCTCCGCGCATTGGCCGCAGTGGTTGCCAGCTCGTAATCATTCCAGTCCAGGCCCGTGATGGCTGGGCCGGCAGGGAGGCTCCGTTCGTTTCCATCTTCTCCACAGTAATAGGCGTCTTTCTGCGGGGAGTGGTTATCCACGCGCAGCATACATTATATCTTCCCGCTGGTCGCCTTAGCGGGGCCGCGGAGTCGACGTCTCTGTCGCAGCAAGCTTCGTGGCTCGCGCTCTCGTGAAAGAGCTACTGAAATCTCGTCGTCGCTATCACCACTGACAAAACCACCATTCGCGCGAACCAGAGAGAGAGCATCGGTAATCAGTGTGCAACGAGCAAAACGATTATCAGTAGGTATCAACCGCGATCACGTAATGACCTCCACGTGATGCAAATTCGCTCGCCACCATCCCGCTCCCGCGCACACGCTTCGCCGAGCATACATATCTACATGTATATTCTCTTTGTTCGTGCATTCGCCTCCACCTAATGCAGCCCCAGAGGCAGTGATATGTCCAGCCAATCATATTCCTGCGCCCTCCCCACGCTGACACTAACTAAGCACTGGGCGCAGGTCCTGGTGCGTGGGGTATCGGCTCGCACCGCCAGTATGTACCCACCATCTTTGCAAGCCCCTGCGATCGACTCTTCGTAAATCCACCAGACTTCGTTTCCTTGGTACATAGATGTGTAGAGTAGAGGACCCGAAGGTCTTTCTTGATGGCACTGACAAGGTGGCGGCGGCACAATCTCACGGAGATCCTACCGGATGCGAAGTTGCCGCCACTGGGAACACTCAGATCACTCTTGGCTGGTGCCGGACGGATTCCCAGCATAGCATCAGCCACTCGGCAGGAGGAGTCACTCCCAGTCTTCGCGAACGGAGGCGAGCATGCTAGTGGCGAGAGAACCAATTTTCCCGTTCTTGGGCCTCCGTCGATACATGTCGTCCATTAATGACTACATATCTTTCGGGCGCGAGATCCGCGCCAGCGTGTTTCCTGACAAATATAAGTACTGTAAGTCAGCTCTCGGTCGCGTTCCATGGGGGCCGTGCTAGGACGGGACCGGGCGGCTTGCGCTCGGCGCCCAGGCTATGCGCTTAGTGCATCCCCGGTGAGACCCTGCCAGGCGTGAACCTTCATTCCTCCGTTCGGCCAAAGCTGCGGCCGCAGGCATTTCCATCAATCGGTGGGAGAGATCGACGCCGCCTCGGCGTGCTCTCGGAGCGTCTGTGGCGTGCCAAACATGATCGCGGATCTCAATAGTCCGTTATCGCCGACGCAGTCGGCGTCATGGCAAGGGAAAGGGGCCGCGCGGAGAAGCGACAGTCGGGCGGGCGTGATGGGTCACCACACATGGCGCTTTGCCAGAATCAGCGGTTGAGGGCCTCCCACTTGTAGGCCTTCCAAAGATATTAGGTAGATAGGAATTCTGTCGCTTAATCTTCCAACAAGACCGGAGAACCTCTCTCAACACACATGCACACCCAACGCGCCATCCGCCAAGACCACCGACTCCCGCAGACGCTGCCGGCAGCCATTTGCCACGTGCGCCACCTCATGCCTTCCGGACGCATCAGCACGCAGCGGCCTAGGCAGGCCTCGTCGGACGATCCATATATCCAGCAGCCGGCCTCCAGCGGCGAACCTGACGACGTCACACACACACACTTTTGTCGAAGGCATTGAACGGGTCGAGACCACCAGGGTTCGGCCTGAGCTTGCCATGGGCCGCGACGAGCCAGACGGTCTCGTTGGCGTGCTCGATGACGTCGCCTGGACCAGCTGCGCCAGGGTAATCAAGGACTTCATGTTGGTGGTGCGGTGGATTGATGAAGCGGGTATGAGGGAGCTGGCGTTGAAGGAGGAGGTTGATGGGATGGCCGGGCAACCATTGAAGGAGTGGGTTGGTTGGAGCGATGGGCTGCTGAGTGCGAGAAAGGTATGGACTGGCGCGGAGTGGACGGGACTGGACCGGGCGATTGCCGACGGATGTCGCTGGTGACTTACGCAACCGCGGTGGCCATCACGAAGCGCCATCGCTGCTGTTCCGAGCTGTCGTTGTGCGCACGAACTCTGCCGCGTTGGGTCTCGAGGTCCAGCGCTCTGGAGGGGAAAGAATTCCAGCGCCGTACGTTTGTGGATTGGTTCGCAGAAAGTTTTGGTGCTCGAGCGTCATATCGCTGGTGTTGGCCGCAGAACCACGCGAGCAACTCCTGAGAGTAGTGAAGCGCGGCGGCAAGGTGCAACACTGTCCATCCCGCGCGTAAACCGACGAGACCACGGCAGCCAGCGACCTTAGCTCCCCGCACTTGTCCCTCCGCGCGGGCACACGGGCGCACTGGTGCCCGCGCCACCCGACCAAGTACTCGGGGGCCGGCACATTCGTGCCGCATCCCCCCTCTCCCCGCCCCCCGATGCCACAATTGTGCCGCATTCCCTCCCCCCTCATCTCGTCCTCCGTGGACCGCCACTTAGTGCCACGTTCCCTCCTCATTCCTCTTCATTGGACTTGAAGAAGGAAAGCTAGCCGCACACGACGTTGCATAGTGATCGACACGTCTCTACTCTGAGTTGGATCCGTTTGGAAACGGGGCCCCCGCGTTGGCGTCGGCCATAAATGGAACGCTGGAAGGAACTTCCGCCGCCCTCATCGTAGGGAGAATGGAGAATACAAGAGCAAGCGGGGAATTTGGTGGAGCTGCGAACACCACTCCAAGGGCGTTAGACTTGTGCCGCGTTGCAGCCAGTTGATTTCCAGACTGGTATCTCGGCACCACTGCGCTTCGCGAGCGTTCCAGTGGCCGAATTGGCGCCAGCATTCCAGCTCCTCTTCCCCCCCTCTTCCTGGCAACGTCTGTCCGTCGGAGAGTGCGCCTGCTTCTTCCACTTCTGCCTCCTTCTCCTTCGGCCTTCCAGCTCCTTCCATTGCCAACCACTCTCTGGCCTATGGCGTGTAATGCCGGTATCCAATGATCGTGGGCAACCAGTGCCATCCTCAGATGGACGCTGTGGTGGGACTCGACCGATATGTAGATGGATGTCTTTGTACTTCGGGATGCGAGTCGATATGAAGAACGGCATGGGCGGACGCCCCCTCAGATCAGACGCGTCAAAGTACGTCATATTGCGTCGTCTGCCGTCTTCCGGTGGTAGGTGGCGCTCGGGATCCTTCATCTAGGGTGGCGGCGCACAACAAATCCCCTCTGGCGCCATGGTTTTTGGCAGCGGCTATGGTCCGACAAGCCGCAGGAGTCGGATAACTGTCATGGCTCCTAGGGAAGCTAGGAGAGATAGAGAAGAAAGGAGGAGTAGAGACGGTGAGATGATCAGCGGAGGAGGCACGAGGGGAAGGAGAGGAGGGGAAGGATGGTGGGATGTCGATCGGCAGAAGAAATGTCCACAGACACTAGCATATTCTTTTAGCGACGAGTGTGGGCATACTAGCGCCAACTGGCGCAGAAAGTGAGGGGCTTCAGTGAAGATGGTAGGTTGGTGGTCTGTATCGGTCTCTATGTCACGTGATGGAAGCACGCTAGCAATTATTAACAGTCACTCGAAGGACCTTCGAAACCACTGGATAAAACCATTCTTCAATCCCCCTATCGTTCAAAATCCCGCCTCTATACCCCTCCAATTTGCAGACAATCTCCTACCCAGTACGATCTTTCCAGTGAGCACCTGAATAACGCCCGCAGAATCTCCCCGAACATGCAACGCAACCGAGACCAACCTGTTCGTAGTACACCTTCCCACCTCCGACTTCTAACCTCCGGTCTGGGCCCGCCGGTTCGCAGTCAGCGTCTGAGATAGTAGAAATTGATGACTATTGGACAGCGGCCTTCCTCTTCCACATCCCTTCCGCTCCAACTTCTCTCACATACCGCACCACAAAGCTGCCCTCTCCGGCTCAACAGTATCGTCACCGGAGTATTCGAGAGGGACTTGGAGGTAACAGCAGCTCTTGGCTTGGCTGGGAGAGGTATCGTCCGAGGTTCGTGTAGGAGCGGGTGCACAGTACGCCCGACCGACGGCTGGCCGAGGCCTTCTAACGCATAGAGGGTTGTGCCGACATCCTCCTTGCCCAGGACCATGTCATTCGCCGCATCGGCCCTAACCTTGAGAATCGACCAGGCTCGAAGAGGAGTATTTCCAACACCAGTCGTACGGACAGGAGCTCCTGAAACCTCATCTTTGATGTATCGTAGGTGTACGTAGACGGTGTGGGAGATATATCGGTAGTTGTGAGTGGGGTGAAGGTGAGGATGTGTGAGGGTGCGGCAGGTGGGTTTGAAGTCGACGAAAGCTAGCAGCACAGGTGGGCTGAGGCATTGACAATAGTAGGAGAAGTGAGAAAATGCATGTGATTCCCGCTTTAGCCGTTACCCTCCCCGACAGATGTTGTATGGCGCATCACCTCATCTGACTCGAAGTGTACGTTTGTGATGAAAATAACACAATAAATGGATCATCTCTATTGGCCGCATTCTTTGGATCAATGGACAAAAAAATAAATAGCAATAAAAAAATTACTTTTAAACTACGCACCCGTTTAAAAAATACCCCAGCTACCTCTCAGGTTCATAGACGCTCTCGCATTCCGCCACGACTCGACCCTTCCCCTTAAATCCCCAGTCTGTTCCTTCACCGACATTCTTCAGCCTCGCACGCGCCCATCTGCCGGGAACCCTGAAGATAGCACCAACTGGCACCTGGAACGGCCTCGTACCCGGCAGCTCGTCCAGTTCGAGCGCTCTCTGCGTGGCAGCTCGGTTCCACAGCACCTCCTCGAACCTGGCGATATAACACAGCCCGAGCTGTTCGTAGTCGATCTGCTGTCTATCCCTGAAGCAGCGCAGTGCCTCATTGTACGCGAACAGCGCGTCCTTAAACCGTCTATCCTGGAAGAGCATGCCGCCGAGCTGAATCCAGCCGGCGCAGAACCAGTGGTCCATCTCGAGGCTGCGCTCAAAGTTCTGCTGTGCCTGCGCCGGCGCGCTGCAGAAGATGTTGAGCTGCCCGATGTTGAACTGGATGTGTGGCGTCTGCTTCGCGTCGCTGAAGTACTTGAGCGCCAGTGGGATCTCGTTACGGTCGAACGAGATCTCTGCCTCCAGCAGGCCCTTGAGCTCCTCCAAGAACGGCTTGCGGCGATGGCCGGACGGCGGTATGTACTGCGGCACGCCCTCCCGCAGCGTCGGATCGAGGTTCGGCGGAAGCGGCCCTAAGCCCCCGCCTTCGTACACCGTCATCGGTCCCGGCTTCGGAAGCGTGCTGCGGTCAATGTTCATCGGTGGTGGCCCGAGGAGTCCCCCCCGTGGTGTTGTTGGGTACGGCGGCGCACTCCCCACCCGCAGCTTTTGGACTGGCCGCGGCCGGTGGGCATCTGCGTTACTGCTGACGGTGCGGAGAGGCTGTGGTTGCTCCTGCGACTTGTTCTGCTGGTGGTGTTGCCTCTGCTTTTCTGGGACATCTGCGGGCTGGGACTGCTCTGGCTGCGTCCTGGTGGCACTAGCGCTGCTGCTGACAGTGTGAAGAGTCTGCGGCCGCTCCGTCGACTGATTCCCAGAGGCATTGTCCAGCCGTAGCCGCTGCGGGAGATTGAAGCTTACGGACCGCTGCTTGCTAATGTCTTGCTGCAACGCTGGAATGCTGCCTAGCCTGGCCCACTGCTGCAGCTGGAGCAGCGTAGGTGGAGTATTCGGCAGCGAGTTCGAGCGCTCGTGGACTGTCTGCTGCGCGTTCTCAAACGGACGCGTTTTCTTGCTGTATTCGATGTTGAGCGGTGCCGGTATGTCGGCTGGCATACGGGGCAAAGAGTGCGCTGACTGGTTGCGGCCACTGCGACTGCCGACACCATCCCCCCGCTGTCGCTCTCTGTTGTTTCCCTGCTCTGCCGGCGGTCTCAACGGGCTCATGTCGATCGCCAGGCCGTCACCCGGCAGCCCCTGAACACCACCACCCTTCTCCAACGCCGGCCGCGCCCCTCCGCTGTGACCCAACCTGAGCGGCGCCGGTATGTCGCTAGCAAGATGCCACCCGGACAAGCCGCTGCGATTCCTGGCTTGTTTCTGCCGCGCTGTCGGGTCGTGGATACTGCTTCTACCTGCCTGCGGATTCTGCAGCGCCGACAGTGAGCCTGCGTCGATGGCGAGGTCGTCAGCCCGCTGATACGACATTTGGCTGTACACACTGCTAGCCGCCCTCTGCATCTGCGTCACTACTCGGGGCGGCGACGACAGCGGGCTAACATCGATAGCCAGATCCTCCATCCCCTGTTGCAGCGGCGGAGTCAGCGTATTCCGGTTCCCCCGTCTCGCGGTCGGCTGCGGACTCACATCGCTGTCTGTGTCCTCTCGCTCGCCCGGAACAATCTCCTGCCACAGTGGGGACGTTGGCGCATCTCCACTCTTCGCCCCTCGCGCCGGCGCCCCGTATGCGCGTCTAGCAGCCGATCCCCTCGCCACCACCTCGTCGAGCGACGCAATCCGAGGCCGCATCATCGGATTGTCACTCCGCTGCGCCAGTGACCCTCCTGCTGCTGCCCCCGAAGACCACAATTGCCCCGCAAGCGGCGATGACACCTGCAAATGCTGCAAGTCGGTTCCTCGACTGCTGCTGTGCTCCGCTATCGCCCCACTGTCACCCCTCCGGGCCCTGCCTCTCGCCCCAGCTCCGGGTATTGCGATCGGGTGCGTTCTCTGCACGTGCTCTTCCCTTCTCCGCCCTTGGCCGACAACCGCCCGCTCCTTCTCCGTACCCATCAAGTCCTCCAGTGTGATTGGCTCGTACTCTGCGGGAGACACCGACCTCTCCTTCGCTTTCTCCTTCTCCTTTCCCTTCTTCGAGCCGGTAAGGAACTGGAAGAGCCCGCCGCTGCGCTTCGTCGATTCTGCCTTTGCGGGCGGGGAGGAGGAAAACGCGGCGGCAGTGTCGGTGGGCTCGGTTCCCTTTGTTGGCTGCGACGTCGGCGAGGGCATTTTCACCAGTGGCATCGTGCGTTCGTATTATGCTGATTCATGCGGATCTCCGAAGAAGTATTAGCAAAAGTGCTCCCGGAGTGGGCGGATAATCACCCGCACAGTAGGTAGGCTGGGTCGCGCGCGGGAATTGAAGGGTCCACCGTCTCGAGGGGTCATATTGAATGGAGTGGCAGCAGGCTGCCTGGCTCGTGGCATAACCGGTACCGCCCCAATCCTGTGCCGCTATTGTGGGACTCTTTAACCCAGCACAAGTCGATTATGGACCTGTATCAGTCCTGGCAACAAATCCATCCGTTTACCCATCTATTCGACCTAGCTACTATCTCACCCTCCCGTCGGGTCACCAGCTCAGCGGAGCAGGTAGAGGAAGCAGCAATGGCATTACGGGAGGCCATGGCAGGAACGCTCAACAGCCACACCAGGGCGAAGAGGTGGTGCAGCAGGTCGAAGCCATGGTGGACGGGAGAGTTGGCGGAGCTGCGGAAGCAGCTGGGGAGGGACAGACGACGACCGGCAGGTATAGGATGCGTACGGGATGCTCGACGCAACCTGCTGCGGGACATTCGCAAGGCCAAAAAGGAATGCTGGAACAAGTTCCTGCAGGAGGCAAAGGGGAGGGAGGTGTGGACAGCAGGAAACTATACTGCACTCAGACTCGACCGGACTGGACAGGCGCTGGTAGACGAGGAGGGCAACATTGCGGAGAGTCAGGACGAGAGGGAGGCAGTGATCCTCAAAGGGCACTTCCCGAAGGGACCGCCAGGCAAATACGAGCCATCGGCGGGCGGGCGGACATTTGAGCGGGTCGATGTTCACTTAGTCGTCTCCCTGCTGGCCAAGGCAGCCAATACAGCAGTGCCAGGCGATGACAGGATATCGGCGGACATCTTGAAAGTCTTCTGGCAGTAGGACTGACAGCGGATCACACAACTGGTACAAGCGTGTATCAGGACTGGCTACCACCCGAAGATATGGAAGACAGCAAAGGGGGTAGTCATCCCGAAGCCTGGAAAGCCAGATTACGCCAAGGTGAGAGCATACAGAGTGATATTACTTTTGGATGTCATCGGCAAGCTGGTGGAGCAAATGGCAGCCCATCTGATTGCCGACCACCTGGAACGCAAGCGGGCCCTCCACGAGGGTGAGTACAGGTGCTGCAAGCGGCGATCCTGTGTGGACGCAGTGGCAATCTTGATGAACCACACCAAGCAGACGTGGGCAGCAAAGAAGATGGCAGGTGCACTGTTTATGAGCGTCGAGTCGGCATTCAACAATGTCAATAAAATGCACTTGAGTAAGCGTATGCAGGCACTTGGGATTGAGCCAGACCTCATCCGATGGACCGGCAGCTTCATGTCAGACCGCCAGGTGAAACTTTTTCTGGACGGCAAGACGGGCAAGACGAAGCCAGTGAACATGGGAATCCCCCAAGAATCCCCAGTGGTGCCAATCCTCTTCACCACCTATCTGTCAGGAATCTTTGAAAAGGTGGAGGCAGCAGTACGCGGTATTCGGGGCCTGTCCTTCGTGGACAACATTAGCTGGTGGGTGGACGGCACAGACAGTACGGCAGTGGCAGCAAAGCTCTCAGTGGTGGCTGCAGCCTCGATTGAATGGGCGGCTGAGAACGGAGTAGCGTTTGACTATGGCAAGATGGAGGCAGCACTGTTCCACAAGAAACAGTTAGCATCTAGGGTGGCAACAGTGGCAGTCGGCACCAACAATGTCCCGTTCAATGAGGAGGCGACCAGGTGGCCGGGAATCTGGCTCGATGCCTAGCTCTCTGTCAAATATATTCGTCTATCGATAGGTAGGAATTCCGTTGCTTAATCTTTTCACCGAGACCGGAGGACCACTCTCTATATATACAGGCACATCCAACCCATAACCAATCACCGGCCTCTAGATCCTTTGGTGGCAACTTGCCACCGCCGGGCCTAGATGTCACCGGTGGCCATTGGCCACCTGCGCCACTCAATGCCTTCCGCGCATCTGCTCGCAGCGGCCTAGATGTCGCCGGGCCTAGATGTCGCCGGTGGCCATTTGCCACCTGCGCCACCCGATACCTTCCGTACGGGCATCTGCCCGCAGCGGTCCAGGCAGGCCTCGGCGGGCCTCGTTGGGCGATCGATATATCTAACACTTCCCCTCGAACAATGAGGCAATAAAGAAAGGAAGAAAGAAGGACAGAAAAACAGAAGTCCCATGACATCCCCGGATGCCTCATTAAAACTCGTAGCCATGTAAAAACCCGTAGGAAAAGCATGGCCATAGGAGAAAGAGC
>Ga0307516_10005498_pt1 | contig 15122 bp, 17 predicted proteins | sample 19_EM_MG_FD_203310 | JGI IMG/M metagenome (GOLD analysis project Ga0307516, IMG submission 203310) | Populus trichocarpa ectomycorrhiza microbial communities from riparian zone in the Pacific Northwest, United States - 19_EM | ecosystem: Host-associated > Plants > Roots > Unclassified | place...
TGGGCGTCTTCCTAGTCAACGGTAGCTGCGGGCTCGACTCGACTTGTTTGTGGATCAGGGGAGAGTTTGCAAATGGCGGTGTACGTGGATGTGAGGACGGTGTGACGTGTCCTAAAGACTGTTATGCCGACACCGTAAGCAAATAAAATATTATATACGCCTAATGCTCCATCGGTTATCTCCAAACCACAACGCCTCAGGGTGTAACAGACTTCCTAGTGTCCACAGGAAAACAAGGAGACTCGTAGCGAGGGAACCGAAGACGTGAGCCCTTGGGCGGTTTGACTCATGGGTCCTCGAGTTCTGACGTCGACAAGGGCAAGACTGTCAACATCCACGGAGCGAAGCGATCCGCACCGTCCCCACCAATCGGGGACGGTTCCGTGCTGATGGGGAGATAAGGGACACGTTTCCACGGGACCCGTCGCGGCTTGCCACCCTGCTCGCGCAATCCCCAGAACGGATGAATTCGGAGCCTCTTCAGCCAAGGGGTCGAAAAGGAGCAGTGTGCTGGGTTCTTGCATTCCAGCGGACCTAACGGTGAGGTAAGTATTTGAGAGACCAATGGGGAGGAACCCAGACAATCACGAGGAGTACACACCTCCTGGCGCCCATACATAGCAACTTGGAGGGCGCTGATAACGCTGGGGCTCACTATGATAGATAATTATAAAGTACCCTCTCCAGAACTTTCTGGGTTATCATTCCCAGTGGTCTCGTGGGGCTGGTTGGCAGCACTACCCTCAAGTGATACCGCTCTACTTCCTGTGGCCTTGAATTAAGGGGGGGAATGAGTTACAGTGACTCCACTCCTGGCACCACACCGGGCTGCGTTTTCCACCCGTAGACATAGATGGGAGATCCATCCCGATGACGCAATGTAGCCTTGGAGCGGACCAACGGAAATCGAGCATTCCCTGAGGTGGGGAGTGTCACAAGAAGTCGCGAGCGTGAGAAAGGTCTTGTTTGGTCGATCTCCAGTTCACTCCACATCTTACAAGAGAGAGGGCAGCGAATATTATCGGGCGCATGTATGTGTGTATTGAAATAAATCAGGTAGAGGGTCAGGTGGAAAAATGAAGGGGAAGAATGAAACGTATGGGTTAGGTAGGCATGTGCGGTTGAGAGAAGAATAGTAATGCGGAAAGAACTAAACAAGTAGTGTATCGAGAAGGGAGGACGAACCGATCAAGAGTAACAGCAGCGAGATAAAAGGTGGTATAATATTCTTAAGTCAATACCTTCATTGGGTGTCATCAAATTCCCAGTCGAGCGGGAGCACGAGGTATGGATGCTGCCGTAGTTCTCCAGCAGTTGGCCGTTCGTCAGGGTTCACAACGAAACACCGTTTCGGAAGATCCTCTGCCTGAGGAGACAAGTTAACGTCTTCCGGCAACGGAGGGCCAACTTTTGACTGGTAGAGCTGAGGGAGGGGTTCAGCGGTGACAACCCAGACAGTTGGTTGAAGCAAATACACACCTGCAGAAGGACAGCGACAGCTTCTTGCCCACTCCACGGCCTGTCCCCGGTCCACATTTCCAACACAACACAACCAACGCTCCAGATGTCGATCTTGGAATTGTACCCTGTCTTTTGGCGGTCGACGACCTCCGGTGCCATCCAAAAGATCGACCCCTGCATAGAAGTGTGGGCCCCAATCATGTCGATGTCGTCCGTTCGCTTCGAGCTTCCGAAATCCGTAATTTTGCAAAGCCCGAGCGCCCCGACGAGAATGTTAGCCGCTTTTAGATCCTGGGATGTGTGTTACATTGGCGTGCCAAAGGGAATAAACGTGGAAAACGACGAACTCGATGAATGATTCCCTTGGAATGGATGTAGTCCAAACCGTCAAGGATTTGAGCAGTGAAGTACTTCGTCACATTCTCGTTGAACCGGCCGTGCCGTCTCAAGACACTGGAAACCGAACCGCGCGGAACATATTCAAGGAAGCTATAAAGCCCAGTCAGCGGAATGCCAATAGTATACCGAGGCAAGGGCCAACATGCTGAGATATCTCGGTGTCTCCTCAAATCCGAGATACCGAACAACATTTTGATGATCCAGATCTTTCAGAGTCTCGCTCTCTAGCTTCAGTGCTTCCACGGCCTTCTTACGGCGACTATCGTTCCAGTCGTCCTCCGTCATCGGGATTTTTACCTGTTTGACGGCAATCATTTCGCAAGTAGTGGCGTTCAAAGCGGCGTACACCTTGCCATACGTGCCCTTACCAATGAGCCCTCCTCGAACCCATTTAAAGACCGCTGCCGGGTAATTGTCAGACCAACAATCCGGATTGTTTTCGCTGAAACGCACATTTGGGTTCCGAAGGGTGCTCCGCTGGCGTTGAGAGAGCTAGAGGCGCGTTCTTAACTTGGTCGACAGTGGTTTCCTTCACTTCACTCCCCAGGAGTTTCGTGCTCCACTTCCTCAGCATGTTTGCATTGTTCATTGAGGTGATCCTTAGAGTTCGATCCTGCTCCTGCTTGTGCCCGCTGGACACGCCAGTCCGACTGTTCCGGTACGTGTCGAACGAGCCCGGTGGCTTTGTCGGTCTCCTGGAGGGAGGGATGTTCGAAGTGATCGCACGGGTGCGCCCAGCACCGTGGCGAACGTCCGAAACGACCACGTGCGTGTTCATCGCAAGCTCAGTCTGGAGGTAGACAATTAACAATGGCCACACAGGAGTGACGAAACGCACGTGGAAGACATGAAGGACCCCGTTGAGGTCCACTCTCCAGGTGCCGATCGTCTCCCTGTCATTGTTCGCGTGGAGGAGTTGAGTGGCGACGTTCTGTTGGTTCCGTTTGACGATCTTCCTCTGGATCTCGGTGATGGTCCTGCAATTTGGGGCTTGGTGAACGGATCGCCCGGCGTATGCATCACTGGTCCAACTCACGCAGTCAACTGCCCAATCGCCTCGAATACCGACTGACTGAGCTCATCCGCTCCTCTCCCGGTTACTCCCCGGTCAAGGGTTCTACATACACCGGCGCAAGCTAGCCCGAGCTCGACGTAGTCGGGTTTATTGATCATGGAGTCCTGGTTATACGTGAACCCGGGATACATCACAGGGGGAGAGGAGAAAGCGTACCCTGATCATTATTAGAAGGATACTGGCGGCGCAGAAAACGGCCTTGGCCGATGTGATGCTCGACACCTCGTTTGCGAGGTTCGTGGCCTCGATAGCCTCATTCAACAATGAGAGAGCGTTGCCCCGACGATTCTGTCGCCGGTAATTCGCATCCATAACTCGAGGTAGTCGGGAGAAAGGGTGCAACACACAGGCTACCCCAAAGGGCCCAAACCCTGGCACATATGAGCGGCCATTTTCATGACAGGCCTCGTGCAGGCAGAGCCGTTTAACAAGCGGGATCGTGTCCGTGGTTGAAGGATTGTGGGTGAGAAGCGCCGTGCAATCGACCCATCAATGCATCACCGCCGGAAGTTACACGATTGAAAACCCCGGAACCTCACGTGTCCTCCACTCTCTCTCGCCTTCAGCACCCTTGGGTAGGTTGTCTTGGGCATCTGTCAAGAAATTGTTCTTCGAACCTCACGATATTTTGCACGGCCGGCGCGGCGGAAATGCCGCACACTCCGGGCGGATCCAAGCGGTCTGGAGCGATTCCGCGCTCACCCATAAGCTTGAGAGCAGCCCCATTCCACTCTAAGTCCCCCCACCGAAGCGCCCTGTATACGTCTTGTCAAGTTCTGGACTCCCACCAAGACAAATCCTTACGTGAACGCCGGACCAAGACAAGTCTGCCCCATCCCGCGCCGCTAGAGGATGGCCATTGACCTGGCCATGTGGTCTTTTTTGTCGGTCAACTCAAGGATAACGGGGATCGACCCCAGTCCTTCGTCCCTTGCTCCGTGCTCTTTCTCTGTTTATTCCTGTGGTTTCTGTATTGTCTCGGGGCCATGAACCTCCTCGACACTCTTGATTGTCCTCGAGCTCTCACGGCCATCCATGCGCAGCACACAGAAATGCATAAATGGTGGGCTGAGTGCCAACGGTCCCTGCCCACCACAGCACCCGAGTCGCATCCAGCCCCCTCTGCTATCGCACCCATATTCTCAGCCATCATGGATCTCCCTCCGGATCCACCACCCTCCTCCTACTCCGTCTCCAGTGAGCAGAATTGATACACAAATTCTCCAATCACACAACACCGTTTGTCCGCTGTGAACTGCCGTTTACCCACTGTACAGCACTGTACGTCCACCTCGTCTGGCCTCTACGCCTTCCCACGACTGACCAATCAACCAGGACGTTCCGCCTTTCTGAAACCAATAGGGAATGCTATCCAATCGGGTTTACGCGCGTCTGTGCCCCCGAAGCGCTCGCCCAATCTCCTAGTCAGCGATCCACTGGCCGAGCCACCCGGCCTTCACTCACCCGCCCATCCACCAACGCCTGCTCCGAGGGGGCGTTAGTCATGGGCGATCAACTAGGACGAAATGCAAGCTAATCCAGATAATCCCCCAACGCAGCCCTCGGACACCTTCCACATCGTCCCCCCTCATGGCCTTTGGCGCCCTGCCCTCGCCATCCGATACTCCCTACCTCGCCTTTCCCCCAGGGCTTCTGGGATTAACGCTTTGAAGGTTTACTTCCCAGTCCTCCCAGGAACCCACCCAGTCCAGGGTTGGAAACGTGGCTCCCTGCGTTGGGATCACCACGGGTTACCCCATACGCAGAGTTGAACTTCGCCTCCCTCCCCCATTCCCCTTTGCGACGCCAGCCTCGTCCTAGATCCCCTAGATCCGATTCAACCGGCCATTACAATACAACACGCAGCTCCCCCCGCGCTCAGGCATTCGGTCTAGAAGTGAATGGGGTGCGCGGTGAATCCCGGTGGGAAAGGAAGTGGGAAGGCGGATAGGTTGAGCCGCCTTCGTGGGTTGCTACAACCCCACGCGGATACTCTGCTTTATGGCTGGATCAGATCTTACGTTCCACTGGCCGCCAGCTCCACCGCACCGTGCACTCGTGCGCATGGGCAGAGAAGTGTTCCCTCACAACACTAATGTGGGGAAGTGCAGAGAAGTAGGGGAGGGCATACAGACTGGAGATATCCGGTTCTGTTGACTTGCTTATTTGGGTGGCTGGTACACATGACGGTTGTACCTTTACCATCGGTCTATGTATTTACCATACACTCGTCACTCCTATATCTGTAGCAGAGTATGCCACGCTCCGGCTTCGACGAATGTATGAGTCAGTTCCCACGAGAAATGCGTTCGCGAACACCGCCCGTTCTCTGCACACATTCAGAGCTCGAAATCATCTGCAGAGGCACTGCAAGGAGCTCGATTAATTGCGGCAACACACTCCGCCTCCGGCAACCGTATTCGATATACAAAGTTCAACGGCCGATTCAAAGAGCTGTGCGGGGTCAGGCTAATCTTCCGTCCTGTTCGTGCTTCCGTTGACCGGGAGGTTCGGAGTATCCCACTCTATGTTCGGTTGATGCTACAAGATACACAAGTTGGGTACCGCGTCCCACGGGGGAGACCAAAACAAGTAATTACAATACAAACACAGCCAAGCGCGCAAGTCCAAGATTCGTCAGTAAGACGAGAATATGATACTAAAAACGATCCAATCACTCGTCAATACCCGCGTTGTATCCACGAACGAGCTCCTGTACGAGGTCGTGTAACCCGAGCTCGCGCTCGATCTATATTTGGAAGAAGGACAAGGACAAGGGCGTGAGTTATAAGGGAACGGACGGCGTGGTGGGAAGGAAACCAAGAAAGAGGGCGTGAACGAATCCATCGTGAGGCGTGTTCTCACGGGGAAAGCCTAAGGATACACACCTGACGCTTGATATTCAAATCTTCCTGACCCGCCGTACCCCCAAACAGCGTATCGATATCCTCAAGCGAAACATTCGCAGTCTCTGGAACCCAATACGTGGCCCAAACGTACGCAGCGAAACACGCCGACCCAAAGATCAAGAACGTGCTCCTTCAAGCCGTCCAAATTAATACCAGACAGTCTGGGGGCGTGATAGCCGTAACCACGAGGCTCCGGACGACTCACGAAGCAGATGTCTCAAGGAGGACAGGTGTCACGAGTCCAATCAAAACTGTAAGGGAGAAGAAACCGACAAAAGGGGGTCAGTTCGATGAGGGCTTTTCGATCTGGGGATCTCTGCATTCTCACAATTATTTAACCTGACCCATCGACAACATCAAGCGCACCAAGAACAGTAGAGTCCCGAAAGGGCCAGTTCAGCGCACATAAGTACACGCGAACGGGCGGAGCTAACGCACCAATTCGATGCTGTGGACAACGCGACTCCCTTACTCCTCACCGACTGCGGGAACACCTCCGACGGCAGGACCCAGCCGATGGGTCCATAACTAACTCCATACGATGCCGTAAATAGATACACGCACCTATGTAAAAAAAAAAAAAAAAAAAGGTCCTTAAGATAAGGATTCTTACCAAAGCGAACGGAACACCTGGGAGTCGTTTGGATCAGAGGATTACTCACCCAACCGCGATCCACGCCGCTGCGGAATGTGAAGCCCAATCGTCCTCGAAGAGTTTGACGAGCAGTGCTATGAATAGGTGGGAAAACCCCATCACGATCCCACCACCTAGGGCGAGTAGAGGTCAGAGCTAGGTCCGACACGGAACCACGGCCGCGATCGTGGTCCGGAAAAAAAAACGCGGGTGAATGGGAAATGTGGACTAGGATGACGAACCTCTCAATAAAGCCTTTCGCCCGACCGTATCGATATACGCGATCGCGGGCAGCACAGCAATGAACTGCACGATCCCAATCCCACCAGAAACCACCAAACTGACCGTATCACCCTTCAAACCGATCTCTTGGATGAGCATCGGGCCATAATACAACAACGCGTTGATACCGCTCCATTCTGCAAAAAAGGTAAAGAGGAAGGGAAAGGAGTCAGGGTCCACGATGGTCTATCAAACCCGCAAAACCGTTCGGGCAGGAAGCAATACCCGTGGGTTTGGGACGGATGCGCCAGAGCCCCGACGTCACACAATCCCCGGGCTGATAAACGGAGCTAAGGTAAGGGTGATCACCCACACGCACGTTGAAAGACCATCATCAATATGCCAATCCAAGTCCGGTCAATGTACTTCCTACTGAACAGCCTCGTCCAAGACTTGAACTCTGCCACGATCTTCGTCGGTTTTGATTTCAGGCCACCATCGTCCTCGCCCAGCTGAACACCAACACCACTCGACGATAGGCCTTGCGTTCGCCGAACGAGTTGAGCCTCAACCTGCATCTCGAGCATCTCGATCTAAAGGAGACCCACGTGAAACCAGGCACCACGGATCAGAAATGCATAGAACAAACAGGCGGACAAAAGAGTATGAAATGAAACAAGTGTCGACCTTCCAAAAAACAGACGAAAGGGTGGAGGCGGTGACGGGGACAGGAGTTATGGATGCCAGGAAAGAGGTGCAAAAAAGAGAGGGCAGAAGGTAATAAATGCCGAGCGTCTCACCTGAAGCAACGGATCATCCTGAGCCTCGTGTTCTGATCTCAATCGTAGCTTTGCAAGAGTTCGCAAAGCCTCGTCATTGCGCCCCTGTGCAACGAGGAGCCTCGGGGACGGAGGTAAGAAAATGCACCCTATCGCAAGCGCGATCCCGGGGATCAACTGAGCCCCGAGGGGAATCCTCCACGAAGCGGATCCATTGACTTGTTTCGCCGGAGAAGAAAGTTGAAACCGGAAACGGGCACAAGACGGGATTGCGGTGAATACAGCGAGGTATTCCAGAACAGAACAAGAACCCGACAAAAGAATTGGCCGGCATGCAGGGTCGTCGCAAAGCGCGTATTTGGGGTGTATTGTATGGCGGTTGAATATGTGAAAAGGTCATCATGAGCGCACAACCCGGCGGCAAATGTAAGGGGGAAGGCAATGACATACCTCCTCGTGTGAAGAATCCAGTCCAGAACCCAAGAACGCATCCTAGCACGATAGAGAATTGCTCCATCGCCATCAGCGCGCCACGGAACTCCGGGGGACTGATTTCCGCCATGTAAAGTGGGCACAGCATACTGTAGCGTGGTTAAGATGGTCATGAGAACAGAATAGGATTAAACAAATCATCACGGGGGAAGGTAAAAAGAGTGAACAGGAGGAAAAAAACAAAACGCCAGTGACCGGAAACGTGGGCTTTGCAAGTGAGTGATAATCACAGATCGTGTCAAAACACATAAGATGGGCACAGCAAAACCACGGACTGAATTGCAGATTAGCGTCTGTTTCCGAGCTAGGCCCGCCAGAGCAGTCGCTCCGGTTTAAACTGTTTGCAGTAACTTTCGGCCACTTCCCCTCAGAGGGATCTCTCCCCCCAGGTCCCGGCGGAAAACACCGAAGTGAGACGCCAACGCGTTGAGTTCCAAGAAGGGTCCAAAGGGTCAAAGTGGAGTGCGCGTTCCCAACTTACCTGAGAGCACCAATCCCGAAGCCGCCAATGGCTCTTCCTATGACTAGATCGCTGAACCTGTGCGCCCCGCACTGTAAAGCTGACCCAACGCAGAAAACGACTAATTGGACAAGAATGAGCGTACTGATATTCCGATGTTTCATCGGGGACGTATGCTTACCACAAGCGGTAACGAATGTCGTTCGTCTAGAGTACTTGTCCGCCAGAACACCATAGGTTAGTGACCCTGTCAGCGCAAACAATTCCAATACTGCGGCTAATCGTCAAAACAATTCACCCAGACGGTGGGCCGACGAATGACAGACGTGATCCCGTTTCATCCAGTTAGAACGTGGCTTACAAGTACCCAAACAAACAGGGTGAAATTGTATGTCACGTACTCATGACGCCCTTCTCCCAAGCCCCGACATTGGGCCACCTCTCCAAAAAGTCTTTCATAACGAGCACGTTGGCGATAACCCCTTGATCGTACCCAAACGTCAGGCCGCCGATCGAGGCAAACAAGGCGCAAGCGAAAGTGTATTTGTTTCGCAAAAGTCCGGCGATTCCAGGTGGGCCATAACTGTAGGTGTACGTATGCGAACCCGGGGAGGAAGGCCCCGTTCCAGGCCCGGGATTTGGAGCCTCGGGTGTAAAATACAGACTTCCGCCGTGGGGAATAGATCTGATACGGTAGTTTTCCTCAGGATCATGACTAGCAGAAGAGCGTGTGACGTGGCGCTCCCCCGGGTCTTCAGTACGGAGGGGAATGTAGTAATCTGTGCCGGAATTGTGGCCCATAACTGCAAGGCACGAGGAATTGCAGAGGGGAGAAGCAGGAAGTCCAAGTTGTTCCGGGTTGGAGGCGAGGGGCAATCGGGGGCAGTAAGGTACTGGGTGAAGATGGAATCAAGATGTTGCGAAGTTCGCGGGAATTCAGCCCGAGCGAGAGTCGCCCACGCGTATACAGCTTACTGCCGGAGCGGTTGGTGGAGGTAGAGCTTTGATCGATTCTGCCCAGAACAAACACCGACTCACCTCAAACGGCACAAGGAGCGTCTCGCACAAATAACGGGAGGTGGAGTGTGGGAATACAGGTAAAGGACTGCTGGCGGGGCAAAGGCAGTTGAGCAGCACGGCGGTCAGGCTATTAGCCGGGTATGAATGGAAGTCCCCCCCGTCGCAGCTCAGTTGATGGGCAAAAGTTGTGATCCAATGATGTCTCGACCATACAGGTACAAGTGGTCGTTTTAGGGATACGATAAGCATATTGATACAGTTACAGGTACTGGCTGGACTACACATACGGACGGAGAACGGGCTGCGAGGTTTTTGGAAAGCAGATGAAGGGTACATGATGATCAGAATAATGATAAGGATAAAGTTAGACGCTACCGTGAGAGGTCCAAAGACGAGAGAGAAGACGGACAATGAGGGCTACCACGGTGGAGAAGGTGGTGGAGGTAGCGGTCGAATTCGCCTGGATTGTGAATTGAGACCTGGAGTCGTGGGAGTACAAGGCAAAGGCCGACTCAGTCGGGATAATTGTGTTGAGGGGGCAACGGGGGTATTTTGGTACGTCCTGAACGATTCGCCAGGTGGAAGGATAAAGCTATCCCTTCTTGAAAGAAAGCCGCCGTCGGTGGTGACGATTTCGATTTCGTAAATGCCATCTTCATCATAAGAGAGGTCGAGTTCCTGGAGGTGATTGTCCACCCAGGCTGAGATCATTGAGAGCTGGGACCCGCGTCGAGGGTCACACTCGTCCAAATCCTCGTCTACTGGGCTCAGCGCATGGTCGTCGAGTCCGGGCGGTAGGTGATATGAGGAGGAAGAGGAGGAGTAGGAGGATGCGTATGGTGAGGTTAAGGGAGTCCGGGGCTCGTCGGTCGAGATTTCGTCCGTACAGGACGAATCGAACGTGTGTTCTCTGGAGATACAGATCACGTCATCGCTGTACAAAGACCCTGGATTGTCTATGCTTGCCCTGGCGGGGGCAGAGGGTGGCAAGGGTGTGGGGGTGGAGGTGATACAGTCGTGGGAGCGTCGGGTTGTGAGGTATCCACTCTTGTGGAAGTTGAGGGACGGTTTCTTCAGCGAGAAAGGCTTTGCAGATCGCTTGAAGGACCTGCCCTCGGAAGTGGACCGGAGCGAGGAGGTGGACGGGGTGAGGTTGAAACCTATCATGGCGGGACAGGCCTGTGGGCGCAAACCGATCAGAGTCTGCCTTGCGGAACCAGACGGCCGTACACACCTTGGGGGAGGGGGGGTCGCAGAGGAGGAGGCGGGGGCGGTAGTAGGGAATCTGGAGGATTGGCTGGGTCACTTTTATAAACGGAAAGGAGAGCGACATCAGAGTGAGATGATGGCTTGCTTGATGGGCGCGTATGGGATCCGGCGCCTTGTAATCAGAAACTGACGGGTGTAGTAGCTACTCCATCAGTTATCGCATTCGGCCAATCTCGCACCTCAACTTGGTTCTCAACCATGTCCCCAGCATCACCTCGCAACCTTTTCCACATCCTCCCGCAAGCCTTCCGACAGAAATCGGCACAACTCCTTTCCCAACCCGTCGACCCTGCTGGGGTAATGAACATCCGGGACCGTGGGAGTCCACACTCGTACCCTTACACTAGCCCTACACGCCTGACCTGAGCGCCGAGCGCTGGTCCTGGCCAGTTTGGGCTGGAGATCTCGGACTCTTTTCACTCCTGACGGTACAAAACACCCCCGTGCCCCGCAACGGCAAGGCGTGCCAGCCCCCGACCTGACCCTAGCCGAGAGAGATCTCATGATCTCATCACGATACCCTCTCTCCTCCATTAAGCTTGCGTTATAATTATCGGCATTGACTGACACCGTTCGCCTCTGGTGATAGCGTGCACCGCGATCTCTGCGCTTTTACACGGCTGATACTGCAATTGAGAGACGAGTAATCTTGCCATTGGCTCCTTCAACGACCAACGGCCACGACAGTCGCCTCCAGCTTTTCCAACATGGGGTCGCAGACGGATCAATCCCTATATGGAGTTGTCCGCCCTTCAGCCTGAAGCTGATCCCCGGCTGCAGATCACTGGAGGATATACGGCCAGTATTCCGCACGTTCTACAAGGTTATCTCGGGTACCGGCTCCCTACGCGATACTCGAGTGCCGGAGGCGCGATACCTCGCCCCAATGAATATTATCTCGGGGCCGAACCATCATGGATGTCGCGACTATTGGCGACCCGATCGTCGGGGGTCGCGGCCCGCAAAGCGTACAATTTACCCCGCCCCGGGCACAGTGTAAGAAATAGGCGGCTCGGTTGGGGCTTATTTAAGTTCAGTGGAAGGAGCGGGTTACAACAACCCTCACCTCGAGCAGTGCCAGAGCCATGGGTGCTGGTTACGGGGAATCCATGGTATAGTCACTGCGACCGTTCAATCCAATCCTCGCTTCTTTGGACCGCGCGGTACAGGTACAACGGCTTCGTGATTATAAAAAACCAAATGTTGATGTTTGAACAGTTCTCTCCCCGCGTGTTTACCTCCTGTTCGATCGAACTCCCCTCGACTCTCGAACCTATCGACGTCGATTCGGAGGTCTACTCGAACCCGAGGGTTCACAGGACGGTCCAATAGACCTCACCACCTATTTTCGGGGGTCCTTCCACTCCGCGCGCTTTGACGTGGAGTGCCAAGAAATCGTAGACTTTGAACCACGCCGACCAGCGGGGTACCCGGAAGTTAGGTAGCAAACCAACCACCACTCGCGTTCGAGCAACGGTCGTCTCAAACTCACAACGTGTAGTGGGATCGGAAGATCACAGGAAGACGGATCGCAAATCATCACGGCGCACCGAACTCCGAACTCGAATAGACGCCGAGTGAATTGTCGCCAGTCCCTCAGATACGAGGTTTTCGGGTATGGCTGTAGTCGTACTTCCGGAAGGTGTATTCGCGTTTACGCGTTGAATAGGTATCAGGAGTGCGACTTTAACCACCTCTTCACGACGCCGGAAATTGGGCATGCGGTCGACTCTCCTCTATCCTCCGTTCGGTCGTACATCTGCCCACAGCACTCGTATAACCTGCGTAGTTGGATGTCGCATTTAGACGGGCTATACGTGTTCTTGTTCAAACACGCCTGCAGGTCGCAAGCTGTCCCAGAACCAGGAAAACATCAGTTTCGCTTGTCCGTCGGTTGAGGAGATAATGAGGAAAAATCGGAAAAAGGGAAGTATGTATCCACACCTTCAACTTGACAATCATTGGAATTCGAGTTCTGGATGGAGAATCGGCGACCAATTGGCCCGCCGTCGGAGTATTACGCGACACAAATACAAAAAACATGAAACCCAATCAGCACAACTGTAAAACGGACGAGACGAGGATAAGGAGTCGAGGGTTTGTGACTCCCCCGTTGAATTCAATTCCTAAAGTCTTCCGGCACCATACCTTGGTGTCAACCATGGTCAGCTCGAGCCCGATATTCGGTAGGAGTCCGAGTTGGCCGCAAACACCAGTGGGTTGCTATGTTGTGTGTTGGCGTTCCTGGCGGAGGGACGAGATGCAGCTTGATCAAGGAAGTTGGGGTGATACAGGAGGCCCAGAACCCCGGGAGTTTCCGGCGATCGTGTATGCAGTCCCCAAGTTCCTCACGCGTCAACGCGATCACAAAACACCGACCCGTTGACTGCAATGTATTGCACCGGGCGACATCCATAGGGATAGCTGTGCTGTGGCGTCGTGCGACGTGAACGTCTCCCATGATCCCGAATGCTTTGCGAGTGCACCCAGGACGAACAGCTACACCCCGACGCACCCCGGTAAACGGTCCCGGATGGCCTTTGATATACCCACTAGAACCCGGGTCGTCGCCCTGACATCGCAGACCCCACCAACTATTCTTGTAAATCACTTCTCGTTCTAGCTCTCATCATCGGGCACATCAAACAACAGCCTTCTCGAAGCTGTTCCGCTTATTGGACCCCAGACACAGGCATAAAAAGCAACTCCGGCCTCCCCGCATTTGCAATTCACTCCTCAGGCCTGACCGGCCGGTCGACGCACGCCTGCTGATACCTGTTGTAGGTCCGTGGTAAGGCCTCCACCATTGGCTTCTGACTCGTTGACGCAAAGCGTCAGGAACGTCCCTCCACTCTGCCGTCTGTGGCACCCGGACTTGACATCCGGAGGGCCATGTGTCGGCGTACCTACGGTGAAAACTTTGCGCCTGTGGACAACGTATGGGGCGAGTAATTGGACAGGAGATCCAAACCTGGAAGTTGCCCGAAGGCGGCGTTCACACGGCCCGACTCGTGCCGCGCTCAAACTCCGCCGATGCCGCGGTCGGCAACTCCGTCCCCTGGGGGCGGACTTTGATTTCCCCTTCCTAAACAAGCGAACGACGTCCCAATGAATCCTATTCGCCTTTCGGCCCACGCGCTGCAGAATCAACTCAAGCCATGAACTCGAAGGTCCTGCGTGAACGGAGGTAACACACCAGGTCACCGAGCTTTCTTTTCCTGCCGAATGAGCCAGATATGCAACTATTCTCGATCGGCTAGAGTCTGGATTTCAACGCTTTTTGGCTTCGGGGCGGGGTGAACGCCTGAGGGAAAAAAAGCCACGAATATGCTAACAAGCATACGCCGTATGGCGTTGGTAAATTGTTTGAAGGGGCTTGATTGTTCTCTGGGACCGCGATCAGCCTCACGAGGGCATGCCTGTGAGAAGTTGCTCTGACGAACCAAGCCTAACGGATCAGGTGGGTCCCCTCATCAGGGCGTTAGGCCGGCGAACGTGATCCAAGCCGCGTATCATCAAACCCCACTCCCCCCGGGGAGTACTGAACTGAGCCAGGCAACCCGACTTCCCCGGCGCGTAGAAGAGTGTGTCCCAAAGCCTCGCCAATTCCGAAAATTGGGTGGGGGGCATCTTCGTGTCCGGGGTCGCGGAACCGTCAGTACTTATACATGGCGGTCAAGCGTCAAAACGATGCAAAGAGATCGGCCGATCACCAGAGATTACCGGACGTCCACTCTAAAACTCAAATCACCAATTCATTGCTCAACGTTCAAACGTTCAACAGTCGCCGGTGGTGGTTTACGCCCGCCCCCGGCTACAAGATGCCATCCTGGTTGCAGGAGGCCTGCGGTGAAACGCGACGGGGACAAGATTGGATGTCATTCATATCTATATCTTGTCAGCTATCGCAGAGGGATACACTGTACCCGTACGATCACGAAAAGATGCCCGGAGCGTAGTAAGCGTCGGCTATGTACGGTATATATGTAATGAAAGCTATACAGATTGTACGCACGAAAGGGTGCAGATAGCACAAACGATGCAGAAGAGCAAGCACATAAGTATACCAAATACATAGGTACAACGTCGGGGATCAGGGTTGGGGTGGCATCATGGGGGAGAAGTAGTATCGTAGTGGGGAGGTATCGCTTGGGTTAGAGTCGGAGGGTGGGTCAACGACAGAATCAACGAATAGCAACCGAAATGCAAGGGAAAAGAAGGTAAAAAGAAGAAGGAGAGAGAAGAGAACCCTGGTCCAGCAGCAAAAGAATCAATAAATACGGACAAAATCAGCACACGGGAAAAACAGGACCCTCCGAGGTTGGACTAAAAATACAAAATTTGGTTTGAGGTCGTTCAAGTGTTCGTTTTTACCATTTCGTTCCGTGACTCCGAATTCTGG
>Ga0307516_10005499_pt1 | contig 15121 bp, 20 predicted proteins | sample 19_EM_MG_FD_203310 | JGI IMG/M metagenome (GOLD analysis project Ga0307516, IMG submission 203310) | Populus trichocarpa ectomycorrhiza microbial communities from riparian zone in the Pacific Northwest, United States - 19_EM | ecosystem: Host-associated > Plants > Roots > Unclassified | place...
GTTGTTGCCTTCCCCTGCCTTATGTACCTTGCCACTATTGGTACGTCGATATGTTCTCCACAAACTGGCGGTGGTGCTCTGGGCTAACGTCATTAATATAGCAATGGGAATCGTGATCCTCGCCTCTCATTCCTGTGGATGGGGCAATGTCAGGTTCATCCTTCCGCACCTTTCCATTTCGGTTTCGCTAAACGTCCTCCTCACCCTCATGATCGTCATCCGGCTCATCCTACACGGCAGGAACGTCCGTGCTGCCATTGGGTCTCCAACCGGAATGAGTAGACTGTGTAAGACCGTTGTCACCATGCTCATTGAGTCCTCCGCCCTTTACGCTGTGAACTCGTTGCTGCTCATTGGACTGTGGGCTGCCGGAAACCCTGCTTCGGGCATCTTCTTGCCCACCATATCTCAGAGTCAGGTTAGTTCTTCCCCACAACCGCAAGCGCCGGACCGGTTATCTAATGTAGCGGCGGGTCGACAGGTGATTGCCCCACTACTCATTATTCAACAAGTTGCCAACCGGAGCGCGTTGATGGGAGACACTACCATCTCCGAGAATATCGATAGAGGGGAGTCGGGGGGTGGTCATCGTACTCTCCCCATGGATTCGGCGGATAATTACGGAAAGAACAGCGGGGGGGCTGGGGTTCATGCGGTCGAGACGATGGTTGATCTACGCCGGGATAGTGAGGTCTGATAGCCCTCATAATCTGACACTTTTCGAAGCAACTGTTCCCTGCCCTTCAAGTATGTCTTTTCCAACTTTTTCGGACCTAGTGCCGTCCTCACCCGGAACTTTACATTTTATTTGGCTTTCACACCTCCCCCAACCCTGCTTCCGTATCGTAATCGCGGCCAATCGTTGTTTTCGGAACAGCTAGCGCGTGAGCTATGTCGAAAAATATATACATTCACAAAGTGAGGATCCCGATGTGATCTTTCTCAACAACGGCGCAGTTCCGCATCTCACCTCCCGACATGGACATGGTCTATGAATAGTGAGACTGCTGTTTAATCCTTATCTCAGCGGGGGTTTATACTTTTTAGAGAGAAGGATTAGAGGCAAATCGACTAGTTGGAACATTTGGGATGGGTGTTCGGCAGCTCCCCTGAGCATTTGGTTGCTCTCGTTGCACTCCTGCAAAAGGGTGTGAGCAGTTGTGGACGGGGTGACGGTGATGGTGATGAAAAGCGAGTTGACCTTTCACCTGAACCGGCGGGTCAGCGCGCACTGGGCCTTTAGCCTTCGGCGCTCCGGGCCTCTTTTTTCCGTTGACGGGTCCAGGGGGCGACGGCATGTTGTTGCGTACGGGAGGGTAGTCAACCATTGTGGGTTAGCGAGAGAGTAATTGAGCGAGAGGGAAGGGTATAAGCGAGGAGGGATTGGGAGAATAGACAACGAGAAAGGCTGGGGCCGTTTATATATTCCCAACAGATGGGGAAACAGGAAATAAGCTGGTGAGAAGGGAGGGAGGACCCCAAAAACCCTGATAAGGGCTGGAGTGCCGTTTTCCTGGCTCGGGGGATAGGAGTATCGTCGGGAGATGACCCCAGCTGACGAAGTGTGGCGCCCAACGGATATACCGACTTTAGTTTAGCAGTTTTCCTATCGTAGATCAATCTCATCAGCTCGGGCCTTTCGGGATGTTTGGAACGACCAGGGAGATGACGCGAAAGACCAGAGATTGCAGGGTGATGTAATCTCATGCGCCAGATAAACAGTGTTAACGGCGGGTGAATACTTGAATGCCCAAGTATTAGACGAAGGCAGCCTAGAGGGAATGGCGAGAGGCAACGAACGGAATGCGTGTAGTGTGGGGCGTGGGCTGTCGGGCTTGATGCTGTGAGAGGGGTCCGGATGGATGTCAGCGGGGGTCGAGCAGAGGGTAAGGCGAGAATGGGAAACGGTTGGAGTGACCGACGACGGAGACCGGAGGAACGAATGGGGGAGAAAGGCGAACACGATGTTATAGAACATAATCCCGGCATAAGAAATTGTAGGGCGGAATTACACAAAGAAAAAGGGGTGGCCACTAAAAACGAGGGAAGAAAATGTACAAGTTACCGAACGACCCTCTGAACAGCACCGCTTTAGCGAGCGAGGGTCATTTTGAATCCAAGTTGGGGCATCGCAGCCACAAGATCCACCCCTTGCAGCGAGTTTTGTCCATGAGAATGCAATCGAGTTCTGGGGAATTCTCAGGTGAGGTGTCGATCCCAGTGAACTCACTGATATCCCCCATCGCAACGCTAATCGCCTCGGATTCGTCGGCTACAACCACGACCGTACATCCAAGGTGATTCAACAATATTTCAATGATCTTGGCCGTAATCGGGTTGCCCTCTGCGAGTAGACACATTACAGCCCGATCGATCGGATCTAGCCCTCACTGCCGAACGTGACTCCCGTTTCCTCGTATAGTGCTTGATGAAGAGGAGGCAATCGTAGGAGGCTCTGGAGGTGTTGAGGTCACTGGTATCCACGTTCTCTGGGAATGTTTTCATCCATTGCAAGAGAACCCCCAGGCTCAGCCAAACCACGTGAGATCGGGGCCATTTGGTCCGTCTTAAACTTCCCTCGCCATTGGCCTGCTCCAACGCTGGCGAATCCCCGAAGCTGACTGTTCCAAAGTCATCGTGAGGTGAGGAAATACCTTCCTTATTCAACGCGAAATGAACGGGGACCGTGGCGGAAGTGGGGACCAGGGCATCGATGGTATACGGGACAGGGCCCGTCTTGTCAATCGCCCCGGCTAACAGCGAGGGCTGCCCGCCGCCGTTGAAGACCCGCAAACCGGCTGTGCGGGGGTCGAAGTAATCCGTGGATCCAGCAACGGTGATTTGTGGGATGAACGCGACTTCGGAAGTGGTAACAGAATCCCAACCGATATCACTGAAGAGCGGGTGATTCTTGACCTCGTTTACGCCATTCGCTCCGAGGCGCTGAGCGGGATTTAGCGACAGCAGACTTTGCATAAAGTCGTGTGCCTCAGGAGAAAACCCGAGGAATGCATCTTATCACTCAACGTGTCCCGAAAGGATGTTCTCGAACACCTCTTCTGGAGCATCAGCGTAGAAATGAGGGATACCATATAGGAACTCATAGGTGACAACGCCAAACGCCCACTAAAATACGTTCGGGGTCACTAAACGATGTAGTATACATGCGGAGGGATAGAGAAACACACCCAGCCAACGGCAGCATCGTCTATCAAACCCAAGATCGTCTCCGGAGCAAGGTAATCGTGCGTCCCCACGAAACCCTTCTCCACAAAAGTCAACGACGGGGTGTTCCTATTCAATGCGAGGGAGCCGGGGTGCTGCAGTAGTTCATTCAGTTCCGACGCAAAACTCCGAAGTTGGCTGTTTTTCGAGCGACAGTTGCTTGGGTGAGAACCTTGAGATGCCCGGACGGTCACGGTGCCACCGCGACGGGAGAACAACCCAGATAGAGATTTAGATCGACTCGACTCGGAGACGTCATCTACTGGAGCCATGCAAGGCGAGGATGGTGGGCGAGGGTTAAAATGATCCAGGTGTGGAACGTAAGCGCTGGTCCAATGTTGGGGGCCGAAATTTGAACTCCGAGTGCGTTTTTTCCCGTCCTTTTGAAAAACATTGAAAGAACTGGCCTCTCAGATCTCAGTCCCTGTCCGCCCACGACCGAGGATACCACTGGAACATGACTGGGGAATAAATTCACTAGGGTTGATGCATATGTTTCGCGGTTGTGCAGTAAACTGGCCACCCGTAGATCCTGCAGGGCGTACCTTTCCGATGCAACAGCGACGATTATTTGAGCACTCCTTTTTCTGAATTTGAACCTGTTTCTTGTAATTCTGACCGAACATGTGAGCCTAGAAAGCTGAATTCGATTGGATAGCTCCCCTAGCTCCATGAAGCGATGGTTTTCGATTTTTTTGGAATCCGATGCGGTTCGACGCATTTGCAGGCAGATCGACGCGCCTCCACGGAACCTGGTGGTAATTCGATGTACTCGGGCTGCCACGGAACCCGACCTTGTCCTGCAGAGTGATTTCATGCGCATTTCTCGGGCAGTCATTCAATTAATACATGCGTGTAGAAAATATCCAAACGATTCTACGTGACGCTGGGCAATGCATGCGCATCGAAGTACAAAATCGAGAGAGCAGGAGACTCATCCCGTTGGAGTAGGGTCGGGTGTGGGTCCGAGGTCACCATCATCCGCCTCGTTGCTCTCCTCACCTTCGCTCTCGCCACCCTCGTCCACGTCACCTAACTCTTCCATCTCGCCAGGTTCGATCAGGACTTCCTCGATCTTGACCTCCCACTCCCGCCTGACCTTCTCTTCGTATCTCATCACATCCTGCATCCTGGTTACATTATCCACCTTCTGTCTCATCTCTCTCTCCACGTCTTCGACCAACTGCATCAAGGCGACATCCTCTATCGTAGGTTTTCTCCACGTCCTCAACTGGCCGATCTTGCGTTTGGAGCTCGGGGAAAGTAGCCGTTGTCGTTCGATAGGCTCCTTACTCTCTTCTTGACGCAAAGCGGGGATCGAGATCTCCAGAGCGACTTGGAGGATATCATCCAGCTTCTCGAGGAGCTGTCGTTGCATCTTCTTGACGCCCATCTTCTGCATCTTAAGCGGGGCCCTGAACATCTGTAGAGGTGAACTAGACCCGGATGAACCCTGTGGTGTGAAGATCGGCACGCCGCGATACTCCGGAATCTGGGCAGGGGAAGACCTATCAAGCGCAGTAGCAAGGTCACGTATCGTGTTCCTCAACTCCGTCACCGACTCGTTGCGATCCGCTATCTCTGCCTCCAGTCGATGGACCTCCACACATGTTTCGTTGTGTTTCTCGAAGAACCATTGGGGTACATTGCACTCACATACCCTACACAATATCAGGGATACATTGATGGGGAATGGTGTCGCGGGTTCAGATAGATTTCGAATGGCAAAGCCAGCGGCGGGGGTAGTGAGGGGTTCGTCGCCAACTTCGCCGGTTTCCACTTGGACGGGCGGAACCGCCGTGTCGATGGAGGGAAGGGTGACAGGTTTGATGACCCATATCGTATGCGACGGTTGCGCGTCGTCACGGTCGATCATTAGCATGCCTTTACCCTCCATAGCGCGTATGATTGGGTGGTCCCTGTCGTCGTCCGGCTCTACCTGGAGTTTGAATCGAACTTCGACGGTGTGAGAATCGTCTTCCTGCAACCGCTGGGTGGCGTCACGGAAAACGTTCCAATCGGGAGGAGACAACAAATGTGATATCCTGGTTCCTTGGAGTTCTCCAGGATCCGTTCTGCATAACCATCAAACCGGCAGGGGGTGACAATAACAGTACAGCCAAAACAAGGAAGAGTGGGGCAAGGGTCAGAAAAGCAGCGCCAACGCATCATATAAGTGAGATGATGCGCACCCTACAACGTTCTCCCAAGCATAATTGATCCACAGGATGTGGTCCCCGTCCAGACTAAGCTCCATAACCATGTTCTGATTCTGGGCCTTCTCGGCCTGCAATCTCAGTATCTCCGTAGTGAGGATGCGCGCCGACTCCGTGATATCCGCAAATCTGGAAGGGGTCCTATCACTGTCGGGGCCAGGCCCTTGGGGGGTCGTTGTTGTTGAAGACAATGCGGCTTCTCTGGCGGCTTCGCCCCTCTGCTGTTTGCCGAGACTGGGAGACCGTGTGATCCTCAACTTGCTATCCTGATCTGCCGTGAGCTTGTAGGGATCCTTGGTGCCGGTAGAAGGTATCTCCTCTTGTGTGCGAAGACCAGCGTCCTTCACCCGTTGAGCGTCATACCAGTCGACCTTCTTCCTGCTCTCCCCTTCATCCTCAGGTGACTGGTGACCCTCAGAGATAGAGCCACTCCTAGAACTTCGATCCCAAGAGCGAGCTCTAGACAGTCGACGAGCCCTTTGGTTCTCTGCGGTCCCATCCTCAGACTCAGAGTTGTGCTCCTCGTTCCTCGACCCTGTAACGGATAATTTGTGAGGTTCTCGGGGTCCAGCCCTGGAATCTGTGCGCTGAGTTGGAAGGCGATAGACACATTCAATCCCCCTCCCAGAGCATTGATCACAAATTGGTTGTGTCCCATCGCATTTCTGCGCAACCTCGGTAAATTAGTCTGATGCCAAAAGCTTCTGGTCGCCACCGGGTACGAACCACTCTCTTTAGGCTGGGGCGGAAGGGTCATGAGCACAGCGGAGAGGAGACTGAAATCTTGTCAGCTCACCGGCAAGTCCTACATGCTCTTCTCCTGCACAATCTTGGAATTGAAGCATCATTTGCGTGAGATGTCGATATCTCGCGTGGTTTCGCATCCAGACCGCCATCCTCGCGACGCTCAGCATTCGTCGCCTCTCCAAACTGATCTCCCAGCGACCACACTTTACTGTCCCACAGGTCATTATAAGGAGTGGGGTGGGGGGCAAGAAAAACGTACGGTGTTGCAGACTCGGATTCCCCCAGCCGCGTACGAGAAAGGTTGTTTTCCGAGGGCGGGATGCCATCCTCTGATTGCAGAGGTGGTGAATTGCATATTCGACTCCCGCTTCCAAGCGAAGCGATTGCTTCAACCTTAACGGGCGGGCGGGCGACGCTTATCCCTATGAAGGTTGGATTACCAAGCCCAAGAATGCCTACCGTTTTCTTCTCCAAACATACCTTTTTCCGCGTTGCCTGGGGCTAACGTTGTACGTAAGATGAGTCCATCGTCGAAATGAGGTGCCAGAGTTGCAACCCGACCAGTTGTTCGTTTCGAGTCTGAATCTCCAGCACTGGGAGACGCCAAACCGGGAAACGTGAGCCTCCAGCTCAGATTCTCAAGTCGCCGCCCATCTTCCAAGAGTTTTGCAAACTTGACGGCCGTCTGACATCCACCCCAGGTGTCAGGGAAAGGTGTGAACACACAACAAATGGTCGTACCCTAAACACTTGCGCCGGGTCTAGCTCTATTAAAGGGTCTCTACCGGCGACTACCTCTGCAGGGGTCCGAGCCCCCGACTTATGGCGGTGAGATGTTAGATCCCTTATCCTATCCAAGGCGAGACGCGAGCTTACTGAAACCTTGACCTTTAGAAGGCTGAACATCTGCGATAGAGTTTTCTGGTTTTGCCGCGCCTGGGGTTGTGGCCAGGGAGTCGCTGCAACCACGGAACCAAATCAATGAGACCGACCGAAGTCCCGGCGATCGAAGTCGAATCGATCGCGGATTCACTACAGCCGCCTGCATTCACTGGGTCGCTTTTGGGGGAACGCACGCATGGGTTTGTATTCGCGTGTGAGGCCCAGCGTCGACGGTACGCTCTACTACCCCCGTTGCTTCAGGAAATCATAGCAGTGGCATTGCACACCGTCCTTGTACACTGCCCCTCGAACCAACCAGGTGGCACCCGTCCTTCTGGTCTATCTATGTGGTCAACCGGTTCACCGCAGATTTTTCGGCGGGCAAAGGCAAGCAACCGTTCCGGATGGCAGATCCGCGAAATCTCCATTTTCAATCCTGCCCTCCGCTGTGATACTCACTTTGTCACACTGCAACCTTGTGCCAACCTGCAATCGCCGGTCCCGCCACCTGCCAGGTAGAACCCGGCCCCGGGAAAACACTAGTTGGCAGATGAAGCCGTCGCTGTATGTGAAGGCCGTGGGCAACGCAATCGGGGGCACGCAACGCAGCGTTTACAAGAAGGCGCCCTTATGCAACTCCAAGGACAAGGAGAACAACGACGTAGAAGCCGTCATCCCCACGTCGCGACGCGAGGGTGAACCCCGATGGGGTTGGGATGGTACTTCTTGGGGCAGTCAGATTCCAACAAAGAGCAAGCGCATGTGGAGTGGTCCCAGGCAACAAACGTCGATGTCCACCGGTCACCTCCAACCCTCGGTCCAGCCCGATAGGCTATGGCTGGGCGGAGGCTTCCCCAGCCCAGTTCGGGCCGGAGTGTGAACACGATACATGCGCACCGATGAAACACAACTCCTTCAGCATCCCACCACCAATGAACTGTTTGGCGCCGGCGAAATGCGGCCGGATTGGAACTCCGGATATTGGGGTCGCTACGGGAATTGGGGATACATCCCAAAAATTGAGAGCTTGGGAATAACTCAAAGTTGCGCCAATGACAAAGTTCGGGCCGGTGGCACTCTCAGAAGCTATAAACTGTTCTATTGGCCAACGGAAGGTCACTCAGGAGATGGGAAATGAGGGTACAGATACAACGACGAAGACACAATCCAGTCCGCGAGGACAAAAGTAAATACTAAGGGAGACGAGGGGGGTCGAACATACAACTAGACACACAACGACCGAGCAGTAAACGTGAGATCGAAACAGGCGAGAGTGGAAAGTGTGGAAAGAACAGGCGGGGTGGGGTAAGTAAGCGATGGGGGGGGATAAGGGAATGATTCTGGTGGTGTGCCTATCAGTGGGGGCGCGAGAAACTTGGAGAGGTCAACCGTTTCGTTTTAGACTGCCGAGTTTGAAAGAGACTACGCGGTTTTGGTACCCTCCCATACCGCAGCAAACCGCCGTGTATCGGCGGGTGCTACAGAGGGGATCTGCTGATTCACCGCTCGCTTCTCGTGAGCCGCGATCGCCTAGTTAGAGGGCGGAAAGGCATAAGCAACCACCACGTCATCATTCACGAAAAGTATTTGGATATAGGGGGGAGTCTCACCCTGAGATGGCGGATTTCATGGTTCGCAGCTCCCATTTCCCGCTCGAACCTTTCCTCTAGGTGATACATGTCACGCTCCGCTTTGTACTGCGCCTTCTTGAGCGCTTCTAGGTCGCGTTTCGCCTCATCCAGGAGTCGCCCCTGGCATTGACACTGGGTTACGTGGTATACGATAGTCTCTGCAGGATCTCATGTTAGTGAAGGGGTGAGTAAAATCTCAGGGTAATGATTACTTTCGAACCTCCCGTTACGACAATGCAGCTCATGCTCCCTGAGTCGGCGGATTTCGTCATTCAGAGCTTGCTTTTCCTGTTCGAAACTCTCTGCAAGGTCTTGTATCTCACGTTCCGCATCGTAGTATGCCCTCTTGAACACTTCTAGGTCCCTTTGGGCCTCCTCCAGGAGTTTCCCCTGGTCCTCGCACTTGGTAGTGACGTGATCTACGATCGCTCCTGCGAGACCCGCACCAGTAAAGGAGTGATCACAGGGGGAGAAGCACGGTCGGGGTTGAATCCCAGGGCTGCAGCAACGTCGAAATAGTTCCAGACAGCGATTGATGTCGATGGGCCCAACGCCATCGATCCGTTTCACCACTGGTTTTTCGAGATCCTGGACGGGGGGCGGAGCAATCAGCATAACCGCATCATCGTACGCGAAATCACTTGGTAGCGGGTAGATAATCTCACCATAATTGGCTGGATTTTTAAGTTATTGCGCAACGCTTGCTTCCTCCGTTCGGACCGTGCCTCGCGGTCACGAATGTCACTGTCTGCTCTGCGGTATGTCTCCTCGAACACTCCTAAATCCCGTCTGGCCTCCTCCAAGCGTCGTGTCCGATCCCGGAGCCACTCAGATTTCCTGAGAGGTTTGAAGCGGTAGTCAGGGTAACGGGCTTGATGCTCGACTTTCTTGGCATCGGCCAGCATCTCAAAGTGCAGCTTGACATCCGGTGTCGCGTCTCTCCACGCTTTGCTGATAATAGCGGAGATTTCAGCTTGGGAGCGGCGCTCAAGATCTGTCCGCTCCCTCGCCATGTGGGAGCGGAAAAGAATCCAAGCGTTGGGTGGCCGTGGTGGCTGCTCTGCTTCCTGTTGATGGGGCGTTGGCTCGTCCAAATTCGCGTGGGCGAAGGGTGTTGAACTTTGTTCGTAGACATGTAATCGATCGTCAGTAGGACGAATCGAGCGCCGGAAGTCGGATGGTGGGAGGCGAAGATGGGGAGGGATATAGGTGGGTCTGCGTTCAGGGTAAACCAAAGAGGTCAGGTCTTGTGGGTCCATGATTTGAACTCGCAGCACGGGTAGGATCAGGTCTCCCGAAATCGCTCCGCTCGAACTTCGGGAAGGAAAGCGGAAGAGGGAAGAAGGTAAGAGACGAGGAGACGACGGTGGAGACAAAAAACGCACGGAAATAGTTTCTCTCACGTTTTCACAGCCACGACCGGAAGCGGTGACGCACTCCATCCTCACTGGAGGTTCCTCACTACCACCGTAACCCTGGGCTCTTCGTCTCTGGCACAGCCTCCAGTCGACCTTCCCACACCCAATGCCCCCGAGTTCTCGGGACAGCGGCTCACTGGTGTACGGAGCCACCCTGACCTTCCCTAAAGTCGTGATGTCTTGGAAAGTTGAGCTCGGAGGGTTTTCCGAAAGCAAACCTGCAGAAATTGGACGTGCCTGCAGAACAAATGGGTGATACCAAAAGCGGGTTCTCCCCGGTGCCTGCAGTCTGAACGAAAACGATATCCACGACGGCTTTTGTCCAAATTGAAGGGTATGGTATTGGACGGGAAGACGCAAGTCCCGCACCAGAATACGCTGTTTACGGGGAGGCGCTGCGTGTGTTTCTCAACGTGATTCGGGCGGGGACCGTGCGCGATACGGAGTTCGTCTTCGAAAGGTCTAGGCGGTCGTTGAAGAGCCTGGATGAGATGAGGGAAGATACAAGGCGTGCCGTGACCGGAAACAAATGTTCGTCGGGCCGGGCGCTATCAGCGCTGCGGTGACCGGTGAAGGACTCCTCGAACCGGACACACGCGACGTCAATGTCCAAAGACATTGCCCGGACTATAAAATCTGCGCCCCCCTCGCCGTGCCTTTGTATTACCTTTGACTGGAACCCCCACCTCCTCGCTAGGACGATTGCCCTCCCTTCAAACACCCTCCACGACAATAATGCCGCCAAAACGTGGACAGAGACGGACGGCGGAAGTTCGAACACGCCCGGTGCGGTCAAGGAGCGGGAGAGCCCAGACGAGTGGAAGTGAGTACTCAGTACTTCGGACCCGCTGTTTTGACCCACGCTAACCCTGCGCTGTACAGTTTTCAAGTTGCCTCTCGAAACCTTTCTCAACATCTTCTCTTACTTTGCCCATCATCGAGACTTCATTTGTGAAAACTATTATGGCAGACAGTCGTATGTAGAGATAGGAAGGGGGGACGCCGAACGGTCGGTCGTCATTCGAAGGTTGACCATGACATGTTGGCTGCTCCGCAACGGACTTCTCCCACTGCTTTGGACCGATGTTGAGGGGTGCATCTCACACTTCAGTTACCACCACGCGGTCCAAAGGGGAACTTGGGGCTCAAACCCGTATACTCAGTGCGTTTATTTGGCCTCGAACCGGGCGATCGCCGCCTACGTCCAGTGCGTCCGTTCCCGCCTCCGATTCTCTGTGATTCACAAGCAGCACCCCTTAGGACCTTCTCCGTTGATCTGCGTTTCGGGTGGGCTCCTAAGGATCTGATGGTCAAGTTCATCGACTGCCTGGTCCGGTTGCCCAACCTGAAGACATTGGAGATCTTGAACGTCAGCTCCAGGGCTCCCATTTTGAAAGCTCTTAAATGGCAACACGCTATATTCCCAACTATTCGCGAACTGCGTATTACACACCAGTGTCACTATTTCATCAGGAACTGTCCCAACTTGGAGAACCTGACCCTCACGGACGGTTTCGATATACACTCGTCTGGCACTGTTCGTTCGCACGGCATGGGACTGAAGCGGATTGGGGGGGTGAATGTTTTTACCAGGCACTATGGGCAGGGCGTACGCGGTGAGTCCGAAGAGATTGTTCAGTCTGAGCAACCACTCAGAGGAGGCCCATCACAGCGGTTGCTTGGGGCTGCCCAGACATTCGGGAGATTGGGATTGTTGATAGCACCCACGTGAGTACCCTACCCAGAGGATGCCTTGGATGGGTGCTTACTACTACATCGCAGACCGATAGCGAGGCCATCAAAGAACTGCGACGGTTGAAGCATCTCGCTGTCGTAGATGTCGAACTTGATGAAGCCTTGGACTATGAACCCCCCAATGCGGTAGCCCGGGAAACATGGAAGCAAGAGCTCATTAGCCTCCTCAAGAATAGTCCCTCGGCAGAGCGCAAGTTCTTGAGATGGAAGGTTGCACAAAGTTACATGCGCACGGACGGTCGCGGTCGTGTTTATGAGGTTGTGGTGAACGAGAAACTCGAGGTGTTGCCGGAAACACCTCTGTAGGGGTCCGGAACATTCTGCGTTGTGTTTATCAGGCACTGAAGGCGGAGTTGTGAGGTCCGGCCCACGGCGGCCCGGGACCACGCGGAGCCCACCTTTATTTCATTTGCCTCTGGACAATGTCATCGTCGATTGTTAGATTGCAAGAGGGGATAAGGGATTCAGTAGGTATCATGGACTCGAGGTATCTGGTATATATATACTGGGTCTAATGTACTAGACACTCAGGCCGACCAACAGAGTTCGGTCGTCTCTCTTCTGTCTCGAAGACTGTGTACCCAGCAACATCGATGTTCGCCGGTCATCTCCAACCCTCGGCTCAGCCATTCTGTGGCTGGACTTCAGCCTAGGCGGAGGCTTGCCCAGGTCAGTTCGATTCGGGGTGTGAAAGTGCCCACGATAAGCACCGAGGAGACACAACTTCTTCAGTACTCCTACCACCGTTGAACGCTTCTCAAGGTAGTTTTGACCGTTCGCGAGATCGAAGAGAATTGGCGTCGGTGAAACGCGGTCGGATTGGAACTCCGGACATCGTGGTCGTTACAGGAACAGGGAATACGCCTGCAAAACCCCGAGTTTGAAATTAACTTGAAACTGCACCAACGACAAGGTTCGGACCAGTGGCACCCCTCACACACACTGTAAACCCCAATAAAAGGTCACTCTGTGAGAGGGGAAACGAAGGTGGGAATGCACAAATGAAGGCTGAACCCAGTGGGCGAGGATAAAAGTAGGTACCAAGGGAGACGAGCGGGGATCCGAACATACAACGGGATACACAACGACCGAGCGAGAAAGTGTGGTGGGAGAGTGGACAGGAATAAGGGAGGGTGGAAAGGACAGGCGGGGGGAGAGATGAGTGAGTGACGGGGGGTGGGATAAGCGAGCGGTGGGAGGGATAAGCGAGTGATTCTGGTGGTGCACCGGTCAGTAAGGCCGTGAGGAGCACGAAAAGGTCAACCGTTTCGTTCTAAACCGCCAGGTTTGAAAGAGGTTACGCAGTTTTGGTACCCTCCCATACCGCAGCATACCGTCGGGTATCGGGGGGTGGTGCAGAAGGGATCCGCTTTTCGTGACCCACAATTGCCTGGTGAGAAGGCAAAAAGGCATAAGCAACCACCGCATCACCATTCACAAAAGGGATTTGGATATGGGGGGAAGTCTCACCCTGAGATGGCGGATTTCATGGTTCGCAGCTCCCATTTCCCGTTCGAACCTTTCCTCCAGATGATACATGTCACGCTCCGCTTTGTACTGTGCCTTCTTGAGCGCTTCTAGGTCGCGTGTCGCCTCATCCAGGAGTCGTCCCTGACATTGACACTGGGTGACATGATATACGATGGTTCCTGCGGGACCTCAGGTCAGTGAAGGCGGGAGTAATATATTGGGGTGATGGTTACTTTCGAGCCTTCCGTCACGACAATGAAGCTCATGCTCCTTGAGTCGGCGGATTTCATCGTTCAGAGCTCGCCTTTCCCGTTCGAAGCTTTCCGCAAGGTCATGCGCCCCACGTTCTGCGCTGTAATGTGCCCTCTTGAATACTTCCAGGTCCCTTCTGGCCTCCTCCAGGAGTTGTCCCTGGTCCTGGCACCGAGTAGTCCCATGATCTACGGTCTTGCCTGTGAGACCCACATCAGCAAAGGAGTGATCACGGAGGCGGGGCCATGGTTTGGGTTGAGTCCTGGTGATTACCTTCAAAATTTTCCACACAGCTATAATCATCGTATGGTCTGCATTGGGGGATTGGGGGGTCCTGGGTTGCATTGCTCGGAAACCCCGGCCTAAGCCCCCTCCTCTCCTCTGTGATGGACGAGGGAAGAGGGGTTGGCACACCGTACGTGAGTTGGAAGAGTTTCTCGTGCAACCCCTGCCACTCCCGCCTGCGTGCCTCACGGTCGCGAATGTCACAGTCCGCTCTGTGGTATGCCTTCTCGAACACTCCTAGATCCCGTTTGGCCCCCTCCAGGGCTTCCTCCAGGTGTTGTGTTCGATTCTGGTACACGGCGGCACGATCGAGCTCTTCAGGTTCCTTGGCAGGATTGGAGCGGTAGTTAGGGTAACGGGCTCGACCCTCGACCATCTTCCCATCAACGCTGAGGCCGCTGGCGGGATCGACACCGAGTCCGGTCAATAGACCAGAGATTCCGCCCATGCCCTCGAGGGTTTCGAGGTTCTTGGGATCGACGAGGGAGGCGAGGTGATAAGGTTTGAACGCGAAGGGGGTAGGGTCGATGTTCTCCTTCCGTGTCACATCGGAGGTGGCGGGGTAAGGGTGCGAAAGCCCTGGTGAATGATCGGTGACCGTTCCCTCGTCGGTGCTGATAGTAGTCGCATTTGAGGGTCGTCGGGAGTGGGAACGGGAGTTGTCTTTCGGACTCAGGAGACTCAGAGAGGTGGTGCCGTCGCCGGGTTTGTTGTCTCGAAGTGCCGTGGACGTCTTGAAGTGGACGGAAGACTGGGTTGAAAGGGTCGGAGAGGGTGGGATCCTCGTGAGCTCATCATCGCCGGGAGTGTCAATAGACCACCTCCCGGGTTTGAGGATCCCCGGGCTGAGAAGTCTGGGGTCACTGGGTTTCCTGGCATGCCCGGTGGATGTGGTAGGGAGAGCAGGGGAGACAGGATCGCCCACATGGATGTCTTCAGTCACGATAGACGGAATCTCTGGTTTGCTGCCGTAGTCCATATTGTGGTGGGTCGAAATTCGTGAAGAAATTCGTCGAGACACAGGTTCCGGGGCCAGGCGAAGGCGAAGGGAGGGGAGAGTTGAAGGGGATTCGATAAAAGGAACGATTTATTCTCGCCCTCCCAGTCTGGAATTACGCACAGCCTCGCGAGTTACCGAGGTGGACTTGTTGGCTGCGCACCCCCTGGTCGTGTCTATGGACCATCCTCCTTGGTTTGGGTGCGAGGGCGAAAGGCTGGGGTTGTCTCCCAGCCGAGCGCG
>Ga0307516_10005500_pt1 | contig 15117 bp, 17 predicted proteins | sample 19_EM_MG_FD_203310 | JGI IMG/M metagenome (GOLD analysis project Ga0307516, IMG submission 203310) | Populus trichocarpa ectomycorrhiza microbial communities from riparian zone in the Pacific Northwest, United States - 19_EM | ecosystem: Host-associated > Plants > Roots > Unclassified | place...
ATTGAAACAATATGCAACGAGGGCGGAGTCAAATTCGGCGGGCGTCGACATCAGTGATTCGAGGTGTTCCAGGGTCGACATGTTGACCTCTTGGTCCAAATTTGTCTGGAGCATCCACGAAATGCACTGTAAGTCCAAAATGAGCGTTTGAGGGGAGGTGCCCGTAAACTGGTGGCGCGCCATCCTACTGCGCACGACCAGAAACCGATACATTGCGAATCCAAGCCGGCAGGCGTCCACGACAAGCGATATGAGCAGCGCGGGAGGGGTGAGTATGAAGGTGAATACGAGGTTGACGAAGGCATTTTTCACTGTGTACCAGGGCCATTCTAAGTTTGACCACCAGAAGACAGGGAAGCGACAGATTAGGGAAGCTCGCATCAACCTGGAGAACTTGGAGGAGATAAAAGCGGAGATGGTGGAGGGTGCTGAATGAAGAGTGCGCAGAATGCGTGGGAGAACATGACGCAAGATGCGGGCACCGGGGGTTTGGTATGGGCAACTCTCCGAAACTGTCCCTGCGATGATGATGGAAAGGTAGAAGATGAGACCGAAAGAAGTGACGGCGAGGACGACAGACGCGACGGTAATGCTTATCTCCCAAAGATAGCGGGAGAGGGCGCAACCGAGGAGCAACAGCGCAATCTGCAGCATCAATGGTAAAGACTCCATAACGTAGTCAAAGTACCACGCAACGATGCCGTCGAGCTTGCGCTGTCGGTTCTGGCTGCGTTCAATAGCAGTACCTCGTACATCGGTCGACGCGTATCGATTCAACCATTGTTTGCCGAGCATCGCAAGGAATGCGGAGAGGAGTGAAGCCGCGAGACTCGCGAAGAGGATGGCTTGGACATGGACGATGGCGCGCGGAGGGCCCGTCCATCGCGGGAGGGTGGGAACATCGCTGCCGAAGGTGGTGTTGTCAATCTTGTAAATAAGGACACGGAGGAGAGCAGCGGTCTCGTCGTTCGGGTCCGGCTGGAGCTGGGAGTTGACCTCGATGATGAACGCTGAGGTGACGGCGGAGAACAGACCAGCCTGTGACCCCGGTTAGCGCACGCGGACAGAAACCTCGTGCAAACAAAACCCACGAAGATCAGAGTCGTGGCCAAGTCTTCATCATATTTCTTTATGAACTCCTTATCATACCCCCCAGATTCCTCGCGGTAAAGTTCATAGAATCGAGCCCGGTGATCCTCGGGAGCAGACGTTAAGCCCTGCGCCCAACTACGCGAGGGTCTGAGTGATGATCTAGTCGGATAAGTACGAAAGGAAACTTACCCAACCGTCCGTCGTCCACTGTTCTGTCCTCTGCTTCCCTTCTCCTCCCATCTTTCTTCGGGGTCCTGGCTGTGATTAAGAATCAGAAATTGGGAATTAATTGGCTGTGGGACATGGGAACCATACCCCGACGGTGAAGCCCGGAGAGAGGCCTTTGATCCACTCGAGTTTTGGCGCCTCCTCGACCTGAGAATAAAATGCTTAGCCAGCCAAACGGCGTGCACAACGCAGCCTACCTTGGTTTGGTGCTTTCTCGGTCATCTGAGCCTGTCTCGGCCTCAGGTCCCGAACCTTCGCCTTCGCACCCTAGGCTACCGACACGAACAGGGGTCAGTTGGGATGCTGCACGGAATGATCAGAGGGCTCACATGTTCTCTACGGACTCTTTCGGACCTGCCATTATGGGTGGCGTCGATGTTACCCAGAGGGGAGGAGTCAATGGTGGTTAGGGGAAAGGCGACGAGGGCTGAGTCGCTGAGCTGCCACGACGTAGACGCATTTCCTCTATATCGGCTGGCAGGCATGTCAAGTTTCGAGACTCGGCATGGGCCGGCTTGAATACCCTTGGAACTGATGGGAGGGATCAATCCGAGAAAGCAATTGGGCGCCAACCATTTGGAACGTTCAAATAAGTACTCGTCTCGACCCCCGGCACACCCACCCACTCCGCGACCGCTACTTATGCCCGTGCATCTCCTCCGCCTGCGATACGAACCCGGCCCTCCCTCCCATCTCGCCGTCGCATTGACAAACGGTCACCCTCATCACTGGGATCTTCCCGTAGGGTTTAAATTTGGTACCGAGCAACCCACGTTCAAGCTTCAGATACCATATACACTACATGTAAGTGTTAGTACGTGGTATGCTTGAGGAAACTACCTTCAGGTCACCATACGCTGCGTCCAGTCCGACACTCCCGCTTCACCTACGGCATCGGACTCGAGGAATGATGGTTAGAGGGTGGGGTTCACGGATCTTCAGTTCGTTCCCTATATACCTCCGAACTTGGACACGGGCAGTGCTGACTTTGGAGTGGTCTTGGGGAACCGTCCGTCGTTTCGGTGAATGCGCTCCAGGCGGAATGCTTTGGCCGTTTATCATCTCCATAGCTGGATTACCACAACCTGCTGGAAATCTTTACAAGTGGGAACCACGAATCTCGGTCACGCCCCCGTGCGAGATGGCGGAACACCAACACCCACGTAGCTACTGTGAGTGAGTACGGAGCCAGATGTGAAACGGCAAATCATTCTACAGGGGGGTACTTGGGACCGGAGCACGAAATAGCTGGCTGATGAATCGATGAAGGTGGGGTCGACCGAACGACTGCGAAACCCGATCCCCACGGTTACACACCGAGGAGACAATACACACTCCGCGAGTGAGAGTCCAGAAAGAAAATTGTGGTAGCAAAGGACGGGGATATAGAAGTCTGTACAAATGAAGCTCCTCTCCGTCGCATTTCCCGTCTTCGAAGGCCTCCGAGGATACGTTGCGACCCAATACGACGCATAATACAATTTCTTCGCCGTGTACTTCACTCGGGCGCCGTATGGATCGCTCCGAGGTTCAATCGAGACCGTAGAGTTAACGCATTGGTGTGAATCCAAATTCAAGCGTCTGGGGGTTGAGTTTGGACATATCAACATATTTCGTATCGACATGGAAATCCGCGGAAGTACAAAAGTTTACATAAAACGAAAGGGAATCTTTGGGTTTCGCCCTTGCGAAGGGGCTCATCAGAGGGCTAATTAACCGCTACCCTGACCCATCTCCAGCCACTAGAATAACTAGCACCGCCTTGACCTGAACCATAAACCATCCGAGAGACCGCTTCTTCGGATCCTCTCCATCTGGTCGAGGCGGATACTGTTGCTTGCTGATCCTCGCGTGGATGGCCGCAGCATCTCTTGAGGGATCGAGAAACGGCACCTTCTCCGTGATGCATTCGAGCATCTGCGCATCTCAAATGAGAATGTGTCAGAGTTCGTCGTTCCGAGGGCGCCGTTGTCTTCGATGAGTTCGGGGGCTAAGTGTCCGATACCACCCCCGATGCCCTCACCGAGATTGTGGCTTCGGTGCCTTCTTGCGTCATTCCGGAGTCAGAAATCCGTGGTTCACCCTACCGACACAACGTCAGCTTCCAGTCCGCCACAGTTGTAAAAGATGAAACCTACCTCGTGAGAGATGAGCACATTCCGGAGTGGTCGCCCGGAGCGAGCCCCACACAGCGTCGAACAGACAGTGCGTAAGATTGTTTCCTCCGGGTGTCAAATAGAGTGCTCCCGGCCGCTAGAAGAATTCACCAAACCCCACGGGCTGCACCAAAAAAAAAAAAAAAAGAAGGGGGGTGAGCCCGTTCTCCTGCGGGCGTTCGGTCGATGGGCTTCATGCGAGTGATGACCTCATCCATTTGACTACAGAGGTGGTCAAATCACATTTACTCATCGAATCTCTGTGAGACTCACCACTGCCGGGGGTAACGTCCCCTCTGCAAGGGAGGTTCGGTTGCGTGAGCCGTCGGTCCTGAGTCTGCGACTCGTGGGCGGGGTGGGGGGAGGCAGAGCCTCTGTGGTTCTGTTCATTGAAGGTGAGAGTTCGTGAGATATAGAGCACGACCTAGAGAGGATTCGGGAGGTTGGGGGTTGGTAAGACCACCACCCAGCCGGCGTGGTATTTATGAGAATCCGGAGGGCGTCTGTCATGACTCGAAGAGAGGACGTGCGAGGATTGGTATCCTTGGGTATCCATATCCCTGTGTTGGGACGTTTCTGGAACCCAGGGGTGACGTGGCGCAACGGCACAGGTTCGAACGTTGCAGGATCAATGGGAGACGTGCAACCTGTGGCACACATCGTGAAGTTGAATGGGTTTCGCATGCTGCGACAGCCGAACAACTACCAGCGATGCGCGAAAGGGGCCGCCGCAACCGCCACATTCATGGTCCAACCTGTCCGCATCTCCGTGTGGCGGACCGCAAATAGTAGGACCCTGTCGTGCGGCCGCATGAGGGGCGCTAGTACGTTTGATTGTCGTCCCACACGTCCCCCTTTGTTCTGGGACACAGCCGTTGGTCAACGTAAGGTCCGATAAGGCCATTCGCGCACGAATCGAGGCACTGGAATGTTCTGTACTGAAGGGATGAACGTTCGAGAGAGGACCACATCCGCGTAAATCAGCGTGAAAATCCCACAGGAATACTAAAATTAGACAAGAACGTATAGAATGAAGACATGAAATAACAGTTCCAGGGCTGTTAAACCCACCAAGGGGCTACGAAATTTGGCCTACGTGGCCGCGTGTCGATGAAGTACACACACCCCCGAACGATGTGGGAGTCCGGTAAATGGGCAAGAAGTCCGCAGGGAACGAAGTCCGTGAAGGAGCAGGGGGGACGACTCAAGCCGGGGGTTCCATAGGGGAAACTATACGCACGTAAGAGGAACAGCACGTATAACCATCACATGAGATCCCACATATTTATCCCGAAGTCAGTATACAAAAAGCACGATCATTCAAGAGGACGTACTTACGTTTCTCCACTTCCAACAATCGTTTCCTGAGTTTTCTATATCGACGCATCATCTTCCACAGATTGTATTTGCCGAGGTCCGGATTGTGCCGCTTGAGGTGTCCGAGCCCCCGATCCAACTCTCCCAGAACGCGGTCCAGTCGTTGAATGAGTTCCGCCCGGTGATGGCCCATTCCGATTCCGCTAAGGTTCGTTCCATTCCGACCAGATGAGAAGGAAGTAGGACGTTAGAACCTCGGTATCCTTGAGCGCTCGGACCACCTTGATGACGCGAGAGTGAGTGCCAACGTAACGGCCCAGGCAGATGGGAGGGAGTGGAGGCCGCTTGGTCAACCAAGACCAAACGTCGACGGGGATAGACGGTACCAGCTCGTCCACTGATGCGATCTGCAGTAGCATGTCAGCCACACTCTGGCCAACCTCTTCGGTATACGGGACGGCAGAAGCTGCCGTTGCCCACCGTTCGACTAGATCTCCCCTATCCATCAACCGATCCCAGGGAATGTGGGGTGATATGAGTACGATGGCACGGGGGGTTGCTTCAGAGATCAATGGGATAGCAGCCTGTTTGATGCAATTCCACGTGAGCTGCCTATTCCTCGATGCTCTTGCCGCGCGCAGGAACGTGTCGAACATCTCGGGTCTCCCATCTCGCTCCTGCCAGACTGCATATGGGAGGATTGCGGTAATCGCCTTTCGCTTCGATTGGAGTAGATTGCAATGTTTCGAGTTTATGAGTAATCAGATCCGAAACCTCCCCAACCCGCGTGCTGATCCAAGGTCAGAGTGGTGGTAATTTATGAGGTACTAACACACCTCTCATCCAACGCCGTAGATCCCGTGGTTGGGACATCACAACCCAGGTCAATTGCAATGATCGAGAGGCAGTCGGCAATGACGGGTGTCGGAGGTAGGGGATCCAGGGAAAGGGAGTAGAGCGCGAAGCGGAGAATTAAACGTGGAACCTTTGTATGCTGCGTCCTTTGGTACCCAAATCGGGCGAGTTTCACGAAAACCTGAGCAACGACGATGTGTTCGTCACCGGGTGGTTTGTAGTCACCCCAAGTGAAGCGCCGACGGTCCACGCTTCGAATAAACGCCCTATGGATTGTGTTCATGGCATGGGAGAATTGGTGACCATGGAAATCTATATCGGCCGGGAAGGGCTTGGCATAGCGCTTGATTACGTCCTTGAGTGCGCTTGAAGTCGGATCCATGATCGAGAGATGAGAGATGGTGTGGAAAAAACACAAGGCGGATAGCGTCGCAAGCTGCTCCAACCCCTGCATGACAACCACCTCAGAACCGTTGGTATCGATACAACCAACGAAGGCGTTGAAACAGTACGTACGAGGGCGGGTTTGAAGTCGGTGGGTATCGACAGGAGCGGCTCAAGATATTTCAAGGTTGACAGGTGAACCGCTTTGTCTAAAGACGTATGGAGCATCCACGAGATGCACCGCAAGTCCAAAGCATGGGTTTGAGGGGAGGTCCCCGTCAACCGGCAGTATCCCATTCTGCCAACCACCTTTCTGAAAACTACCGACAGCCGATGGGCCATCAGCCCGAGGAACCAAGCATCCTCGGCCAGTGAGGCTGGCAGCAAAACAAGGATGGAGAAGAGGGAGAAGGATATATTTTCCGCTGAATACCAGGGTTGCTCCAAGTTCGACCACCAATAAAATGGCAGATCACAGAAGGCGGAGGCTCGAATGAATTTGAAGACCCTGGAGGGGACAAAAGCGGAGATGAGAGAAGGAGCTGAACAAAGAGCGTCCAGGATGTAGGGGAGTATATGGCGCATAGCGCGGGCACTGGGAGTTTGGTATGGGCAGGTCTCGGAAACCGTCCCTGCGATGACAGCGATAAAGTAGAGGGTAATACCAACCAAGGTGGCGCCGAGGACGACAGAAGCGACGGTGAGGTTGATCTCCCAGAAGTAGCGGGAGAGAGCGCCACCGAGGAACAATAGCGCAATTTGCAACATCAGCGGCAACGACTCCATCACATGGTCGAAGTACCACGCGATAATTCCGTCGAGTTTGCACTGTCTGTTCTGGCTACGTTCAATTGCGGTCCCTCGTAGGTCGGTTGATGCGTATCGGTTCAACCACTGCTTTCCAAGCATCGCGAGAAAGGCGGAGAGGAGTGAAAGGGCCAGACTCGCGAAGAGGACGGCTTGAATATGAACGATCGTGCGCGGAGGGCCAGTCCATTGTGGGAGGGTGGGAATGTCGTTACCAAAGGTGGTATTGTCAATCTTGTGGATGAGGACGCGGAGGAGAGCAGCGGTCTCGTCATTGGGGTCCAGCTGGAGGTGAGAGTGAACTTCGATGATGAATGCAGAAGTGACGGCGGAGAATAGACCAGCCTACAACCTTCGTCAGCATGAGTGGACAAAAGACTCGTGCAAAACCTACAAATATCAACGTTGTGTTCAAATCCTCGTCGTATTTCTTTATGAACTCCTTATCGTACTCCTCAGATTCCTTGCGGTAGTGCTCATAGAACCGAGTCCGATGGTTCTTGTGCGTACACGGTGAGTCCTGTACCAAACTGCGTGGGGGTTAAAGTAACGTTCTATCAGATACGAAATAAAACCCACCCATCTGTGCGTTGTCCGCTATTCCCTCCCCCACCCCGTTCCTCCTTCCGCCGCTCCCCAGGGTCCTGGCTGTGGTTGAAGATTAGGAATTGGAATCGATCGGCCGCGACGTGGAAACCGTACCCCAAAGGCGGGCCCTGGACAGGGCCCTCTAATCCACCAGAGTTCCTGTGCCCCCTCGGACTGAGTATATGGTAGTAAGCGAGCTAAACAGCGTGTGTGTATTTCACAACATACCTCCTGCGTTTGGTACTCTCTCGGCGAGCTAAACCTCTCTCAGCCTCAGATTCCGGACCTTCGCCTCCGCCTTCTCGGCTGGCGGTGCGAGTGGGATTCAGCCACGGATGCATGGTGGGATGGTTAGAGGACTCACGGATCCTCTACGACCTCCTCTAGATCTGCCATGATGTGTGATGTCGACGCAGAGAGGGATAAACGGCGGTGAGCGATGGGACGAAAAGATATGAGCGCTGTGCCGGCGCATTCCCAGATAGATATCTTGGAGTTGGAGCATGTTGGGGTTGACGGTCAAGTACGTCAGGAATCGGCAAGGGCCGAACGGAATCAAGCTGTCTCCCTCTGAAGTCGGGACCGGATTCCAGCCTACTTCGACGACACGTCGCGAAGCCGATCGGGTCTCGGACCAAGACCTTCTCCAGCGCATGCCGGTCGCATGCATCCTTACCCTTGTTTTGCCGCCCGTCCTCCAATCCTGCTCCAGCCATGTTCCACGAAGCCGTTCTTGTGCGGACGGGACCAACCGCATTGAATGTAAAACTCTGTTGAAACGTTTACGGGCGATTTTCACCTCTCGGGTCTCTCAACGTATACTCGAGAGACGACGAGGGCTAGAAAGAGTGGAACGTCGCCTCCCTGTATGAAGGGCATTGGCGAGCAGCTTTGAAAGTCTGTCCGTTGTCCTGCTGATGAGTATGAATGACACCGGTCAGGTCGGGCTTGGACTTGCGCGTTCCCTCCCTACCGTAATTTGGGTGGAAGGAGTCTGGGAAGTTCAGCCTCGGCATGTTACCGCTCGAAGTTTTGATGCACGATCCATCTGAACGGGATTTAGAGTCCCAGAGAGCACGGGTTCCGGGAGATCTGAATAGACGGACACGAACCAAAATAAGGCGTACCAAGTCTCCCACTGCTAGTATCGCATCACCTGCCAGCAGAATCCGACAGTCCTCCGAATTAGACGCGAGTTGGACAGAAACCTCAAGCCATTTTCGCGCGCCGGAAGTTGCGCCCCCTTTCTCTCCGTGTCGAAACCAACATCAGGATTGGATCCACGATCTTGCTGAACGCCCTCATTGTTGACGAAACACTTCCGTTCCCCGTTCCACCCCTTCCCCGACTCCTGGGCCCACCCCCCGCAACTCCCCGCCAATCGCAGACGAAGCGTATGGGGATTCTCTATTGTCCGGGTTTCTAATCTTCAAGTACAGCCAGAATGTGGATAGAAGGGTGGAAGCGTATGGAGAAAGGCGACAAGGATTTGGGCGAAGTATTGAGCTTCGCCGGCACCGTGCGTATCACGCATTGACTTCGGTGGATTGGTTGATTTACCCTCTGCCGTGGCCTCCGCATCCGCCACCGAGATTAGTTCCCACCTCCAGCCTGGCCCGGACGACGTGGCCCCGGCCCACCCTCACGAGATCGACAACGCCACCCCCTCCGATGCCCTTCCCATCTCGAGGTAGGCTAGCCCTCCGCACGCGATTATCGAGGTTCAAGCACCCTCCTGGCGATCCTTACTACTTCACTCTTCTCCGCCCCCACGCTTGGGAAACAATGATTGAACCGACGTACCCCGCCGGTTTCCAAGGAAGGGTCTACTCCCAAGCTCAACGGGGACACAAAGCCTGAACTGGATGGCATCGTTGCGTGGTGGTTCATCACTGAGTACTGATCCGTGGCTGTGCCATCTTCTGCTACCCACTTCTGCGAGCGGTTCCCGGGCATGGGCCGCCAAGATATTTCACTCCGTATGGTCCGTCCTTGCCCATTCATTCACTGCCTTGTTCGAGCCAACGAACCGTCGTCATCACTTCGTGTGTGGTCTCGCACACCTCGTTCGGGGCTTTCCACCCAATTTGATACGGGTATTCCCATTCATTATAAATTACCCCCATACCAAGATAGAATGATGATTTCTCGCACGCTGACACATTTTACCGCTTGCTTGAGGCGAGGACTTGAACCCCTCGGAGTTGGTACACCGTACGCCGTGTGCCGATGATAACCTGAGTCCCAAACAGTCTGCTTGGTGTATTCCCTTCGACACCTGGGTGTCCTTCAGATCAAACGGGTGCCCTGCGTTGGAACATCAGATTTTCCTTGAACTGAAGGTACCGTGGTAGTTCTCGGGGTAGTGAAGGTCCACCTCCTCGCAGTACCTTGACATCGGTTTGTCCGATGGATCTGGCCGAGCTGTGATCGCACTCTGTTTTCTTTGGGTAAGAATACTCGATTCGGTCCACGCCGATGTTTGAAGCTTGAGCTCGAACGCCCGGGGCGGCTAGTACGAGCACGCGTGGGAATCCGTCCGCATCGTGGCGGTGTGGCGGTGCTTATCGCTCAACATCTCTCGCTCTTCTCCTCATCGGAGTCCCCCTTGCAGCGAACCTAATTGATACCACCCGTCATGGCAGATCTGGAAGAAGTCCTAGAGAATAAGTAAGCCCCTTGGTCTTCCGTGAAGTATCTTGACTACATCGCGTTCGTGTCCACAGTCGAGAAGATGGCGGGGGAAATTCAGGGAATGAGGCTGGGAGCAGCTCGGTCAACGGAAAGGGCGCAAAACGAAGACGGTACGATGAATCGCACCAGTGTTGTTTAGCTCGCTGAGCATTTGATCCTCAGGTCGAGGAAGCGTCGGAACTCTGGTGGGCCAGAGGGCTCCGTACGAGATTCTCAATCGGGGTGCGATTCACATCCCGCAACCAATCCATCTTCGCGTTGCTCACCTTTGATCATAGCCATGGCCCCGAAGAAGGACGAAAGGAGAATGGGAGTGGGGGACAGAACACCGCACAACCTGTGGATGGGGATGGGTAAATTCTCTCTCGGCCCAACCGGAATGTCGCTAAGACTACACACAACAGTCAACAGGACATACAACCTACTCAAGAACATCACCGGGTTCGATTCTTTGAGTGCTACCGGAGAGAGGCGGAGGCACATGATGTGAAGTTTTTCAGGAAGTATGCCAAGGATTTAAACACGACTTTGATCTTCGTGAGTTTTATACGAGGTTCCAGTGGGCATGCGCTAACGAAGGTACCAGGCTGTTCTGTTCTCCGCTGTTACTTCCGTATTCATCACCAATACCCAATCTCAACTTCTGCCCGACACGGGTGAGGAGACTGCCGCCCTCCTCCGTGTCCTTATCTACCAGATCGACAACACCTCCTTTTACGCCGAGCCTCCCACTCTTCCCCAATGGACTGGTCCCCCGGATTCAATTGTCCTAGTCCAAGCCCTACTTTACACAAGCCTCGCCGCTTCCCTCCTCTCGGTCTTCCTCGCGATGCTCGGCAAGCAGTGTCTGAACCGATATCATCACATTGACCAAGGGACCGAGATTGAGCGCAGTCAGAATCGGCAACGCAAACTCGATGGCATCACCGTGTGGTATTTTGACTATATGGTGGAGTCATTGCCATCGATGCTGCAGGTTGCACTGCTGCTTCTCGGTTGTGCCCTCTCTCGATACCTCTGGGAGGTGAATACCGTTGTTGCATCTGTTGTCATTGGTCTCACCTCCATTGGCATGATCTTCTACCTTGTCATTATCACTGCTGGCACAGTTACTGAGAGCTGCCCATATAAAACACCTTGGTCTCTCATTATCCGCCACCTGGTGTCATGGGCTAGTTCAACTGGCCTAGCCATTACCTCAGCCTTTAGAGGTTCCAAAACTATGAGGACAATTGCAGAAAATGTGCAGTATTATCACCCCTGGTGGTCCAGAAGAGAGATTACACCCTTCTTGAAGGACATGGTTCTTGAGCTCCCTCATGCACTTGCCATTGATGTCTATCATCTTGGAAAAATGATGGTATGGTCATCATATGCCTTTGCTGTTGGGGCCTGTCACCTCAGAGTCACATTGTTTATGGACTTGCATCGCTCACCTTCCATTCTGGATTGGGGAGTAGACTTGCAATCCATTTCATGGGTGCTCCAGGTATCCTTGGACAAATCTAGCCACCTGGCAGCTTTGAAGCACCTTGCATCAATGATGGAACTTACCAATTTTAATCCCACCCTTGCTAAAGTTTGCTTTAATACTTTCACTGACTGCACAACCGTCAACAATTGTAAGGTGGTAGTTATCCAAGGGTCGGAGGAGGTTGCAGCAGTGTCTGCCCTGTGTATCTTCAGTACTATCTCTCATCTTCTGGGCACAGATCCAACTTCAAGTGTCCTTGAGGAGGTGCACCAGGACTACCTCAAGGTTTTCCCTGTCCAGGTTAATTTTAGTGACAATCAGTTTTATTACACCATGAATGTTCTTCGGTGTTTATATTTCCAGAGCTGGAGACGCCAGGGATTTCACTGGAATGGCTACAAACCTCCTTTTCATGAGCATGCCATAGCTGCTCAAAACTTTGTCAAGATTGCCTGGTTCAAATACCAAGAGACACCAGGGAAAGTTCCTTGTTTTGTCCTCCGGTTTGCACTCCACTCCCTCTCTCTGGACCCCTTACCATCAACCTCTGTTATTGCCAACTGCCTATTGATCATTGCAATTGACTTGGGTTGTAATGTGTCAGATATGATAGTTGGATACAGGTAAGTTCACATTCCACAGGTAACCACCACTCTGACCCTGAGTCAGTGCACAGGTGGAGGAAATTTCAAGTTTGATAACTCAGAGGCTCAAAACTATGGCTGATGCTGAAGACTACCATCTGATTCAATCCAAGCACAAGGCAATCAATGCACTCCTCCCATATGCAGTCTGGCAAGAGTTTGGTGGAAACCCTGAGATACTTGATGCATTTCTACATGCTGCCAGAGCATCAAAGATGCTGAAGTTTGAATGGCATCATACCAGGGAACATGCTAGTACCATACTCTCTAAAGCAAGCCCTCATACTATTGTGCTTGTGTCACCCCACATCCACTGGGGGCTTTTGACAGAGAGGAGAGATTTGGTTCAACGATGGGCAGCAGCAACTTCAGCAGTTCCATACACTGAGGAAGTTGCTCAGAGTGTAGTTGGTACACTGCTGCAGATTGCATACTACAACCGGTTATTACCACACATCCCTGCAAACATTTGGTTGTGGCTGAACATGCAGCCTTCCCTCCCTCCTATCTGTGAGGGACGTTATTATGGAACTCGCCTGCCTGTTGCCAAGGCAGTTCTGGAACTCAAAGACATTGAGATCATCAAGTCCTACTTTCTTCTTGTCTGGTCAGAGTGGGACCACCTCAAAGATAGTGTATTTGATGAGTCATGTGCCTCATTACATCAGGATTTCAATGAGGCTTGGGGTGGTTGGCATCGGGGAGAACTCATCCAACACCTGGACCGCATTTTGACACAATTGAATCAAGGGTTAGAACACCTCCAGCAGCACAATCCCAATCTGGAAGAGTATCATTTCCAGAGAATGAAGGATCAGTATAGAAAACTCAAGGACACATTACTGGAAGTGGTTACTGGTGTGTCCTGTCCAATAATAATACCTCACTGTATACTAACCTGGTGGACATGTGTAGGATCTCATACAAGATTCATGTGTGCACTCCCACTCCCTTGCCCATAGGTTTATACCCAGATTTACATTGCCTACACCACTCCCCTGCTTTGTGTTGCATGCCCCATCATACCTTCTCTCTTTTCACCATCCTAAAATGGTAAGCCCTGTCCATCTTGTGTTTTTAAATAATGACCATTAGGGATGACTTTACATTAGGTCAGTATTTTGGCTATCTTTGGCTGGGTATTCATTGATTTTTACACTCCACACAGAATATGATCTTACCCTGTATGCCTCTTCACTTGCATGTAACACATGTTAGCATTTTCAATGTGTATAATACTTTATTTTCAATTTTGTGTGGAGGAAGGAACAGCTCCAAGAAATATTTTGCAATACAAACTCTCTGCCTGTGAATAAGCACAACCTGATATAAAGTCACACAGTCATGGAAGATTCTGAGTTCAAATATCTAGGAACCCAGGAAACTGGAGAACTCTTATACATAGTGATCACAGATAGTGGTACTATACATCAGAACAATATGAATTGCCTATGTCTTTATAAATACTAGTACAGGGTGTGAAGAATCAGAACTACTGTAGTAGGCATATCCAAAGCTCAAAAGGGGCATAGTGGGTAGGGGACAGAGAAAATATGGATAATGAAGAAGGTAAACAAGTGAGTTACTCTAAGTCCAGGATGAGGACCTCTGGCAGGTTATTATTCAGCAGTGCAAGGAACTGCCCACCCCATACCCTGTCATACTGGCCTGGCCACCAATGAGGAGGTAACCACAAGAGTTGCTTCCCACTGGAGTGGAAGATCCATCCATCTATGATCTTGTAGCTAGGGGGACACTGCCATGGAAGTTTATCTGGTGGGCACTTGGTTGACCCCAGGTGCTCCAGCTTTGTAATGGTAGATTTTCTGTCTTTGATAATTTTCCACCCCTCTTCTCCATAATCATCAATACACCAGACTCCATGTCCATCTTGAGTGAACCAGACATTCTTAAAACCACCACTATGTACTGATGCAAGACACTGCCCAGTCAGCACATCACAAAGGTGTAAGACAAGATGAGAGGATCCAGATTTTGTTGTCTCCAATAAGCCAATAATGATGTTGTGCAAATCAGAGGATACTGATATAGACTCCCATTTCAATGCCTCTATGAGTTGATTTTTAAAAGTTGTGGTCTTCACACTATCATCAATGTCTGCATTTGGGTCAAGGACACAGTCTCTGGCAGGTATGTTCCAGGTGACAATTTTTTTACCCCCAGATCTGTCTTTATAGCCAGCAATAACAACAGTTTCCCCAGCTATCCCTAGACCAGAAACCATCATGCCTGAGTCAATTGTCAACCTTGGGGCACCAGACTTGAGGTCCAGGATGGTGACTACCATATTCTCCTGTTGTGTAATTGCTGCCAATGCTTTATCTGGAGAAAACACCAGAAGGTGCAACCTGTTGTTGCTCTGGAATGTTTGAGTCAAAGTGGTGGGGTTGGGGATGCTGCAATCTATTATGTGCCATAGTTGAGCCACTGAAGTATCCCATGTGAGGAGCAACTCTCCATTTGGAGAAATGGATGGGGGATTGCTGCTGATGGTTGTGAGGCTTTGATGGAAGATGTAGCCAGCAGTAGACTCCTTCCAGATACAAACCCCTGGCCTATATGTATTACATACAAGGAAACAACCATCAGAGGATAAGGAGGGTGTTTTGTAGAATTCAAGATCTGTGGAATCCAGGAGATATTTGGAATATCTAAGATCCCAAAGGTAATTTCTCCCACTGCTCAAGAAGGCAATCCGGGAAAGAGTAGGATAGAAAGTACCATAGAAGTCCACTTTGGAGGGAAATTCAGCTGGCAGAGACAGAGACTCAACCTCTGCCAATGTTTGTACTGAGGTAAACCCAACTTCCCATATAGTGATGGCCCTTGACTTTAAAACTGCATATCGAAGATATTC
>Ga0307516_10005501_pt1 | contig 15116 bp, 17 predicted proteins | sample 19_EM_MG_FD_203310 | JGI IMG/M metagenome (GOLD analysis project Ga0307516, IMG submission 203310) | Populus trichocarpa ectomycorrhiza microbial communities from riparian zone in the Pacific Northwest, United States - 19_EM | ecosystem: Host-associated > Plants > Roots > Unclassified | place...
TTCTCATCACCATTTTTCTTCATTCCATTAAGATCTGTTAGGTATAAAGTTGCCGCTTCCCTTTCCTTAGTAGAAGGACGCTCCATCACTTCTACTGTCTGTCTTTTCCCGCTCCGTCACTTCCCAATCCCTTGCCCTTCTCCTCATCGGACACTTCTCCCAGATCTACCATCCTCGGGCCTTTGGCTGACTCCCACTCGTCCGACTCGTCATCCCAACTTCCTTCAAAGTAAGCACCTGATCCCGCTTCGAGGTTGTCAACCGCATAGACACGCTGGTCCTCACCGACCATGTAAAGCTTGCCCGCCTTCCCAAGCCCCTTCTGCGTCGGGGAGAGGTCCTGGCGACGTGACGTTGGCGTGCGTTGCATTGGCTGTCTCGGTGCGGGCGGACGCTACGACGGCAGTTTGTGACACCACTGCTGGTATCCTTCGCGGTGCTGGTGGCCTTCGTCACGCCAAGAGTAGCTTCTGTCAGCCTGGGAGTGGCTTCCATCACGCTGAGAGTGGCTTCCGTTCTGCTGTCTCTGCCAAAACTGCGCAGGCCGTACGCTGGAACTCGGAGTTGGACACTGTTTCGCAATGTGTCCGAAACCCAAACACCGGAAACACCGCTTTGACGCTTCATCAACAGTATAGAGTTCTGGGTCCTCCATATTGCTCAAGGACATGGGATCGCCGTAGTCAGCAGTGGAAGTGGTGACCGTAGGAGTGGACGCTACTCGTGGCGTGTCGGAAAGCGTTGTGGGCGGCAAATATGGTAGCGTTCGTTGCGCCATGATGTCCATCATATCGGAGAGCGTGAGCTCGATCTTGTGGACGCGGCGCATCAAGCGAGCCTGTTGCGTGACATCTTGGGCTGCTGCCTCTGGGAGCTTCCGCAAGTACTCCTTCCATAGCGGATCTCCCCTCGTGATCGACAGCGAACCTCCCAGAATCTCTATCAGCTCCAACGCCCTCTGGTTGAATTTCAGCACCTGGTTTTTGTTGAACTTGAGTGCACGCCACTCGTTCCTCACAACAGACACTGCCACTTCCGGTACAAACTGCTCCTTGAAGACCTTCTTGAAATCTGCCCACTTGATCTTGTAGTCGCTGTCGGTCGGTGGGATCGTGTCCACTTCTCTCTCCTTCATCTCCTTCTCAAACCATCGCAAGATCTTCACTGAGAGGAAACGCCAAAAGGTGTCGATATTCTGGTTGTCAGAAGATGCCTTTGGGCACATTGAGGCGCCCTGGCGAACGTAATGTTCGACTTCGTCGAGTTACCTTGTGATGACTTTCAGGTCCTTTGAACCTTCATATCGTTTCGGCTCGAATGGCTTTATCTTTTGGATGATGGTGTTCTGCACTCCTGAAGTGGCGTTTGCGGTCGCCCGCACGGTCTGGCAGTCGTCGGCGAGCTTTCCATATCTCTCCACCCACTTATCGGCCTGTCCTCGATACTTGGTTGATTCATCCTGCAGGAGAGCAACCTCCTTTTCAAGGGTGGCGATACGCGCCTTCAGCGTCGGAACACCCTTCTGCTCCTTATTCGCGGCCTGCAGATCGATTGCCATCACGTCCATCTTGGATACAATCTCCCTGTGGAAGTTGTACCAACGGGTGTAGCACTGCTCGACCGCCGTACCCGATACTCCGAGAATGGCGTTTGACTGTCCATCCCTCAAGAGCTCGCTCTCCCCGATCCATTCAAATAACACTTCCGGCAGCGGCCAATCGATGCTTCCTGATGTCGACATCTTTCTTCAAGGTCAGCGTACTGTATGTGACCAGAAACAGCTCAGTGAGACATAAGGTATGGGCCCCGAACGCTGGCCCCCGCGCTTACTGCTCGCTGCTCTCCTGGCAGCTACTTTTCACGCGAGGTGGTCCCTTTCCCTCTCTCTCTCTTTCTCTCTTTTTCTCTCTGTACGGCGCTGGGCCTCTGCTCCAGCCGCTGTCTTCGCTCTTCTCGGCGGTAGTTTCGATGCTTCTCACATGCCCTCCTTCGCTGACCTCTGTCGCGGAAGGTGGGGGGGAGGGGGGTTGGGTGGCTCGTCGCTCGTGCCGCGGGATGCCACCAAAAACACGAAAGAAAAAGTGTTGCTACCAGTTGAGGGGTAGCAAGAAGCATGTCCATTCTAGAGAGGCGAGCGCCGGACACTATATACCAGTGTCCGTGCGCCACCTGTGACTGTCTACTGTTACTGTCCTATGTAGCCCTATGTCACACTCCCGTAGCACTGTCCGTGTCACCCGAACTCTAGTCACCCCGCTGGGCGTAGTGTCCACAGCGCCCGCAGCGGCCGGAATCCTCCTCCTACAGAATTCCTCTGGTTCGAATGTTGCAACATTTCCTGTAATTCGGAAATCCTCTGGTGCGAATGTTTCAACATTTCCTCTAGTTCCGCAATTCGGTCCGACATCTCCGTCCTACAAAATTTCAGTCCTGCCCTCATATAGGTTGCGGTTACGAGACCTACTTTTCCTTCTCACAGCAAATCCCCGGATCGGCGGCGACAGAATTCCAGCGCTCGAGATTCTGGTCGCCATTACCATTTTCGACAGCATTTCCGTCTTCAAACAAAAGTTCGATGTCTGGAATGCACTGATCCCAATAAGCCCACAAGGTGGCTTCAACATCGATAGCTGCCTCTCCGTGTGGATCTTGAGGTTGAAGTAATATGTTATGTTCACTGAGGGCTGCATCTTCCTGAGATGGGTCGGGATTGCTGTAAAATGTTGTGTTCATTACTGCGTATGTTCTGGTGGGTGTAACTAGCTGTCTGGGGTTTATGCTGAGAGCGACCACTCCATACATATATACCCACATATCGGAGGGCAAGGGATGTGGCCTGGTGTATCATCGACTCCGCTAGCGGATACTCCGGAGCTGCTCCTTCAACCACCGCTGGTAAAATAGTTACTCCCTGATCGTCTCCGGGTATTATAATCACAACAGTAAGTAAAACCAAAAGAGTACCTAAGAGGTGGCGGGGGGCCGTCATATGAACACCACCTGATGCAGTGCTCTTTGATGTTGGTTCTTTACTGCTAGGCTCCAGGGTGGCAGCGGGGGTTGAGACCGAGGGGTATATGTTTATTTCCTTAGATGACGTGGAACGATTTGCGAGGTCAGGGAAATCTAGTTCAAGATTCCTTTCTTAGCCTTGAATGATAACCATCACGCGCTACTCGTTTTAGGCAGGGCATATTGCCGTGTTTTGCATAGGTCGCATGTGATTAATGACAAAATTAAAAAGAGGCTCGAAGAATGCAGAAATTCAGCATGCTTCAGCCACTTTTCTATGGTGCCAGCTCCATTTCTATCTCTGCCTACGCGCGCGCTGGAGGTATACCTTCACCACATTCGAAGTTCGTTTACATAGGCGTGCGGCTGTCACAATGTATCATTGTCTTATCACTCTGCTATAACTTTCAGTGTGATTTATCCTGACCTTCTGTAAGTTTCATCGTATTTCCAGGCAAAAGAGAAATAATACAACAGGTGAATTAAAGGATATTTAAAATAGATTGTCACTGCTGTTGTAATCCTTCTTGCCACTCAATCACACCTAACATGAACGAACAAACGAAGAGATCCTTCTCGCTCCGATGAAACTTGTATCTGTCACCTTCTTGTGTCTTGTGGCAAGTGTTGTCATTGCGGAGTTAAGCATAGGTCTTGGTATCAACAACTATGAATTTGAGGTTAGTGGGTGCAAAAAGGCCAGCGAAACCATTTGTACGTTTGCCTCCCTAAGGTACCCCCGCACCCGCCTGGGGACTGGAACACACAGTCATCAAGTGAGGAAGAAACTGACACGAAAAATTCTAGCTCAAAATTTAGCAATGGGTACGGGGGTCCCACGCTTCGCAGGCGCAGCAATCGCGGTCGCCATTATCACTGTGCATTTTTAAAAAGGGTTGGGCGCGGTAATTCTGGTGGGACGGTTGCGGAATAACTGCTTACTTGTTTCGTGTGGTTTCGTCTCGTTTCGTCAGTAGTTGCTATTTCCCTAATAAACGATGCAATGGCTTGTTTCTCAATCACCCGTAATCTTGTCACCCCCGCATCGACCGGCCACAATGGAAGACAAAGGCCGGAGGCTGGAGGAGGAGGAGGGCTCAATGTCGTTAAGCATCCATTCCACCAACACTCCGGCGGGCTAGGACGGCCACTGGAGGAAGATGGTAACGATGACGGAGGCGAGGGTGCCACGCGTGAAGCTGGCACCACCCTCGGTGCGAAAGGAGTAAATTATTAAATCAATGCATGTAGTTGGGTGGTGCAGAGCATGGGTTCCAAATGGACGACTAACTGCACCAGCGCAGAGGGCAGGTGTAGGAGCAGACGGCCGCGGTGGCTGCCACAGTAGAAGATCCTGTGGGCGGAGGTACAAAAGGCGACGGGTAGCAGCAAGGAGAGGGTAATGATCTGGGACCTGTTGGCAGACGGGAGGTGCCGTGGCTGAGGAAGATGAGCAGAACGAACCGCTGGGGTGCGCCCCACCCTGGGCCGCCAGCTGACTGGCCGATCATCATCATGCAAGCTATCTAGACCTTTGCGCATCACCCGGGGTTTCAAGCAACAGAGAATTCACCCCCCACAGCCTTGAATAGGGAAAAGGACGCTGTAAAAGACGGCCAAAGGCGTGAAAGCCTGACTACTCAGAGGCCCATGCATACCGAGTGATTTCCCTCCCATGCGACTTCGTTAAACACACGGCTGATTGCTGAATCGAATATAGCAAGCCGCTCCTCTACCGATACATGCCATCTTGGCTGCAGGTAGTCGTTCTCAAAAATACGTGTTGGATTTCTGGAAGAGAGAAGTTCGCATATGGCAACGGCCCCAGAATGTCGCAGTTGTACGGCCTCGTCATCTCATCCTTCGGCCCCTATATACTCTGTCAAACCACGATAGAGAGAATTAATTCTGAATGGGTTTCTTGGCGGGACCATGCCAAGCACCAATCGCACAGGGGTTTTGCAAAAAAAAGGAACGAGTGTCGTTAGAAATAGTGCCAAGACTCACAGAAACCCTCTGACTCCAGCTCTCGGGACGATCTCAAATGCTGGCACTGCTGGAACACCGGGACACATGGAGAGGAACTGTCCAATTCAAAGCCGCCCGGAATCAGAAGTGGTAGATGGCCACATAAGTGGAAGATGCGCACAGGGAGCGGGAAGTGGACCCACCTTCCTTACTTGATGCAACACGATGGCTGCCAAGAAATCGAGTGCAATATCGTGACTTGCCAAAACCAATCATACTCGCCATTCTCTGATCTACTCGTCGTCATTCTCCCCGTCATCCTCCCGCTGTCCCTGTCACTACGAGAACTGCGCTAACGACACTCCTCATCGATATTGTAGTCGTCGCGTCTTACTCGCCGTCTTACTCGCCGTCTTACTCGTCGTGTCGTATACACCAGCATACACGTCCCATCGCGCTCGCCGCCGGCTTCCTCACCACCATCCTATCAAGGCTACCCTCGCCGTCGGCGTCCTTACCGCCATAGTCACCAACACTCTGAGAGCTGCGCTAACTGCGTCACAGATCTCGGCAACATACTTGTCGTGTCTGACTCGCCATCATGCTCGTCGTGACTTACTCGCTATCGTATTCACTACCGCCGTCCTCACCACCATCCTCCTCATCGACATCGTGATCGTCGTGTGCGAAACTGCTGCAGGAAGAGGTGGGTTACAACCAAGAGGCCTACGATGTGGAGTGCGCCGCTCTCGCCAGGGCGCTGGAAACCGCCAAATCGTTTTGATGCGTGCCCTGGGGCTTAGTCGATGGCTCGCACGGCAGTTCGCTCGACGCTTGTCCGACCACTCAGTGGATCGTTTCGCGTCGCATCCATCGTCACGATGCTGCTCTTGACATGACTAGCACAGTTCAGTGAATCAGATACATCGGGTAAGTGGTGCAATATGACACGGCTAGTAGATAGCTGGCGAGCTTCGTGACGTGCCGCTCTGAGAAGGCGTGTAAGACGCAATGACCACGATGTCGATGAGGAGGATGGCAGTCAGGACACCGGCGGGAGTACAACATCGATGAGGGGGTTGACGAGTATATTGGCGAGCTTCGTTATGTCGCTAGCGCAGCTCTCACAGTGACAGAGGATGGCGGGGAAGTTGTGCAATAAGACGTGACGAGTAGACGAGTATGATGGCGGACGAGCAGTCAGTGGGGAATCATGTCCACCCACGATAGAATCGCCACCGGCGTGTATCCTACGATGACACTGTCCAACCCGAACATGTGACCCTATTGGATCATGGCGATATTATGTACAGTCCTTTCCAGTTCACCGTCCACCGCGACCCCGATCAGTCCGCTGGCGGCCCGTGGCAACAACTCCCCCTGCCCCCGCCTGGCCTTTCCCAAATTAAAGACAGACCAAAGAAACAGTCACTGTAAAGACAAGTGAGGAGAGAAAAGGAAATGAGGAGAAACACAATAGGAAACCCCTCCCACTTCCACGTCTTCTTTCCCCAGATCCCCATCTGCTTCTTGTCCCCGGGCCACACTCTCGTCCTCGCCTGGTTTTGGCGGCACTGCTCGCGGCCCCACCCTGCTCCCACCTTCGTGGTGCGCAAAAATCTAGAATTGCATGGGTGCGCTGCTCGTCTGTGAGAAGGTCGTGGATCGTAAAGCGGTTCCTCCCTCTTCCAGTCTCCTTTCGCACCTCCGCCCACAGGGTCTTCTGCTGCGGTCTCTTGCATTGACACCACCCGCGAGGCGGCTCGTTGTGGCTCCCCTTCCACTCCACCCTGGTCTGCCCTCCGGGATGATAGTTCATGACCGCAGTTTGTGAGCGGCGGTTTTACCTCTGTCTCGTCACCCTGCTTCAACCAACCCCCACCCTCAGGACGGGCGAGGAAGACAAGGTATGAGGGACGAGGGGGACGAGGATTGGAGGGTGGACGAGAACAGCGAGGTGACGACGATTCGGTGGGTTTATCCCACTCTCCTTCTGCGGCGGGGGACGGTCAAAGCAGGGCAACGAGACAATGACAGAGGGGCTAGAGGCGGGTGGAGCTAGCAGGCTGAAGATGTTCCCAGGGTAACGCAGTTGGGGGAGACATGGTGAGGATCGGTGTCACAAGTGGGTGGCTAGCTCCACAGTACCGCAGGGGTTCGGATACAAGGGAGGTTCGGCATTCGGTACAGGTCCACAGGTACCCGGGAAGACAACAGTAGCAGTACATTCGGTGATATAAACCACTGAGCGGGCGGGGGCCGGTCAAAGCGGGGCGACGAGACAGAGAAACCACTGCGCGCGCGGGCCTACCAAGTTCTTCCCTCAACCAATGACCGGGCGATGGCATCATCGATGCTTAGGAATCAACGCCGTGCGCAAGACCTGCTGATGGGTGTCACAGCGCTGGCCGCACGGCGGTTCGCTCGACGCCGACTGCTTGGTGGATCGATTCGTGTTGCTCGCATCCATCGTCGAGTCCGATGAAAAAGAGGCGACCGGTATATTGGCAAGCTTCGTGACATTAGCGGTGACATGACGAGCACCATGGGAGGGCGGGGCTGGTCGAGGCGGCGCGGAAGATATTGACGGTGAGATGGCGGTGCGGATACCGGTGGTGAGGACGATAGCGAGTAAGACGTGACGACGTGACGCGTATACTGGTATAAAACATGATGAGTAAGACGGCGAGTAAAGATTACGATGGCGGGTGAGACGCGACGACTAGGTTGACGAGTATCCTCACAGCGACAGGGACCGAGTGTTAAGTGAGCCTTAAACTTAGGTGAACAACGCCAACATCAAATTTTTTTATTGTATTTAATGTGTGGCTGTGGCTGCCGTGGTTTCTGAATAGGGTAGAAATAGACAAGGACACAGGATTAGGCTACATAAAGGACCGAAATTATTTTGTGATTTAGACCACTTAGTACGATGCAGAATAGATATAGACATCATTTGTGATACATACCGAATAGATTTAGACCAGCTAAACTTGACTTCCACACGAACTCGATCTCGGTAAACCAGAAAGCAGCAGAGATCCCGCTTGGCGCAAAGCAGAATAGATATAGACATCGTTTGTGATAGATTTAGACCAGCTAAACTTGACTTTCACGTCACTACTCCAGTTAGTGTTGGGTGGATCCGTCCACGGCCCAGGACTACAAAAGGGAATCCGTGCTACTGATTTCCTAGAGGCACAAAGAAATCATCGCCCAAATGCAAGCCATCGGAATCACCGAAGCAGATTGTTACCATGTGGATGCCAGTAGAGCGTGGCATGAGCCGTGCGGCATCTGCCTACTGGCATTAGCACATGGGCAATTGGCTATAAGAACTTCATGCTGCAGAAAGGATGTCCATTTTGACTGTGCTGATGGATGGTACTCAGTGGCCAACAACGTTGATGCATGCATCTACTGTCGACAGCCGCCCATTTTTATCAAGCGTCAATCACCACCTATCGAGATTCTGGGCCCATACGAGCTTTTTTCTGCACTTCTTAAAGCCGGAACAGAAGACGAGGGTATCCGGCGAGACCTGCTTTTCTCAGCTTACATGAATAGTACTTTTGACAGCAGCGAGGCGGCTTCCGGCCTTTACTGTGATCTGCGAGGGATGTATATCTCGACTAACGCTTCACCCCACAGCATCCAACAGGCCTGCGACGAATGGCTGGAAACTTACAGCAGACACATCGAGAGTATAAGTGTAATTGACAGTGGGATTACAGTGAATGCGATACTGGCAGTCTCTCAGGAGCCTCGCGAGCAGACACATAGCAGAATGCTGGAGAAGATTCAACATTATAGCATGCCGAGGAATCAGCCGGCCCGCAGAGCAGACATTTCGAAGTACGAAAACGGGGAAGCAATACCTAGTGGATGGGACCTAGGTGGTGAGTGGCCGCAATTCCCCGTGGACAACTTTAGAGTCGAGCAGATGCAATATTTCTTGGCCATAATTACGCAGAGAGTGGAGAGATTGCTGGAGGAGATATTGCTGGAGGAGAGATTGCTGGAGGAGAGATCGCTGGAGGAATTGTAATTACATTAAAAATGAAAATGGATTCCGACACGCCACAGTTGAGAGCGAGCCACCTTGATCAGACTGGTCTTGTCTGGGCCTGGGGACAGTAATGTTTTTCAGAAGTGTAAGTCGAGTGATATCAAAATCATGCAGATCCCTCAGCACTCCAGCTGTCATTTAACCTAGCATTCTCCTCCCTCAGGCTGTAACGGCAGGCGGCGGCGGGAGAAACCTAAGGTACTCGAAATGAGTTCGACCGGGAATACAGGCGGGCGACGCTAGATGAGCAAACATGGGAGGCAGAGGTAGGTGAACGCTAAACGAGCGAACGCTGTGAACAGGAGTTTGATTCGTAGGATAAAGAAGATAAACAAGAGGTTGCATGAGAGAGAAAGAAGAACAGACAACGCACAGATACTCGTCTCATGCAACTCACATGCGTACAGACACAACTCACGCAACATGCGTACTCGTACTCATACTCGTGCAACTTCCTTTTCCAATTTGCAATTCCAAATTTTCTGAACAAAACCTTCGAAAGCCGGGGCGTCCCGGCTGGGAGGGGCCTGGGGATACTGTTCGTGAAACCTGGTGACGTCCTCGAGTTCGTCACATTCTCCGCTGGTTCGCACTCAGGTTGATCAAATTCAGGCATTTAAAGTCCTGAAAAGAAGAAGTGGTCTCCGACGTATAATTTGAACGCGAATTCGGCAAGTGGTAGCCATTCGGAGAAATCGTCCTGGAGGCGTTACCCAGGTACCTCGCGAACCTCAGGCAGGAGCGAGAGAGAGAGATCAAACTGAGTTCAGATGGCGGCGACAGCGCATCGCCAACAGCCGCGCCGCCGCCGCCAGCGATTTAGCCGTCCACAGCCTAGGCCCATGCAAGTGTTGGGGTACTGGGCGCCTAATATCATCGTATGGCCCAAATTCACAGAGGAGCCAATCCTCGGTGTGTCAATGACTTTTGGGTATGAGTACGATAAGACAAGATTTTAGTTGACGATGGGTACAAGATACCAAGCAGGCAGAAGCCAGATGGTACGATTGCGGGTAGCTCCAGGAGGCTCTACCAGGTGAAGACAGGTCACTACCTCATCAGAAGAGGGGGAAGAGCCAGTAAAACAAGATCCGGAACTCCTCGACAAGAGGCGCAGCTAGGCGGTACTGGACTTCCTCTCCGCTATAGAAGGCTGTTCCTGGCCGAGGAAGCTACGAGGAGCGAGGTGCTGGAATGGGGAGCAGCAAGCGGGAAGAGGAGAGGAGGGTGGAGTCCTGTGAGACGCGGTCCGCGCTAGTCCACGGCCTAAATACCTGGAAAGGTGGGGCGAACGAGATAGTTATCTAAAAATTCCATTGCGCCGGGAAGATTGATTAGATTTCCTTGGCAAAAAAAGAGCCGGACTGGGGTGGATCATGAAATATCATCATCTCACCCGACCCAAGCTTTCTTTTTTATTTTTGTTTAATCATACTCGCATACAACCTATCTAGACTACGGCGGGCGTACATTTTGTCCGGTTCTCATTGTTACTGTCTCGTCGCCCTGCTTCGACTGGCCCCCTTTGCTCCCCCTATCCCAAGAAGTTGAGGAGCCAAGGAAAGTCTTGAACAGAGGAAAATCGAATGAGAGACTTAGACAAAGGGAAGTACAAAGGAAATCGAACCCCGTCCCCTACTCCTCCTCGGTGGCTCCTCCCCAACTCTCCCTCGGCACCCAGCTCCTCCGCCTCCACCTCTCTCTCCTGCTCCCGCTCTCGGCGCTCCCGCAGCCGTAGTGGAGAGAAAGTCTAGTACCGCCCAGCTGCACCTCCGCCCACAAAATCTTCTGTTGGGCCTTCCACTCCAGAGACACCCAAGCGGTCGAAGGCGATGTGATGTTTCGAACCGAACCGAACCGAACCGCCGTGCCCCATTGAGCCGCAAGACACGATCGCACGAAGTCGTGCAAACTGTCAAACGATTTGTTGGCTGTGCAATGGTGCATGGCCCGTCCGGTAGTTCTGGGGAGGAGGAGAGGTGGGATCATCGGCCCGCTTGGGCTTTCAAAAACGGCAAGCCATTGGTGGGAGAGGGGGGCGCGGTCGAAGTGGGACGACAGGACAATAATCTGCAAGCTACCTGTCAGCACGGCTTTGTTCATGAAGGTCGCAGTAAAGAGTGGAAGAAGTAGATAACGGCGGTTAATGGAGGTGAGGGAAGCGCCTCGCCGTGAGTAGCTTTCGCGCACTAGCGGGACAGAGCTCGTACCAACAACTTTGCCGCAACCAGCTACTGCACTTTCAACCTGGTCGTGGGGATGACCTGAGATGTTCTCGCCTGGGTATTCACCACGCGAGGAGACGGAGGATGCGGAGAAGGGGAAAAGCCATCGACAGAGTAGCAGGGGATGACTTCTACTAAATACCGACATGGGAGGGGGGAGGGGGGAAGCGTCTCGCCATGAGTGGCTTTCGCGCGCTAGTGGGACAGAGCTCGTACCAACAACTTTGCCGCAACCAGGTACTGCACTTTCAACCAGGTCGCGGGGATGGCCTGAGATGTACTTGCCTGGGTATTCACCACGCAAGGAGACAGAGGGAGAAGGGGAAAAGCCCAATCGACTGGGTAGGAGGGGGTGACTCCTACCAAATAGCGGCACGGCCTTAGTCCTAAAGAGCAGCAGCCCTATTCCAGTTCACCAAGCCACAGGGGTGTGTACATACGACACTCGTGGCTGGTTGCCTGCCCTTGGGATCATGATGTCGAGTGTGTATTGGTTGAATGGCCGTGCATGTGTTGGTTGAATGGTTGAGTATGGAGATCTCATAGAACGGGGCCCCTCTTATATAAGGGACAGCAGAATATAGCCTCCGGCAGAACCTAACCGCCAGAGCCACCGGCAAGACCTGACACTCGGTGCTGGTGGTGCCAGTACAAGACCCAGACTAACAGGTGGATGCAGTGCGCGGCAATACCTCTGGAGGGCTGATGCGCGGTGACGGTGTTACGGCAGTTCTTCGAACAAGGCACAACGAGAGAAATATATAGCTGTTTCACTCCATGTCAGGAACCTGGCGCGACAGGCTCCTTGGCACCGGCACCGGTGCCGTTCTCACCCTTGTCGGCCTATGGGTCATCCTCGTTTCCGCTGCCGCAGCCGTGGTCATCCGTGGCGCTTAGGCGCCTCGACCTATCTCTGCCATATCACGCTGGTAGCGATATCTCCCCAACCTAGAGACTGCCGGCCAACCTAGGTCCCTTCTCCTTTGTCTCTGTTATAGGGCTTGCATGTCCTTCTTCTACGTATGTTGTTTCCTGTTGTTTATGCTTATGCGTCTTTCCTCCTGTTCGCTACGTCTGTTATCTACCGTTGATTGAGCTTGCGCGTCCTTCTCCTGTATCGTTCCGAGTCTTGTTTCCCCTTGATTAAGTCGTACGTCATTCTTCCTTGTTCCCTTACTGTTACTGCTTGCGTGTCCTTTCTCCTGTTGCCGCGAGTAGAGTGTAGGCCGCACGGCGGCCGAGTGCGATCATGTGTTTTCCTTGGGCGCAACGATTGAGTCATGATGAGCTATGGAGGAACTGTGTCAGTCTTGCGGGCAAGCTGTGATTCTACAGAGGGAAGGAAAAGTATAAAGGAAGGGCGCGGTAGCTAGTCTGGAGATTCTTCTCCACGCAATCTATTATCTCTCTCCACAGACCTATCTCTCTACCTCCGTGACCCCGCGCTGCGACCACCACCTGTAAGAACCTACTAGAGATTAAGGGGAAGTCGGATACCGCCACAGTGAAGTCGAATACCGCAACGAGACCACATTGGGCGTGCAGAGATTAGGGCGAAATCGGATACTGCCACAGCGAAGTCGAATACCACAACAAGACCACGCCGGGCGTGCAGAGATTAGGGCGAAGTCGGATACCGCCACAGCGAAGTCGAATACCACAACGAGACCACGCCAGGCGTGCAGAGATTAGGGCGAAGTTGGATACCACCACAGCGAAGTCGAATACCGCAACAAGATCATGCCAGGCCTGCAGAGATTGGGGCGAAGCCGGATACCGCCATAGCGAAGTCGAATACCGTAACGAGACCACGCCAGGTGTGCAGAGATTAGGGCAAAGTCAGATGCTGCCACAGCGCAGTCGAATACCACAACGAGACCACGCCAGGCGTACAGAGATTAGTGCGAAGTCGGATACCGCCACAGCAAGACTACCGGACCTCCTACGTTGCCTGTCGAGCTGCACGGACTAGTGAGACAGGATCTTGACACTAGATTGCCTCCCCCAATCGACACCCAACGTAGCAAGTAAAATGACAGAGGGGAGTCCCCGGACGAAAATACCGAAGATCCCCTCAACATCCGAGAATTTAGGGAAGTCCCCAATGACCAGCGAGTACCGAGCCCCGTGACCCTGGAACCACAAACGAGACCGCAGACACCCGAATCACCAGAACAACCCAGAAGAATGGCCGAAGGATCAGGCACGGGGGGAACGGGGCCCCATCTGTTGACAACAGAGATGCTACAAGCTCTCGTAGCAGCACGTGACAGACCACCACAGAATAGCTACCCGAAGCTCCGAGACCCAGAACCTTTCGAAGGGGATAAGAAAAAATTTAAAACGTTCTTGGCTCAATGCGAGTTAAAATTCCGAAAAGAAAGAAACCGATTCGACGACGATGAGAACAAAATGGGATATGCATCATCCTTACTCCGAGGGGTGGCATGGACCTGGGCGGAAACCTTTCTGAACCAAGAAGGAGGAATCAACTTAACATGGGAAGAGCTGAAGACTAACATGAAGCATGCTTTTGGCCAAGTAGACGCAGAAGAAATAGCATTCGAAAAATTCCAGAAGATCCAGCAGGGAAACCGAACGGCGGCAACGTACTGGGCAGAGTTCCAGCGACTTAAAGCAGATCTCCCATATGCGAACAATGTGTGAATTGCGCGATTCTGAGATGGGTTGCACCCTGAGGTAAAACGACACCTGGTCATGAGCGAAGCACCTGCCACAGTCCTGGTAGACTACGCCACTACAGCCATCAAAAGGGACAGCCGCCTATGCAACCTGGGAGTGATAAACCGGCGACCAACGACCAACCCCAAAGCACGGTTCCACATCTCCACCAAAGAGTCAGCACCAACACCTCCAGGAGACCCAATGGATCTCGATGCCACCCGACGATTCAAGTTCACACGGAGACCCCCATACAGGGGTGGCAGACGAACAAGCACCGATGAGTGTTACAACTGCGGGAAAAGGGGCATTTCTCGAGGGAATGCCCTCAGCCAAAGAAGGCACAAATCCCATGGAAAAGGCCAAACCGAGCCACAGAAGCCACCTATGAAGAACCAGAAGAGGAGCCTAGCACCCACAGTCCCGAACCGGCGGGAAATGGCAGCCCTCGGGAGTAGGCCCCAGCAACGGATACCCGAGGGAAAGACAAGTTGCACAAGGAATAGGGACTAAAGAATCGCCATTTGTCGTATCCAGCACCGGAAAGTATGACCGAGAAGAGAAATTGATCATCAGGATATGCATACAAGGGAAAGATGGCAACGAACACAAGACCACCGCCCTAGTCAACTGCGGGGCATTAGAGAACTTCATCGATAGAGCATACGCAGAAGCCAATCGTATTCCAACACAAGAAAAGACAGTGCCAAGAAGAGTCCTCACAGTGGATGGGGGGGAAGTTGCCGGCGGGCCGGTAACCCATGACGCCTAGGTACGAATGAGAATCAACCACCATGAGGAAGAGATCTGATTACACTGCATCACTATCGGAAACGCACCCATCATCCTCGGAATGCTGTGGCTAAAACTCCACGACCCAACAATCGGATGAAAAAACCAAACACTGAAGTTCCACTCCGATAGATGTGCGGAAAAATGCCTAACGACCTCCCCACAAGCCACCAGCGTCACAGAAGGAAAAGCAATCGACCAATATTACTGGAAGACACCAGAGGAAGCAGAACCCGACCCATGGGAGGTTTGTCAAATGGTCATAGACAAAATCAAGGAAACCAGCAAGGACAGCAAGGGAGGAATCCCGGAAGAATATCAAGACTTCCTCCAAGTCTTCACAAGTACAGAGCCAACCGCCCTTCCAC
>Ga0307516_10005502_pt1 | contig 15115 bp, 15 predicted proteins | sample 19_EM_MG_FD_203310 | JGI IMG/M metagenome (GOLD analysis project Ga0307516, IMG submission 203310) | Populus trichocarpa ectomycorrhiza microbial communities from riparian zone in the Pacific Northwest, United States - 19_EM | ecosystem: Host-associated > Plants > Roots > Unclassified | place...
GGGGGGGGGAAGAAACTCTTACGGATGCAAAATGGTCTGACAAGGTGACGTGCCCCAACTGTCCTTGGGTAAGCCGTTTGGCGTACTCGGCCTTCTTAATCGAGTGAATGGAAACAGCGTCGGCGATCGTCTCCACCAAGCCAGATGAGCCACCGGTGATGAGGATCCGGAAACTGTAAGGGTTAGTGATTCAGCCTGTGCAGAAACCCCAGGCACTCACTATCGGACCCAACACTGAACATTCTCCTCCCTCCAAATCCTTTCAAATTCTTGGATCAGCTGCACTGCGAGCTGCTCTTGTCGCAAGTCACCGCCGGTCTTAACGATAACGGATACACAATCCCAGTTCGCTAGGTGTATGTTTTAGGGGAGTAGGGTGACCAGAAGGGCGAAAACCTACCCAAATGACCATACGGCGAATCCTGGCGTATTCGACTCTGCAGAGGGTTTCAAGGGAATGAACCGGGTCACGAACACCAGCCGTACCTTCTTATTTGCCCACGATTCACTGAACACGACAGCGGAGGGATCCACTTTGTTAAGCTCCTCCCTAATGATGTTCTCATCCTCCAGACTGTTTGACGAGCCCATCCCAAGTTTGAGTATTCCACCAGAGCTCCCACTCTCCTTCATCCTCTGCATCCTCTGCTCCTCCAACAACATCATCTCCTTCATGATGCGTTCCCTGATCGCCGCGGCCTCTGCGAACTGTAAGCGCAGCCTCTGGGAGGGTTGTTGGTCCGGAGCCGACGTAAAGTTCGAACCTGATGATTCCGCTCCTTCGGTTGGAGGCCCCGAAAGCCATCGCCTGTGAGGCTGTGATGAACCATCACCAGCACGTGCCGTTTCACGAGCAAGGTTGGCGTTCAATTGGGCGAGCATGACTGCGGCGGTCCTCATCCTCTCCGAGTAGTCATCAAGGGTGAGGTCATCACCACCGGTAATAGTGGAAAGGTCAGTACTCGGGAGGAAGGAGGATTGAAGTGCTGTAGGCATTGCGTCGATGTTGTGAGAGGCGAGGTCAGCGGGGAAAGGCGTTGTCGGGGTCGATGATGATCTTGACCAGGCTACCAAGTCCAAGTCCCTGTTCTTGGGAGCAGGCGGACGGACGACGGACTCTGACAAATCCATTGGTCGTGACCTGATGGATTCATTCGGGCCATATAACTGTTCTACAAGGTCCATCTCTTCATCGTCCCCTTCGGGGGGAAGAACGGTTGGGGTAAGGGGGGTTGGAGGATGGACGACCCCCAGCACAGGGGGTGGGGGTTCCTCGTCCGATACGTTGAGGATTGCCTCAGATCTGCTCACCCCAATATGCTTGGGATCCTGGGCTTTAGCCTTTTCTGCGGCGACCGTTGGGGTTGTGTTTGAGGTCGCATTGAAGGCGACAATGTCCTTGGAAGCGCCTGCTCGCTCAGATTCCTTGACGACGATCTTGCGTAGGATTTCCTTGTTACTTCTCTTGGTTGTATTGAAGTCAAGATCGCCGTGCATAATCTCCAATATGAGGAGGTAGGGCGCACGCTCAGCTGAATTGAGGACGACACTCTCCCCAGGAGGCACTCGGACGATCCGATGGTGTGCCTGAGGGATACCGTCTGGACCTTGCGGTGCGTCGGACGATGAGCACCACAACGGCACACAGACCTAAAACAGGGATGAGATACCGCTTTGGATCACAGAGCCGTCCGCTCACTTCTGCAGGGAGCATGTGGTTGAGCGCAGTGAGTTCTGCCCTTAACGCGCTTACCCGTGCGGGCTTGGGGATAATCAACAATCGGTTTGAAATATTTTCTAGAGTGAGTAAAAACTGAACCTGGTACTCGCGCGTTAGGTTCAGGGAACTGCCCAGCGCTTGTCTGAGCGTACCTCAGACCGACAGAAGTGACTGCGCAACAAATGCATCTGGGATTGTTGATCGTACCGTTGCAAGAGAGTCTCAGCTTGACTGGGGGCATTCGGACGACGTTTCCTCGTGGGGAGCAGTGAGGGGGTGGAGTGCGAGGGGCTGTTTGGAGATTGAGGGTCTTCCTGACCAAATGGATCGTAAGAGAGCCTCGGTTTCACAACGAGGTGCGCCGGAAGAGTAGGCGTTGTATGCGACGGTCCGATGGCCGTTCTCCGCGAGAGCTTCGCTACACCGGTATTGAGGACGGGTTCCTCCCCCTGCGGGCTGTCGGGGAGCGGGTGCGCATCGACGTCGTTGTCGTTGTCGTTGTCGTCGTCGTCACCGTCGCTCGTGGTATTTGACATGGTCACGGATACCTGGCCAAGTTCGCGTTCTAAGCCAGAGATCTCTGGTCCTTCCTCTGCGGCTCGACCCTGCTCGATTGCAACCTGTCCCATGATGGACGTCAGCCGAGGGAGGCCAGGGGCGCCGGCCAGAACCATGGCAAGACCGACTATAGCGGGTTGAACGAGTGGCCGGATCTTCTTACGCGCAAATCGTGACTGGAAAGGGATTTGTAGGGTTGCATAGGGTGATGATGGTGGGGTAGGAAGACCCCCGAAGATGATTTCGTGACACTGTGTGAGAACCCGTTGACAGACGTGAAAGGATGGCGAGGCTGGGTTGGCGGAGAGGTCCTTTAAGGATGCTTGCATAAACCACAGGGTCTGAACGGGGATCTTTAGGTGCACACATCCGGTGAATCAGATGATCGGACATACTAGCATCGCTATATGCGTCGACCGTTGGGCCATATCGACCACGAAACACTCGAGAGCGCGAGATTTGGATGGTCTGGTGACAAGGAGGTGGCTAAGAAGCCGGATCGTGATAAATACGAGGTCCCTGATTGAAAAGACGAACGCTCGGGTTCACCATATGAATCCCCAGACATCACGCAACTCGCGAGGATCTATCTCGTTGAGCCTCCTGGTCAGATAGTAGGTTATGCCGACGTTATCGGAGTACAAGGCCAGATACTGGAGCGCGACGTGGACGGTGAAGAACGATGGTGCAAGGAACAATCTCAAGAGCAAAGCGTGAGACATGTTGTGCTGTTCGCCCTCCGTCCAATGCCGAGTGTGGTGTTGACGGAATGGGTGGAGATGTGGGACGTTGGTTGGCCTCCCAGCTTTGCAACCGTGTGTCTGTCACCGCGACCGTCGTCGGTTGTCTGGGATATTTTGAGGAAGGGGTGTCTTCCCCGCCCACAAGTCGGGATGCGACACTCCGGATTTCCTTTTTCGGTCATCGGACACGTCGTGCACATTCCGTCAACACATCCAGCCCAGGATGCTGTGGACTCCAATCCTCGCTCTCCTCCTCCTCCCACTCACCCTCGTCTCAGCAGCCCTCGAGGCCGACCGCGACAAGCTCGTAGAACTCGCAGCAGCGGGCAATGGCGTGATCCAGTTGGACGAGAGCGCATTCAACCTGCTCACGCACCCCAAGAGAACCTGGTCTGCCGCTATCCAGTTTACCGCCATGGATAACCGAAGGAGGTGTGGTCCTTGCAGGTGCGTGCTGGAGACCAATCCTTTATCCCGTCTACTCATCTCGTCACTCAGGGAATTCGGTCCTTCATGGAATACTGTGGCAAAGGCGTGGACTAAGACCCCCGCAGAGCACAGAAACTCCCACTTCTTCGCCACTATAGACTTCGACAACGCTCAGCCTGTGTTCCAGAGGGTGAGCCGTGACCCATGAGACCACTCACGAGACGACCATGCACTTACATTACCATCCAGCTGAATCTCATGTCCGCCCCAGTCGTATCGGTCTATCCCGCTGCTGGGGGACCCAGGAAACCCGCCAGCGGAAGGACGGACCCCGCCAAGTACGATTTCTCCAACGGTTTTGACCCAGCCCCCCTAGCCGAACAACTCTCCCACCACACGCCCATCCCAATCCCCTACCGGGCTCCAATTAACTGGGGAAAAATCGGAGCAACAATATTCTTTGCTGCAACCTTCCTGCTGTTCCTTCGTTTCCTCAAGCCCATCCTCGCTGGCCGTTTTGTCTGGATCGTCATGACGATCGTTCCTTCGCTTGCCTTCATGGGAGGCCTTATGTTCGTACAAATCCGAGGATCGGCCTGGCAAATGGCAAACGGGCAGTGGATGGCTCAGGGATTCTCCAATCAACTCGGGAAGGAGGTCCAGATGGTTGCGATCATCTGTGAGCCCCCGCGCGTTCCTTGTGGCGCTGTCTAATGTTGATCACGATCCCTCAGACGGTTCCTTGGCTGGTGCTTTCCTTGCACTCATCCTAGTCACACCCTACGTGTCGCCTGCACGTCAGCGAGTGCAGGTCTATACCTTGGTCCTCATCATCGCCTTCATCTATTCTTCATTACTCAGCCTCTTCAGGTTCAAAAACCGAGGTTGGTACAGTCCGCCCGTTTTGTCGACCTTTCGCTGACATGTCACACCATCATAGGTTATCCGTTCCAGCTTTTCTTCTCGTAGTGCAAGTGGTTCGAATGCAATAATATTACGTGGACGAAATGGAAAAAATAATTCGGGCTGAAATTGTACAAGAGAAGATGCTCGCTGAGGGCCGCCAGTAAGGCTCGATGTATCCCCCCCCGGAAGGGTGCTAGCCGCCGTATTTGCGCTGCCCGCGACCCAAAAGGGCAGTTAGGGCCTTTACCTTGAAGCATCGTTCCCAGTTTGAACCTTCTGACTTTTGGTCCTCCATGACCCCGAGAGATATTGGGTAGAGTGTATGGTAACTGCGTGGCCGTCACCAAGCTCACCGAGCAGAGTAAACCAACTCTGATCCCGCGGAGCGATTTTCGTCAACTCAGACAATCCTCACATCGTAACTTTCAGCAGAGAACGACGCGTATGCGGCCGTTGTCACTGAGAGGAAATTGTTCCTCATCCCAAGCTGCCCGAGCCGGTCTTAGATCTCGGTGCCGGCTCTCATCCAGATCAGCCATCCGTTCGACCAGCGAACCACAGAACCTTGGCCTTAGGCTTCAAGCTTCAAGCTTACCCTTTGGGTTCTCCCAAGGTGAGAGATCGGAGTGTTGGTGGGAAGTGACCAAAGTACTTGGCATAATCTTGTGGATATTCAAGTAGTCTATCTGAAGTTCCTGGAGGTTGGTCAACGTAGAAATTTGATGCAGGACACGGTGGTGGAACTCTTGGGGAAAACCCGCTGATGCTGAAGAAACGATGTTCATAGATGTGGAGACAGACGAGGTATGTCATATTGTACTACACAGTGATGAAAAGACACGAAGAGATTGCCAATGTCCTCTCGCTCCGTTGGCCGCGTTGGTGTTGTGTTGGTGGCATTGACCGCGTAGCGTCAGTGGTATTGGCCGCGTTGGCGGCCCGGCGGGTGGCGGTGGCGATGGCAGCCTTCATTCTTTGGATGTCAGCCTACATTCATAGGAAATGCTCGCACCAGTGACCAGGCAGGGACATTCACTCCAAGGTTTGCGTTTACGGTACGAAGGCACCGACATATCCTGGCTCTCTCTTGACGAAAGCGACGTTGCAACCACGGAAAGACACAGTCCACAGCTGTAGCATCGCGGTTTCAGGCGCGCAGTTTCCGAACACACGGTTCGATGCGACGGTGATAGCTCTCTTCAATGGGGGTCACTGAACGCAGGGAGAAGGCCAAGATAAAGACTTTCAATGAATATCCAATGCTACCGAAAGTGCAATAATCTACGATGGTTGTTGGAAGACATCAACGTATCTACTCCGAACGTTTTTCTTTGACGCCTGAGAGCGAGGTCGGCTTGGAGGAATCGGCGGCTGGAGGAACCCAGTGTCGTTGCTTGCGGGTGTCGGTGGCACAGATTGTGTATCGCCTGGCACCAGGTTCGACCTCACCCTCGGTAGCGCCTTGCGCGGTGGCGACGAAAGGTCAACAGCAGATGCCGGTCGTGGTGGTGGGGGAGGGAGGTTCCCCGGGGACGGTGGAGGCTTGTCCAACCTTCCAGGTGATGTGGTCTGCGCCCTGGGAGGTGGGGGGGGCGTTGAAGGTTTCGGTGTGTTCCCTCCAGCCTAGGAAAGAGGGTCAGATCGGAGGTATAGACGTCAAAATCTAAGCGAGCAGTACCTTCTTGTTCACCCATTGCTTGAGTTCCTTATCATAATAAAAGGCGGTCTCCTCTCCTAGATTAGCCTTGATGGGGCCAGTGCTCTCTCTCTTCCACCATCTACCGAGCCAAGAACCGGAAGAAGCTGGTTTATCACCCTCTGCGCAGCCCAAATCAAATAAACAAGGTGTTGCCACAAGATCCGTCAGAGGTTACGTACCACTCTTTGTTGCTTCAATCTTGGGAGCTGGTCGCGCCTCCTTTTTCTCCGCAGTTGCGGATCCGTTCGTCTCATTCGCGTCGCCGTTGCCACTAGGAGTTTGCTTCTTCTTGTTTCCGAACCCGAGGTCTTCTTCATCTTCCTCCTCCTGGACAACCTGTGGGGTGCTCCTATGAGAGGAAGGAATGCTCGGCATGGGTATGTCGTCCATGAGGGAAACAAAGTTCCCGGCGTCCTCGCCGCCCTGCTGTTGGAACGTCGCGGCAGTTGGGGTTTGCGGATCTGACGTTTTCACGGAATCCCACCACGAGCCTCTCCTCGGTGGCACATCATCCCCACCGTTTGTAGTGCTGGGACTATTCTCGCTTGTGGTCAGGCCGGAGTTGGGTTGCTGGTAGTGACCGTAACCATTCACTCCATAAGCAGAGGTGGGAGGAGTACCAAAGTTAGTGGTCAGAACACCCGTGGAGGCAAGTCGTTGCACCGGAGACTGGCGGTCTCGTGGGCGGACGTAGTCCGTGGCGGAAGACGACCTGTTGATGGGGATATGGGGGCTGCCGGTCCTTAGCGCCATCGCGGACTCAGTCCTCGGCGGGGCGACGGAAGGATAATTGTTCGGAGTGGTTGCATGAGGACTCGTGTGGGACGATTGCAGGTCTGTCGTTGATATCGAACTGTAGTGCGAGAACGGCCCCTGGGCGAGCCCAGGCTTCTGCACTTCCGAGGGCGAGGAGTCACCTTCTCCAGCGATGAACTTCGTGAACTGCCCACCGAGCCACCCACCGACTTTGTCGAGGCGTGGTTTACTAAGGCTTCCAGCTATCCAAGAACCCGACTTGTCCAAAGATGGGGCAGCGATCAAACGAGCGGACAGTTCCCTCAGCGATTCAATGAATGCAGGGGTGAAGTAAATAGATGCCCGATTGACTGAGGTGGTGATAGCATCACAGTATCTGCGTACGGGTCAGCCTCACGTTCAAGTTGTGTGGTCGAAAGTGCGTACCTCGTTGCGAGCTGGATATGTCCCAACTCAGCAAGTTGGTGGGCTCGGATCAACCTGTACGGCTGCAAATGAGGAAGCCCAGGGAACGCTTCTTGGCCTTTTTGTGGCGTGGAAAGTGAGTAGGCAAACTCTGCAATCTCGGAAAGGATCATGGGGTCTGAATCCTTGCTGAACACCGGGGTGACAGCCGGGCTAGCAGATCCCACGAGGACCAAGCGGGTTGCGGAAGACCCAAGGCCGCCGAACTGAGATGTCTGTGGGGATAGTAGATAGCTGAAATGCACATATGAGTATCCATAATGTGAACACGTGAGGTGGACCCGCACCAAGCGTGAGCGGCCTCTATCCACTGGTTGGCACTCAGATGATCACCCAACGCAGTTAGAGCGGCAGACGTTTCAGGTGACACCGGATTGGATATCATCATTGCAACAGTCTCGGCCCACCTCGCCAGGACCTCCCCCGGGACGTTTGTAGGCAGGTTAGCTGCGAAATGGGGAGACGTGGGCGTGATGCCAAGAGGGGTTGACGGATGTGGCACAAGCTTGTGGTCACCCACTCGAGAGAGCGGAGCGGGAGGAAGTATTGCTTGCACTGAAGGCAAAAATGAGTCGGTTGTTGTCGCATGATCTGAGGTAAATGTAAATACCAGAAGCTGCACCCTGCCCTGCAAACAAGCTATACGCCACCCTCAAACTCTCGCGACCGTTCGAAGTTGGGGTACGCAACGGACCCCGCTTCGGATCGCTGGGTCTGCGTTCATCGTCCTTGACCTCCCTTGATCCAAGTTCCGCGCGAATGAACTCCTTAACAACCTCCTGCCAAGCATCTCGATCGGTGCTACTCGCGATTATCATGGCATGTGCCCAAAGCTTCTCATCCAACGCGTAGTGACAGGCCTCCCTACGTTCTCCGCGGATGAGGAACTCTTGGATCTTCTCCAAAGCGGAGGGTTTCAGAGTCGTGATAGAAACGGGTGCCTCGTTGAATGCCGGAGTGCCAAACGCACCAAATCCATCGGCAGGCGTCGAAAACTTGGCCATGTCAGAGCCTGTGTCATCTGCGAGGCGAGGCACCAAGGCCTTTCGTACAGCTTGGTCGATTTCGGGGCTGGGTGGAGACTTAGTACACCTGAAAGAGTAAGGTCGTTGGTCGTGTGACTCACGTTCCATTCAGCTTCCCGTCGTTCTCCACCATCACCTTGAGTAAACTGAACAGTGCGAGTTTACCCTCACTCCTCCCGCGTTCAAGTAACCCAGTGCTCGCGTAGGCGACAACGCTCGATAACTCGGTGATCCTATCCTCAAGGTACTTCACAACCTTGGCTTTCCTCGTCGGGGCTCCTGAGCGTACTAAGCTGACAGTAGGTGATCCAGGGTCTCCAAACAAAGGGCCGGGATAAACGACAGCCGTGTCCTCCAGCGCAGACTGTGGGACCAGTTTGTGCAAGGAACGGATGTGAACCTCCCTTGACTGTCTTGAAGATAATGCAACATCAAACCCTGCGCTCGACATATCTGCACCATGGAAACATGTCACGACCTTACCACCGAAACCGAAGCTAAGGACTGGGATGCGAGCCGAAGCCCTACCCAAAGGATCGTTCGTGCCAAGGAGGGAGGGAGACGGGGCGTAAGTCGGGTATGCGGAAGTAACCAAAAGTGTCTCCGTCCGCGACGAAGGACGATCTGGATGCCCGAACTTGGGATCGTATGACGCATGATCCTGAAGCTCGCTAGATTGGCGGTGTGGCGTATACGGGTCCGACGTAACAGACGAGATAGTCCCGCTCGTAGCGGACTGCGTTCTGTTCGAAGGCGCGTAAGGGTCGTAAGATGAGCCGTACTCCGATTTCAAAGCGGAAGATATGTGGCTCCCAGGTTGAGAACTAATGGACGCCGGGGAAGAGGACCGAACGGGAAGTGGATAGTCATACTGCGGTATATGTGGTCGCGTGGATTCTAAGCTGCTTCGCAAAGAACCTGGGCGTGAACCATACCCATTGACTGAGGGAGAGGAAGGCATCGGTACTGAGCTCGGGGTGGGGGGAACCGTCGGCTTGGATGGATCATACGGAGTGGAGGTCGCCTGCATCGGCGCGGGAACGAACTGTTTTACAGGAGGTGGGTGTTGTACCGAAGAACTGGCCGGTTTGTACGGATCGTGAGGTGATGTAACCTGCCTCGGGGGAGAAGTCAACTTGCCGCTCCCATACAGCCGATCGTATGAACTGGCCCGAGAATGGGAAGAGGGAGCCGGTCCCTGCTCGAGTTTAGGTTTCTCCGCAATCTTCACACTTCCAATACCACCGTCCTTGGGTGTCACGTAGTCCGACTGCCGAGCTGTGGAAGGGCTGGGCCCACCTTCACGATCCAACAAGGGTCCCAGAGAAGCCTCGGCATCAGCGGTAGGTGGGAACTCGTCGGCAGCAACAGCTAAAGCTTCCGCATCCCCGGGGCTATCAAACGCACCTTCAGGATCCTCGAGATCCTGCTCGGTTGGGGGTTTCTCCGGTTGAGGCAGGGCCTTTTCGATAGGCTGCTCTGGGCCCATCGTTGTAGGCTCCGAAGGAACTGTCCAATTCCTCTGAGTCCCCAGACCAGGAGAGTCAACCCTCTGATGCGGATAACCACGTTGCTGGGGACTCTGGGCGGGAGATTCTGGCAAGACCTGCCTAGAAGAACGGGGTGGAGGTGGGATATGCGAGACCCCGGTCTCCCGGAGAACCTGCCTCGATGAAGGACGGGAGGGAGGTAGGGGAAGACCGGGAGACTTAAAACTGCTTTGGTATGCGGGAGAGTCGACTCTGTGGGGAGATGGCCCAACCGATGAAGTGTTGGTCCGCGGAGGGGGTCCGACCGGAACACTGTCCTTGCGTGGAGGAGTGGCTAATGGGGTATTAGAGACCACTGGCGATGGGGGAGGGAACGCCGGTGCGTGCGTGGCGGCCATCGTTGACCCCCAGCCTGAAACATGTCGTTTGGGTTTCGTGGGTAGCATCGGTGGGTCGTACGCGTTTGATGTGTTGGACCTGAACGACTCTGCTGTAACTCTCGGAGGCATTGGAACCGGGGGGACCGCAGGTTTGGGATAAGCATTCTGGTAACTGTTCAGTGCACCGTATGCGGGTGGAGATCGACTCTGAGCAGGCGAGCTGGTCCGAACAACTTGCTTATAAGGGTCATGAGCCACGTGAACAGGAGGAGATTGTCGGACTGGCGGGTCGTATGCCAACTGGGTTGGGGGATGAGACGTGACCGAGGGCTTGTAGGGGTCATACGCGGACTGGGTCTGTGGGTGATAAAAGCTCGACTGCGTAGCAGCTGGAGTTGGTTGGTACGGGTCACGAGCATCCGACGCCGGATTCCAAGTTGCAGATTTAAGGTGGGCAGTGGTCTGCTGAGGCGAAGAGTAGGCAGACTGATGCGACGTTGGTCCACGGTTGTAGCTCTGTGCTGGATACGTAGAGTTCTGAGCTGCTTGGTGTTTCGTTAGCGTGAAAATCCTCGTGTCGTGTGAGAAGCCGCATACCAGGTGGCTGATACGAGTTCGAGGCCGCATATTGGTTTTGGGGATCGTAAGAACTCTGGTATGCTAGAGGAAACGGTTAACGAGATCATGGCTACGGTGGATATGAAAAGTGCTTACTGGTACCATACGCCTGGTAGTGCTGTTGCTGAACTTGTTGTCCGTACCCTGACCAACCCTGGTTTTGGTCGGAGGCGTTCGAAGGGCCTGTATTCGTCTGGTCTGAGTGATCTGAATATTCTCCTTGCGCACCACCCGTGTCCGCATTCACATCTCCGGCCACAAGCCAATCCGAGCCTGACGTCCCACCTGCGCCGAACGGGTCGTCCGCACCATCCAAGGGCGCACCGCCAAACAAGTCGTCCACAGGCTTATAATCGTGCGCGCTCGAAGTTACAACCTTTCCTTGGACGGAGCTGGGATTCGAGTCGTAGGCCGTGTTCGTCGAAGAGGTAGGTGGTGGGGAGAACGGACTTGAGTCTTGGGCCGGGTCTGAAGAGGAAGTGACGACAGATACAAACGGGTCCGAGCCCTCGTCCGAGCCGGAACCAAAGAGCGAGGCGGCCTCTTGCACCGTACTCATTTTGGGCTGGACAGGAAGATTTCAAGATGTGGCCAGTCCTCGAAACGAAACGAAGCGGGAACTTGGGAAGAAACTTCGGAGTCGGAAATGCGGCGAAGGGGGGAATGCGCTCTTCACGGGCTGCTCTTTACCTTACCCACCGCTAGGGTCACGAAGTCGTCGGAGAGCGGTGGAGGGGGGTGTAATGAGGGCGATGTCCGTCTGATGGCGCGTGCGCCAAATCCGCGTGTGAACGAACACGTCAGGCCCCACTGTCCTGCTCCCAGGCAGCCGATGATACAACTCGGTTCGCGATCTCCCCGCTCGCAACATCGCCGTGCTCGCTCTGTGCGAGGGGACGTCACAACGACACCAGCGTCCCGCTCCTCGGTGGTTTCGGATCGAGGCTAGAGATGATCATTCGATAAACGCGGCTGGGATATACCACAAACAACGACGGCTGGGAGAAACCAAGAGCTAGGCCAATAATAGGAAAAGAGCGTGATAGCGAATGTGTGCGCGAATGGACATTGCGGGAGGTGTGCGAGTACGATAGAGAGAGATGGAGAGCGACGACCAAACATTACGAAACTTTGGTGGACTGAACCAACACTAAAACAGAAGGATGTATCGTACGTGTAGATGGCTGTGGTAGGTTAACCGATATTCAAGGAACGTTGGGAACGAATGGTCAAAGGGGAGGTAGGAGAATGGGCGGCTTAACAGCCCGAAACTTCCTGTTAAAAAGCAATATCCAACTTTAGAAGCGCAAGAGATTAGAAAAGGGGAATGCGAGAAACGGTGGGAGGAGGTGAAAGGAAAACAGGGGGACATGTGTGGTAACCGGGGTCGAGGAATACTTGGTTATGATGGTATTGCAGATATTATAGGTGTTGCATGTAAGTTGGAATCGAGTGCCGGTCGGTCTATACGGTGGGGGCAGGATTATCCGGAAGTCCTTGAGAGCATTTCTCAATCAGGCGCTCGACTAGAGTAATTCTGTCGGTGCGATGGACAAGTACTGTGAGGAATAGGACTCACTGGAGATGAGATGTTTGCTGTAGGCACTCGAATATCGACGCATGCTTGCGAGCTGGGGTCTGATCTTATTGACCAAGAGTTCCTTTTGCTCCCCTTCAGCGACGGAGAGAGCTCGTTGTAGAACGTAATCTACGAGAGCAACCGTCAGACACCGGAACAAGTTACAGTGCCAACGAGGTCAACTTACTAGCAAACTGATCCTTCATCATAGTTACAATCTGACTGACGCCGTCCGGTTTGGGGGACATGATCTCTTCGATCAACAGACGTCGACTCTCGTAATCGGCGGTGACGAGAGCCTTTTCGCAAACGTTGGAAGCAAATTTGTGGCGGGACATGTTCAACATCTGGCCGCGGAGCTTGGAGATCATAAGAGAGCGATCGTGGGGAGTCCCATGCTCGAGGACGAATTGCACGACGTAGTTCTGGAAACGTTGCGGTGAGCGTCGGTTGATATCATAGCTGAATCAACCTACCCCGAACTGGTCCTGCATGAGATTGGCGGTATATTTGTGGAGTTCCTCCAGCAGGGGCCTGGTCTGTTCCTCAGGAAGATGCTCGAAGCACCTCTGCAGCACACGACAGCCGTATGGGTGCGTCGAAAGTTCGTACACGTTCCCGCGGAACGCATTGACGAATTCCAGTCGATCAGGCGACACCCGTTCTATCAGCTTTTGAATGACCTGTGCGGGTAAAACAGGGGAGCGGAGGTGAGCCTAAATCCGTTGAATCTAAAGAATAGGTGCTCACGTGGTTGCCGTTTGCATCCTTGACGCACTTGAGGACGTGAGTATCGATTTCCCGAACAAAGGAGGCTTGCTGATCAGGAAGAATGTATTCGACAGCCTAAATGGGAAAGAAGCAAGGCATCAGATTGGAGCGAATACGTCACCGGGGGGGAGGATTTACCTTCTGGACCACACGACATCCATACATCTGAAGGGAGAGCTGAAGGACATGCCCATCCATGGTATTCGCCAGAGCGGTCTTCTGAATCTGCGTTCCGTACTCGAACAGTTTCTGGATCACGTAGTTTCCAAAAACGTCCTGAATGAGCTGGAGGGCGTTGTGGGGAACGATCTCGTTGAAGATGATCTCCTTCTCATCGCTGGTGGCGGACTCGAGCTTCTGCTGGATGAAACGCGAGCCGTGCTGGTCCCCACTAAACTCGACGATGTATCCAAAGATATCCCTCAACTCCCACTTGCGGGTCTTGTTGGTGCGGAAATCCTCCAACAACGGACTCCGAAGAGGAGCAGAGTCTTCCCTCCTCCCTGTGCGCATACCTTGAGGGAACCCATGGGGACTGTTCAGTCCATACATCCCGGGGACGAGAAGACCGACAGGGGAATTGTAGTCCAACGAATAACCCTGGGGATGAGGAGAGGGGGTCGATCGCATCGAGGGAGGATACATCATCGTCTGGAGCTCTCGCTTCTTGTCGACAATGCCGGCCGGGAGCGCAGGGCTCAGCATTGGCGAATGGCCAGCGTAAACGATGGGCTGAGGGGGGTAATAGAACTGCGACGCAGGGGGTCGGGGCGGAGCGCCGTAATCGTAGAACACGGCGGACTGTGGGCTATGGAGTTCCGGAGGGTACATCGCCTGTGGCCCTACGCCTGGGTACATCGCCTGTGATCCGCCATTATCTGGGAAAAGCGGGGAAATTAAGGACGGATCACGAAGCGCCATCTGCGTGGCACTCACTTGGATAATACGCGCTCGATAAATCTGGTTGTGGGAAGGTGTTGTATGGGGAACGCCCTTGGAGCGGTGGAGCACGGATGTGCGGGACTGAGACCTGCGTCTGACGGATGTTTTGGGTGTTGTAGTCATCTTCAACGACCATGCCGCGCATACCGAGCGCCAGCTCATTGTCGACAAAAGAGCTGGTGTGGACTGAATCATAAACTAGCGACGCATCAGTCACCAAGAATAGACCCACAGCCGGGACGGAGCGACATACCAAAGCTGCCTACTTGCTTTGTTGGCGAGTTGGACGGGAATTTGGTGGCGTCCTTGCCCAGACCGGTGTCTAGCCATTGTGGAGAATGTTGACCAGCTTTGGGGTATCGGTCATCCTGGTGAAAGAAGGGGGACGCGGTCAGCACGGCGCATATAACGGCGACGTGTCGTGGTCGTCGGGGGAAGCGACGTACCATCCGAGCTGGACCAAATGACGGCCTTTGCCGACCGGGATGCAAGGTCATGGAATGGTGGGGCTCCTGTGGGAGGGGGGCAAAAAGAAAGACTATTATTTAAAGGGACGCCCAATAAAAAGCAAGTTACAGGAGCCGCGGACCTTGCTGTCATCCCAGCTTGTCCCGTTCCGGGGGTTCCAGGAATGATAGGCACCGTCGCCTTGAGTGGACGGCCTGTCGGTGATACTAGCGGCTGACGAGATGGACGGATTACGTTTAGAAGACGAGTTGGGACTGGCCCAAACCTAAAAAGTCACGCGTCAGCGGGGAGCACCATTGATGGGCAACTGGACGGGGATAACAGCACCTGCCAGCCAGAGTTCAGACCTTTGAGGCCTTGGTTGGGATTCACGGCGAGCAACATGTTATTGCTAAGCTTGCGCTGAGTCTGGTGGGGAAAGGCATGTGAGAGACTGGGTCGGACAATCAAACGGAGGGTGGACTCGCATCGCCTGGCGAGCCCGACGGGGAAGGGCCAACGGATTGAGAAGAAGAGCCGGAGGGTTTCCTGGGGGTCACCTCGTGATTTCCTGACATGGAAGTGTT